>KanNP_Total_noBrdU_T14TCDRAFT_1000022_pt1 | contig 11881 bp, 9 predicted proteins | sample KannatnBrdUF14TC_FD_10625 | JGI IMG/M metagenome (IMG submission 10625)
TTCAAATTGCAGTCTTCGATAAGCTTGGCGGCGAAGCTGCCTTTTGGATTTTTGAAAATACAGCCGGCATTGGGAATCTCAACTGGCTGCGATTCATTTCTTTTGTGCAATAACTCTTTTCTTTTTTTTGAGATCTCTTCTTTATTTCCCTTTGGAAGCTTAAATCTTGCCTCAAGGATAACCGTACCTTTTAAAGCTGAACCGCGGTACTTGAATTCACATTCTGCTTTGCTTAAATTCCTGATCTCATTTTTTGCAACCACCGTTACATCATGAACCCATGTTGATGTCTCCCCGCTGTAGGCACCTGCATTCATCACAAGGGCACCGCCTACTGTGGCCGGAATACCGGCAAGCATTTCCACTCCCGCATAACTGTTCTGAATACAGTAATCAACGAATCTTGCCATCTTTACACCCGAGCCTGAGGTGACCATTTCATTTTCATGCTTTAAATAATTAAACGCTGACTCAAGATTAATAACAACCCCGCGTATTCCTTCATCATTTATCAAAATATTGCTGCCGTTCCCCATAACATAAAAAGGAACACCCTGTTTATTAACATAACTGACAATATTCAATACGTCCTGAGCATCAACAGGCTCAACGTAATAATCAGCAACTCCGCCGATTCTGAACGTAGTAAACCTGGCCAGAGGCTCATTTAATGTTATCCTGCCTTTGAAGACTTTCTTTATTTCAGATATTGAGATCAATTATTTTTTTTGACCCAGTTTTGCAACAAATTCACTGCAAAGATTTGTAATATCACCAGCACCCTGAAAAACAATTACATCATTTTCTTTAATGCTGCTTAAAAGTGATGCGATGATCGAATTCCTTTCTTTTATATATGAAGTATTTTTATTTATCTTTATCAATTCATCGTAGATGAGACCGCTTGTTATGCCTTCAATTGGTTTTTCACGTGCAGGGTAAATCTCCATCAATATTACTTCATCTGCTATAGAGAGCTCTTTGGCGAAATCTTTGTAAAAATCCTTCGTCCGTGAAAATAAATGAGGCTGAAAGATCGAAATAATACGTCCGTAATTCATTTCTTTCAGTCCGTTAATGCTTGACCTTATTTCCACCGGGTGATGAGCATAATCATCATACACCTTTAATCCATTTTTATTGAATTTAAGCTGTAATCTTCTGTCAACTGTGTTAAATTCTTTTATGCTTTCTTTGTATTTTTCAAAACCTATACCAAGAACCTTTGATACTGCAAAACATGCTGTTGAATTTAAAGCGTTATGCCTCCCAACGAGATCAAGTTTTACATCATGATAGGCACTGTGTGAATTCAAAATTGAAAAATTCAGCATATTTGACGCGACTTTATAATCAGTTATTTTCAGATAATTTTTATCATCAAAACCATATGAAATTTTCTCCCTGTTTACTGTATTGATAAAGCTTTTAATATTATTATCATCACCGCAGTAAACTATATATGCGCCGTATTTTGAGCGGTCACAAAAAAGCTTAAAGGTATCTTTTATCTCATCCATATCCTTATAAATATCCATATGGTCTTCATCAATGTTTGTAATAACAGAAACATTGGGACGTAATGTTAAAAAAGACCGGTCATATTCATCAGCTTCAACTACAGCGTAATCCCCATTCCCGAAGCGTGATGCACCGCCATCGAAAAGTGAAACATTGCCGCCCACAAAAATCAGCGGGTCAAGTCCTGCATCAACCAAAAGCTTCCCTATCATTGCTGTTGTCGTTGTCTTACCGTGAGTGCCTGAAACTGCTATCAGATATTTTTCATTGACAACTTCACCCAACATTTCAGCCCGTCTGATAGTTTTTATTCCAAGCTCAGTTGCCCGTTTTAACTCAGGATTATCCGCTTTAACAGCCGATGTATATACAACCCTATCAATGCTGGAAGAAATGTTTGCAGCAGAATGTCCCGGGTATATTTTTCCTCCCAGATCAGCAAGTCTTTTCGTAATATGGGATTCTTCCAGATCAGAGCCGGATACATTAAATCCATTGCGGAGATAATACTCTGCCAGGCCACTCATACCTATCCCGCCGATTCCAATGAAATATATACTGTTTTTTTTCTTCAGCATTTCTGCCTGTTAAGATTTAATTTACCGAGCCAGCTTGTTTTATATTTAAAAACTCTTTAATAAGCTCATTTCCGCGCTCAAAGTCATTTGCCCGAATTCTTAATTGTTTTCTTCTGTGTTTAAGTTTTAGCTTTATAATTCTGTAATTCATTTCATCACCTGATCTTCTTCTTCTTCCGATCTTTACATTTATTATATCGGCTAACAATACTTCCCTGCTTCCAAACCTGTTCTTGAATATTATCCTGTCTTCTTTTAAAATTATCATCGGTGCTCTTATTATGTTCATTATAACTATGAATAAAAAAACAACAATGAAAATTATCAGTATATAAAAAATCGGATCGTTATACAGATCTTTAAAACTCTCACCGGTTGTTCCCCTAATCAGAACATATGCTGCAAAAAACAACAGGTAAATTACAAGCGACTGGTAATAAAAGTCCATCCTGTGTTTATGAACTTTTTCTTCCATTTTTTAATTTTTAGATTTATTTACCATTTCAATAAGCATATTTGCAATTTTAGAAGCAGCTTTTGGATCTGCAAACTGTTTTATACTTTTCCGCATATGATTAAGCTTGTTCCCATCGTTTATCAGGCTTAATACAGCAAATTCAAGTCTTTCATTTAACTCTTTATCAGTGATCATTTCTGCACCTTGTTTTTCTATTATTGCCCTGGCATTTTTTTCCTGGTGATTTTCAGAAGCAGTGGGAAGCGGTACAAATATTGCAGCTAGCCCAAAGCTTGCGAGCTCCATAATTGTTGAGATCCCTGCCCTGCAAATGATCAGATCAGACGCTGAGTATGCATAATCAATTTCATTAATATATTTGAATGCTTTCACGTTTTTATCTGATGAAACCGCACCATACACCATTTCGTAGTCACTTTCACCTGTTTGCCAGATAATCTGAACATCACTTCCAGTAAGATTTTCGAAGCATTTAATTAAAGAGGTGTTTATTGACCTCGCCCCCTGGCTGCCGCCAAATACAAATAATACTTTTTTCGCTGTATTCAGACCGAAATAATTAACTCCATCATCCCGGCTGTATCTTTTAAGATTTTCTCTTACAGGATACGACATTATTTCAACATTGTCATTTCGTTTTAAATATTTCCTGGTACCTTCAAAATTCAAAATGACCTTATCAGCAATTGAAGAAATGAGTTTTACAGTCACCCCCGGGTAATAATTGCCTTCTTCGATAACAACTGGGATTTTCATTTTATATGCAGATCTGAGAACCGGACCCGAAACAAATCCGCCAGTACCGAAAACTATTTCCGGTTTAAAATCATGCAATATTTTTTTTGATATCTTCAATGCTCTTAATAATTTTATGCCGTTTAAAATATTTTTATAACTCAGGCTCCTTTTAAATCCGCTTATTTCTATAGTATCAAGCTCATATCCCTTTGACGGTATTATATTTTCTTCTATTCTTCCCTTTGCTCCAATAAATTTGATCTCAATATTTTTATTCATCTTTTTCAGCTCATCTGCAACCGCAACTGCAGGATATATATGGCCGCCAGTTCCCCCGGCAGCAAAAATAATGCGGTTAATCATCGCTCTGTTCGGTGTTAGCCAGTGATTCTCTCAGCAATGCTCCTTTAGGCTGTAACCTGAAAGTTGATATATTCAGCAGTATACCAACAGCTATAGAATTAAATATGATAGATGTTCCCCCATAGCTTATAAAGGGAAGTGTTTGGCCGGTTGTCGGGATCATACCTGTTGCCACCATCATATTTATTACAGCGTTCAGCCCGATTATTACTGTAATTCCAAATGCCAGGTATTTCCCAAAATCCTCCTGTATTGATTTTGAAAGCTTTAATCCCCTGTATATAAATATTGCAAAAAGTATTATCACGATCGATACTCCCCAAAAACCATATTCTTCCCCAACGATGGAAAAAACAAAATCGTCATAAGACTGGGGTAAAAAGAATTCACGCTGGTTAGAATTTCCGGGTCCGACACCCCAGAAACCCCCATTGCCGAATCCGATTATCGCCTGTGAAAGCTGATAACTCGCATCTCCGCCGGTTGTATGCTCACGGTATGAAAAGATCCTGTTCAGTATATATGGTTTTGAAAGAACAAACAGCACAGCTGCAGGGATTATTGATAAAACCGTTACAGTCATATGTTTGACCTTAACTTTACCGACCCAGAAAAGCATCAGACTTGATATAAATATCACGCTTGCAGTTGAAAAATTTGGCTGCACAGCAATTAGCGAAACAACTGCGAGAACATAACCTAAAATCGGAAGGTAACCGTAATAAAGATTATTTATATAATCTTTCTTTTTGGAAAGGAGATAAGCAATATTTATTAATAACGCATATTTAACAAAATCTGCAGGCTGAAAGCTGAAACCGCTGAAATGTATCCAGCGCGCAGCCCCTTTTGTTGTTTCAACCCCTGCAAAAAGCAGGTATGAAAGCAATAATAACGCACCGGCCATCAACCATTTGCGGTATCTTATCAGGTGCAAATAATTGATCCTGGAAAATAAAAAGATACAAAATACTCCGACTGATGCCCTGATAAGGTGATTGCGGAACAAATATGAGCTGTCACCGTTCAGCTTAACAGACCAGCTTGATGATGCACTGTAAACAACTCCAAGGCTGAACGTGATTAACGCCAGGATCGGTATCAATATCCAGAGATCTATCTTATTTATTCTCGTTTCCAACTTATAATGAATTTACAATTTTTTTAAATTCTCTGCCCCTGTGCTCATAGTTATCAAACATATCAAAGCTTGCACACGCAGGGGATAAAAGTACAGCATCATTGCGTATTGATGCACCAGCAGCCTTTTTGACTGCATCTTCCATGTTTTCGGCAAGTGTTACGGGAACTATATCTTTGAAGTAGTTATAAATTTTTTGTCTTGATTCGCCGATAGCAATGATATGCTTCACATGCTCTTTTACTTCTATTTCAATCTCTTCATAATTATTACCCTTATCTTTTCCTCCGAGTATTAAAACTATCGGCTCGCTGAACCCCCTTAAAGCGTACCAAACGGAATTAACATTTGTCGCTTTAGAATCATTATAAAATTTAACACCGTTTAACTCCCTTACAAATTCGAGCCGGTGCTCAACACCCTTAAAATTTACAAGTGTACTCATTATTTTTACTGGTTCTATATCAAATATTCTGGCTGAAATTACAGATGCCATTGCATTATAAAGATTATGCTCACCTTTTAATATCAGTTCTTTTACATTTAAAATTTTTTCCTCACCTTTATAATAGAAGTAGATCAGGTCATTATTACTGATAAATGCTCCGCTTTCAGCTTTTTCTTTCACTTTTGAGCTCAGGCTGAATAATGATTTTACAGCCTTTGGCCCGTTTTTCTCTGAATTTCTAAGCAACTCATCATCATAATTGATGATCAGGTGGTCTTTCTCGTTTTGATTTTCTGTTAATCTCATTTTTGATTCCTTGTATTTTTCTAGTGATTCATACCTGTCTAAATGATCAGATGTAATATTTAACATTATAGCAACAAATGGTTTAAAATTTTTAATGTTATCCAGCTGAAAGCTGCTTATCTCCAGAACCGTTATTGTATCGTCATTCGTTTTTTCAACCACTTCCGAAAAAGCTGTGCCTATATTTCCGCACACAAATGTTTCAAAGCCGGCATCTTTAAATATTTCACCGATCAATGTGGTTGTTGTCGTCTTTCCGTTCGTTCCCGTGATTGCAATAATTTTTCCTTTACAAAACCATGACGCAGCTTCAACCTCGCTTACCACTTCAATTCCTTTTTTAAGAGCAGTTTGAATTACTGTGGAATTCTGGGGCACTCCCGGGCTCACAACCATAAGATCAGCTTCATAAACATTTGGGGAATGCATCCCGAATTCATGCGTGATGCCGTTTTCTTTTAACTCGTTTACAAAGAACGGATTTATTTTTGTTTCATCGGTTTCATCGCTCAAAAAAACCCTATACCCTTTATTGTTCAGCAGCTTTGCAGCACCTATTCCGCTTCTTGCCGCTCCAATAATCGAAACTTTTTCATATTTCCTCTTCTCATTGCTCACAACTCAAAAGAGCTACCTGGGAAACGTAGCTCCGACATTTAAGCCTATACCCTGGTATCTCTCATTATCAAATTCTCTTAAATAATTAAAATATTTAATTTCAAGTATTACATTGAAATCATAATTTTTGAAAAAAACCGCCCCTCCAATCAGATTTAATCCAAGGCCGCCTCTAGCAGCAACTGTGGTTTCTCCGTTTTCACCCTTATCCCGGCCAATAAAATGCAATCCAAGGCCGCCGCCAATAAACGGATCGATCTCGGATTTGTTGGCTTTTCCCAAAAATGGCCACATTACATTTACGTCAATTCCAATGTCGGTGAATGCGGGACTGGTTTTAAACCTGAACGGAATGCTTATTTCGCCCCAAAATCCATCACCAACATATTTGCCGAAAGCTTCAAGAGCAATCATCTGGTTTCCGCTAAAATCACCCTGCAGAAAAAACATTCCTATTTTTCCGCCGGGCACAAAGTAAATTTTCTTTGTGGGTTTCTGGTAAAGCCTTGATTTACCATCCGAAGATTTCAGTTTCAGAGAACTAAAATTTAAACCCGTACTCCCTGCAGATTTTAATTTAAGGTCTCCGTCTAAAAGTTGCGCAAAAGATGCAGTTGAAATAAATACTATCAGCAACAGTATAAAAACGATGTTTGGTAATGTCATAATATATGTCCTTTATAATTTATAATTCTGCTTACCTTACCTTAAATGTTGCAAATGTTACTATTGCAAGAATAACAGCAACAATATAAAAACGCGTAACAATTTTCGGCTCAGGTATGCCTTTTAGTTCAAAGTGATGATGTAGCGGAGCCATCTTAAAAATCCTTCTTCCTTCTCCGAATCTCTTCTTGCTGTATTTAAAATAATACCTCTGAATGATAACTGATAAAGATTCTGCAAAAAATATACCCCCGAGTATCGGGAGTAAAAACTCTTTCTTTATCAGTATAGATAAAGTCCCTATTGCCCCCCCGAGGGCCAGTGAACCTGTATCACCCATTATTACCTGAGCCGGATAGGAATTAAACCACAAAAACCCAAGTGATGCGCCTACCAGCGCAGCACAGTAAACAGCGAGCTCTCCATTGCCTGGAAGGTAAATAATATTCAGGTATTTACTGAAAATCTCATTTCCCGAGAGGTATGCGATCAATCCGATCGCAAGTCCTGCAACACCTACACACCCAATTGCAAGTCCATCAAGCCCGTCAGTTAAATTTACAGCATTTGATGTTGCTGTAATAATAAATACCATTATTGGTATGTAGAAATATGAAAAATCAAATTCAGCTTGTTTGAAAAATGGTATTGTTGTTACTGAGTTTATTTTTTCAAATTCAGGCAGGAAATAAATTAAACATGCTACTACAATACCCAGGGCAATTTGGTTCATTAATTTATACCTGGCAACAAGTCCTTTTTTCATTTTCTTAAATACTTTCAGATAATCGTCAATAAATCCAACCATTCCCATCCAGATTGTTGCCAAAAGTATTAATAAAATATATGTATTTTTCAAATCTCCCCAAAGCACAACTGGTACCACCACCGCCAGGATTATTATAACACCCCCCATTGTCGGAGTACCTGCCTTTACAAGATGTGACTGCGGGCCGTCTGATCTTATTTCATCTGCTATTCTTCTTCGATTTAGCACTGTTAAAATTTTAGGTCCTATCCAGAAACAAATTATCATAGCTGTAATAGCCGAAATAGCAGAACGCCAGGTCAAAAACCTGAAAACATCAAATCCTGGAGGGTTAAATTTTTTATTAATGTATTCTGCTAAATAATATAACATCTCTCGGTATTTACAATTTCATATTTAAAGTTTTTCAGGATGTATCCGCTTATTATTTTGAAAGTTGCTCAACAATTTCTTCCATGTTCATTGAACGTGAGCCCTTAACAAGCACAACATCTCCTTTTTTAATATTTAATCTTAATAATTCAATCAGCACATTTTTATCTGAAAAGTAATAATTATTTTTTAAGCCATTGGCGCCCAAATAAGTTTGATACGATTCGTTGCCATAAGTATATAAATTATCAAATTTCATTTTCTTCACTAATCTTCCTATCTTATAATGCTCATCTTTGGCTGATTTACCGAGCTCAAGCATATCGGCTAAAATTATGTGTTTGCTCGCATTTATCTTGTATTTTTTAAGATTCTCCAGCGCCAATGTTACAGAATCAGGATTAGAATTATATGTATCGTCAATAATCCAAACTCCTTTTAGCAGTTTCAGCTGGTTCCGTTTGGCAGATTCTATCTTATATTGTGAAATTGCGGTCTTTATTTTTTGAACCGGAACCTCAAAATAAAAACCGATCGCCGCAGCACTTAATGCTGAGTAAAAACTCTGAACCCCTATTGTATTTAATCTTGTATTTATAATTTTACTATTATACTTGATTTCAATTACCGGATAAAATTTATTAAACCTCTTTATTTTTCCACTAACATTAACCTTTGAACTTGATCCATAAGAAAAAATATTCATTTTTCTTCTGTCAGAAAGCTTCATTAAATATTTATCATCCAGATTCAAAAAATATGTCCCTTTTAATCCTTTCAGATAATCAGCAAGCTCTCCCTCAGCCTTGGAAACACCTTTTATATTCTTTAAAAACTCCAGGTGCTCTTTCCCAATGTTTGTTATGATACCGAACTGTGGCCGGGCAATCTTGCACAAGTACTTGATCTCTCCGAAATGGTTAGTACCAAGCTCTATCACTGCTATCTCATGTTTTGGGTTTAATCTGAACAATGTCAGCGGCACTCCGATAGCATTGTTCTGGTTTCCTTCTGTCTTAAGCACATTGTATTTTTTAGAAAGAACATTAGCAATGAAATCTTTTGTTGATGTTTTCCCATTGCTTCCAGCCACCCCAATTACGGGAAGTACAAACTTCTTTCGGTATATGTTTGCAAGCTCACCCAGGGACCTTATAGTATCATCAACAAGTATAAGACATTTATTTTTAAAAGAACGTTTTTCGGAATTATTTAACTTTTTGTACCATTCTTTACTTACAACCGCCGCTGGATTACCATTACTTAATACATTTTTAACAAAATTGTGTCCGTCAAATCTCTCACCTTTTACTGCAAAAAACAGATCCTTTAACCTGCAGTTTCTTGAATCTATTGAAACACTTGAGAACTTAAGCTTTTCAATTTCACCATCATTTAAAATCCCCGCTCTCTTTAGCTTTCTTAAATCTCTCAGCCCTAAATTCATCAGCTGTATTTTTCTACAATTTCCTTATCACTTAAATGATATTTAACTCCTTTTACCTCCTGGTAATCTTCATGTCCTTTTCCAGCAACCAGGATAACATCCCCCTTCTTGCTCATCTCAGCTGCCTTTTTTATGGCAAGTTCTCTCTCAGGTTCAACAGTATAGTTATCACTTGTAATACCAGCTTTAATGTCTTCTATAATATCCATCGGTTCCTCGTCACGGGGATTATCTGAAGTAATTACAGCTTCATCACTGTATTTTGCAGCAATTTCACCCATCATTGGTCTTTTAGTTTTGTCCCGATTGCCGCCGCACCCGAATACTGTAATTATTTTCCCTGATGACTTATTCTCATCAAGAATTTCTCTGACCGTCGTTATGGCTTTTAATAATGAATCCGGGGTATGTGAGTAATCAATTATTGCGGTTGCACCGTTTCCGAGCTTTATCTGGTTAAATCTTCCTGCAACTGGCACAAATTCACTGATAGCATCAACTATTTCTTTATATTTTATTTTAAAAACTCTCGAAACTGCAATTGCAGCAAGGATATTGTGAACATTGAACTTACCCGTTAACTTAGTTTTAATATGTATCTTGCCTATATTTTCACCGTTCCTGGGGACGAGTACATCAAACTTCATTCCACTGAATTCCATCTCAGTATTTTTAGCAGAATATGTACCGCATCCGAAACCGTAAGCGATTCTCTCTGCCGGAGAAGTATTGACGATCCTTGCTCCGCTTTCATCGTTACAGTTGTATATTACTGCCGGATTTCCCTTTTGGTTAATTCTGTTCATTGAGTCAAATAATATCTTTTTTGCATAAAAATACTGGTCCATTGTTTTATGGAAATCGAGGTGCTCAGCTGTTAGATTTGTAAAAACCGCAGCATCAAACTCAATTCCATAGACTCTTTCAAGAACAAGCGAATGTGACGAAACTTCCATAATTGCAAATTCGACCTGTTCATCAGCCATTTCTTTTAAAAGCCTGATCAGGTCTATAGACTCAGGAGTTGTAAATTCTGTTTTAATAAATCTTTTATTAATATAGTTACCATTTGTCCCTATCAACCCTGTTTTCCTCCCCACAGACTGCAGTATATGGTTAATAATTGTGCTTACCGTTGTTTTTCCGTTTGTTCCTGTTACACCTATCATTTTCATCTTTTGTGACGGATAACCATAAAATTCATTACTCAATATTGCCATCATTTTTCTGCAGTCTTTAACCCTGTATATTCTTGAGTCGTTTGCCACAGGCTCGCCATCAGTGAAGACCGCTTTAGCCCCGTTAGCAAAAGCACTTTTGATATATTCATTTCCATCAGCTTTAAACCCTTTGATTGCGAAAAAAATATCATTTTGCTCAACCAAATTTGAATTGTAACAAAGTTTATTGACCTCGAAGTCAAAGCTCTGGTCAAGATCTATTATTTCGTTTTCAATTTTTGTTATCATTTCAGAAAACTTCATAACTAGTTTGAATTACCGCAGCTGATAACAACCTGCTGGTTTTTACCAATAAGCGAACCTGCTTCAGGAGCTTGTGCATCTACTCTCCCGCACCCGTTAACTTTGTATTCAATTCCCAGCGATGACATAACCTTCAGGCATTTCCTCAGGCTCATTCCCCTTACGTCAGGCATTTTAATTCCGGATTCTTTTTCAGGACTGTTTTCATATAAATTTCCGGCTGTTATCAGCTTTACTTTTCTCACTCCTTTTTCATCAGTAACGATTTTCTGATCGATCACTAGTGAATTTTTCTTTGCTCCCTCTATTTCAAAAGGAATTTCCTTATCCTTCAGCATCTTTACTGCATCACTAATATCAAAATTTATTAAATTCAAATTATCCTGAGGATCAATAGCTTCATCCTGGCCGGTATTACTGGCTAGAATAATATTTGAAGCCATATAGTCCGGCTGGGAATATTCATGAAGCCCAGTGAGATCTATTATCCGTTCAGCGATTTTCCTGAAGATAGGCGCTGATACTTTACCTCCGTAATACTCACCTGCTCCTGGTGCATCAATTATAACTGCAACTACTATTTGCGGATTTTCAGCCGGGAAATACCCAATAAATGAAGAAGTATACTTACTCTTGGAATATTCACCTTCAACCATTTTTTGAGATGTTCCGGTTTTACCTGCAATTTTAATATTATCTATTTTCGCATCTTTGCCAGTGCCTCTTTCAACTACACCAATAAACAGCTCTGTTAATATTCTTGAAGTATTTTTTGAAATTACATTTCTAATTTCAGTCGGCTGATACTCTTTCACAAGCGATCCGTCAGGAGACAGTATTTTTTTTACTATAAAAGGCTTCATCATCATTCCGCCGTTTGCAACGCATGCATAAGCATTTGTCATCTGCAGTGCAGTTACCAATACTTCATAACCAATTGACATATAATTCA
>KanNP_Total_noBrdU_T14TCDRAFT_1000023_pt1 | contig 11705 bp, 10 predicted proteins | sample KannatnBrdUF14TC_FD_10625 | JGI IMG/M metagenome (IMG submission 10625)
AAGTGATATATTTTTTTGAACAGTGGGTCATTCACCAAATAATCAGTTTCTGTTTGTATTGGCACTCCCACCAGAATAAGTTCATCAATGGAAAGAGGTGAGCTTGGATCGGTTTTTTGACGTGCAGCAGCTACATTTAAGCAGACATTGCCACCATGGCTATAGCCAATAAAACGTATTTTGGGAAAAATGCCATGTTGCCAAAATTTTTCTTGTAATTCATGGGTAAGTTCTTGCAATAGTCTTACTGAGTCGCTATAACGTATGGTTGGACTTAATAGGCCTGACCAACCAAATGTATAATAATGGGTATCGGTGAGTGGCGCTGTCCATTTTGTTACATCATCATAAATATGAGCAATTGCATTGGTTGCATGGCCTGGTTGTAAATCATTAATATCTATTTTTTTCAACCCGAAATCTTGCATAGCTTGATTAAGATAAAAATAAGGGTCTAGGCGCATGTATTCAACTGTTTTTGAATACGTAGTATGCGTTACATCATCACGAATAAATCGCATGACGTTTTGTAGCGTAAGATGCGGTTGAATGCTCATAATGCCATGAACAAATACCGTTACCCAGGTTTCTGATTTATCTGATAGTTCTATTGTAGATTCAAGGTAATTAACATTGCTTGGACGATTGTCAGCATATATAGAATTGCCAAAGAATATTGGTGTGTAGAGTAAGAATAAGAAGTATACCAATCCTTTGCTTTGTGTCATTAATGATTCCTGTTAAAAAAAATAACGCTTTAAGAACTTAGTATAACAAAAAATGCTTATTCTTAGAGCTTTTTTTTATAAATTCTTTATTTTTTTGTATAATCTTTAAATCTTAAGTTTATTATATCATAAAAATAATAAAATTTTCAAATAGATTATAAAGCCAAATGGGTATAGGTGGCGTGGTCGGGTTATTGAGCATATTTATATGATAGGGGTGAAAAAAATAGAAATCCTTGTTATCTAAGCCTTTTGGAGGCTATATTAATGAAAAAAAAGGAAATAAGTATGATGTTTCAACGTATTTACATGTGTTGCTCGTTGGCTTATAAGTTTATTCATGTTTTTTTGCAAATAATTTATGGCGTTTGGCGGGTATCAAAATTGCCTCATCCTATTATTTCAATTTTCGGTAGTGCAAAAATGCCCCAAGCAGATAAATATGCAAAAGAGGCGAATCAGATTGCTGTATTGTTAGTTGAACAGGGCATATCGGTATTGACCGGCGGTGGTCCTGGGATTATGGAGGCAGCAAATTGTGGTGTAATGCACTCAAAAAAAAGGGGTGAGGTAAAAAGTATAGGTATTGGTGTTCGTGGGCTTAATGAGCCAAAAAATGTGTGTGTAGAAGAATATTTTGAGCTTGATTATTTTTTTGCTCGTAAATGGCTGTTGACCCAATATTCAAGTGGGTTTATTGTTTTTCCCGGAGGTTTTGGCACATTAGATGAGCTTTCTGAAGTTTTGACCCTTATTCAAACAGAACAGATGAAAAAAGTTCCCATTGTTTTGATGGGGAAAGATTATTGGCATCCTTTTATGCAATGGGTTACTGAAGAGGCGTTTCCGCGTGGATTGATTAAGTCTGAACATCTTAAATTATTTAGTGTTACTGATGATCCTTATAAGGCATTTTGTTTTGTACGGGGTGAATGTGAAATTGATTAAAAAGCCTTTTTTTACACGGTAGATATGATATAGTTATAGCAGGTGTCGTGTAATGTAATTTTTTGGAGTAGTGCTATGGAAATGATTAAAAAATCTTTTAAAGTGATATTCTTCTTTAGCTTAGCAAAGCTCATATCTTTTATTAAGGTTAGTTTTTTGGTTGGGTCGTCAATGGTATGGTTTTCTGGCATTAATAGTATTGTGCCATTAGCAGGTGCTTTTGGTGGTGTTTTAGGAGCATGTGTATTGTTTTTAATGCGACAATTGGTACATCTTATTTTTTTTAAAACAGTTTCTTTGAGTTTTTTAGCATTTTGTGTGCCTGGTTTTTGTGCATCATTGTATTGGGCGACTAATCATTCTATTATTCGCGTGTGGCTGCCATTATTGTGTATGGGGCTGTTTATAGCGCATCCAGTTGGTGCTCAAGCTTTTGTGTATTCATTATACTGGTTAATACCTGTTGTTTTGTATAGTTTTTCTTATCAATCATTATTTTTGCAAGCACTTGGTAGTACTTTTGTAGCGCATGCAGTTGGTTCGGTTATTTGGCTATATACTGTGCCAATGACTGCGGGGATGTGGTTTGGGCTTATGCCAGTTGTTATTATTGAGCGTGTACTTTTTGCGTTTGGTATGGTTGTTATGCATCACGTTATTTCATTTATTTTTGGTGCAATAGATGGAGCAATCAAGCCTTATAAGCGAGCAGCTATTTCTGCAACAACTCTTCTTTAAAAATATTAAATTATCGTAGTTATTTAGGCTGACTTTAATGTTAAAACATCTTGCATGTATCATGGATGGCAATCGTAGGTGGGCAATTAATCAAGGACTTATTCCATGGTATGGTCATAAAAATGGTTTAGATTCGGTACGACGAGTAATGGATTTTTGTCTTGAAAAAAAAATAATGCATCTCTCTTTGTATACGTTTTCTATAGAAAATTTAAAACGAACAGAGGATGAGCAGCGTTATTTATTTGAAGTTTTAGCGCAAGAAGCGTTACAAGAGCTTGAAAATTTTAAACGTAAGAATGTACGAGTGCGTTTTATTGGAGATCGTACGCTTTTTCCTAAAAGCATTAGGCCTTTATGTGAAAAAATTGAGCGTGAAACAGATAATTGTACTATATTACAGCTTAATCTTTTATTATGTTATGGTGGACAGCAGGAAATAGTAGATACCGCAAAGCGTATTGTTGTTAAGGTGGCAAAAGGTGATTTGCTCATCAATGATATTACTACAGAACTTTTTGAAAATTTTTTATGGACATCATCAAGTCCTTCACCTGATTTGATTATTCGTACTGGTGGCGATAATAGATTGAGTAATTTTTTATTGTTTCAATGTGCTTATAGTGAGCTTTATTTTCTTAATTGTTTATGGCCTGACATTTCAGTGGAAAATTTAGAATCGGCAATTACCTATTATGATAACTGCCGAAAAAATTTTGGTAAGTAACGATTTATTAAGTACTATCCTTCGATACACCCCTTCGGGGCACTCAGGACGAACGGAAGGGAGTGATATTTTGTATGTTTTTTTCCGTTCGCCCTGAGTATTTTTGTTTCAAAAATGTATCGAAGGGTATTTAGTTTATTCTGATTCTGTACCAAAATAACGGTCGCCAAAGTCACCAATACCAGGGGAAATATAGGCTTTTTCATTAAGATGATCATCAATGACAATCAGTACAATTCTTAGTTCTGGGTATTGTTCACTCAAGCGTGTTAGTCCTTCAGGAGCGGCACATACTGCTGCAACAATAATATTTTTTTCCTTGATACCATATTCTTTAAGAAGATCAATGACCATAGTAAGGCTGCCACCAGTAGCAATCATTGGTTCAGTAATAATAACTGTTTTTGCTTTTAGTAGTGTTGGTGACATTTTTTTATATTTAAAAATTGGTTGTGCAGTGTCTTCATTGCGTTGCACTAAGATTTTATTAATTGCTGCATGAGGAAAATGTTTTCTAAAGATGTGTAAAAGAGCATCCCCAGAACGCATGACTGAAACAATTTCTATGCATTCATTGAGTATTTCTCCATGACAATGGGCTACGGGGCTATCTATTTCTACCATGACGGTTGAAAGGCATTCAACTACTTTGGGCACAAGAAGTTCGATGAGTTTATTGGCTGCGTTGCAGAATTGTTCGCGGGTGCTATTTCTATTTCTTAATTGTGTCAACAAAATGCGTTCATATTTTGTTGGTTTTTGAAAGCATTTAACGATGGGAAAGGGATTGTGGTCAGATGATATACTATCAGTATGATAGCTCAATAGTAATAGCAGGCTACAAGCGACCAAAGCGTTGGATATGCGCGTAGTAGCAAAAGGTTTGTTCATAAAAGCTCCTTATAAGGGTTATTTTTTTATGAAGAAGATACTGAAAAAAACATAAAATAGCTACTTTTATTTTTAAGTCATGCCGTGTGCGTTTTAGGTAAAAGTCTGATTTGAGCTATCCAAATAGTAATTTTAGTGGTATACTATTTCTATTGGAGGAATAATATACTGATATTTTTGTAGGAATTACCATATGATTAATGGATATAATGTTTGTTTAGAAATGATTGACCAGGTTATTTTTGATGATGTTTCCTTTGTTTTTGATCACGATCAACGCATTGGTTTAGTCGGAAGGAATGGCTCAGGTAAATCAACTTTGCTCAAAGTGATAGCAGGCAAACAACAGCTTGATAATGGTGCCGTGTCCATACAAAAAAGCAAAACTATCGCATATTTATCACAGGATGTTGTCTTGCAATCGGACAAATCGATTGTTGAAGAAACATATACCTCTTTTTCTCATATTGCGGGTTTATTAGAAGAACAAAAGGCAATAGAAGCACAATTAGATAGTGCCGATGATTTGGATGAATTGCTTGAGCGGTATGCAATTGTGTGTGAAAAACTTCTTCATATTGATCAAGAAGGCATGCGTGCAGAAGCAAAAAAGGTGCTGATGGGCTTAGGTTTTAAGTCAGAACAGTTTGATGAACCAGTTGCTACATTGAGCGTTGGGTGGAAGATGCGTATTGTTTTGGCAAAATTATTGCTTCAAAAGGCTGATTTTTATTTGTTTGATGAACCTACTAACCATTTGGATATTGTTGCAAAAGAGTGGTTTTTACAATTTTTAAAACGTGCACCATTTGGTTTTGTGCTGGTGTGTCATGATCGTTATTTTTTAAATCAGCTCTGTACTGAAATTTTTGAAATTGAGCGCGGTAAAGGTAAGCTCTATGTTGGCGATTACAATCAGTATGAAACGCAAAAAGCTCATGATGAAGCATTGTTAGAAATGCAGTATAAAAATCAACAGCGTGATATTAAACAAAAGACTGAAACAATTGAGCGATTTAAGGCCAAAGCAAGTAAAGCATCAATGGCACAAAGTATGATGAAGGCATTAGATAAAGTTGAGCGTATTACGCTTCCTCCTAAGTCTCCTGATATTAATTTCAATTTTCCTCCTATACAGCAATCTGGTAGCGTTGTGCTTACCATTGAAGACGTTGCGCATTCATTTGGTGAAAAACAAATATTTAAAAATGTTTCATTTGAGGTTCAAAAAGGTCAAAAAATTGCATTAGTTGCTTCAAATGGGGTTGGAAAAACAACGTTATTTAATTTAATTGCGCAAAAATTGCCGTTAGGCAGTGGTGTTGTTACTGTCGGATATAATGTATTGAGTACTGTTTTTGATCAGGATCAGACTGCATCATTAGCAATGGATAAGACTATTTTGGAAAATATTACTGAATCGTGTCCTAAGGTTGTTGAGCAAAAAATTAGAGCATTTTCTGGCTCATTTTTATTTACTAAAGATTCTATTAATAAAAAAGTTGGCGTACTCAGTGGTGGCGAAAAAAACCGCGTTGGTATGATTAAAGTATTATTGCAAAATGCTAATTTGTTACTTCTTGATGAACCAACTAACCATTTGGATATTCAATCAAAAGATATTTTGCTTACTGCGTTGCAGGCATATCAAGGAACAATTTTATTTGTTTCGCATGATCAGGATTTTGTTAATAAACTTGCGACTGATATTGTTGAATTAAGTGTTGATGGCGCAAAAGAATATCAAGGTAATTATGAGTTATATCTGTATCAAAAGCAGCAAGAAGCTCAAAAAAATCAATCCCCAGATATGGCAACGCCTAAAAAAATAAATAACAAGAAAGACCAAGACGTTGTTACGCCAAAAAAAGTAATACTTTCTTCATCTGAAATTAAGGCATTAGAAAAAACGGTGCAAAAGCTTGAGCATGAAATTAGCAAAACTGAAAATAGTTTTGCAGGACTTGTTTTTGGGTCGGCACAATTTGATGCAGCGCAAAAAAAATTGGTTGATTTAAAAAAAGAATTAGAAAGTGCCTTGGTTGCATGGGAAAATAGCCAAAATTAATTAAAGTTTTTCAAGTCGTGCGTATAATAAAGCGGAATGAATAGGGGCGATAATTTTAAAATCGTTTGTAATTGTTTCACTTTGGGGGCTACGACTTGTAAAACTGTGCAGCATGTCTTCGGGAAAAAATTTTTCATATTGGTCAGTATCGATGATATAATCTGTTGGATCAGCCCCGGCCTCAATCAATGTTAGCGTAATTTTAACTTCTTTATTTCTTATTGCATTGATAAGTGGCGTATCTGTATTTCTATTTCTTTGATTTGGGTTAGCGCCCTTGTTAAGAAGATCTATAACTTTAGGTAAATTTCCCTCCTCTACGGCTATAAATAATGGAGTCTCTCCATTATTATTCCATGTGTTTATAACATTGTTATACGTTTTAAAATAGGCCATCATCATGATTTCAGATGTAGTAAAATGTCTATAATTACCTAAAATTTTAGTATCCATTGCTTGTAGGTTTATTGAAAAACAGAGCGCTATAGAAAAAAGAAGTATTGTATAAAAATTTTTACTCAATGATGTTCCATGTTTTAAGTTGTTGTCGTAATTGTTGAGCACTTTTAAACTGTATTGCATGTATGCCAATTGATTGAGCAGCGGTGACATTAATAAGCTTGTCATCAATAAAAATTATCTGTTCTGGTTGTAAATTATGCTTATTTATATGAGCATAAAAAAAATCTTGATGAGGTTTTTTTATCATTGTTGATTGTTCAGATTGGAACGGAATAGTAACGCTTTCAAATAGATTGAAAATTGTAGGAAATTTCTCTGTACAATCATCAAAGACAGTTTTGCCAATATTTGAGCCCAGGTGATGGGAAAAGCCAAGCGTAGAGAGTTCATTCATTAAAAGAACTGTTTTTTTGATTGGTGCATATGAAGAACATGCTTTAATGGTGAGTTCAATAAGTGCATCGTTATTAGTTTCACGTGCAGCTTTAATAAGTTCTTCACTAACCATCTGTTTTTTGGTGATTTTTAATCGTTCAAGTAAAAAAGTAAAAATAATTTTTATGCTTTTTTTATTTAAATTGCTGATTAATTCTTTTTTACGTTTAAAGCGCAGGCAAATCATAAACCAACTCCAGAGGCTTTTTTCTAGAATAACATCATGAAGATCCCACAAAAAAACATGAGTGTTTGGTGAAAATTGTGACTGATTCATAATGGATTCCTTTGTTTTAATCTATTCTAAGCTGCACAGCTAATGGTTTTTTATCATCTAATATTAGCAGTGTTCCTGCAAATGGCCTTTGGTCTTTCACTGTATATTCAGCATTACTCAATTCTTTATGTGGTGCATCATTTATTATATGTGGTTGGGTAAGATTGTAAATATTTAAGAAATCAATGACTTCATTTAATGGTCGCTGTGTAAAGTCAGGCCAAATAATTGGTGAGTTATCTTCTGATGAAATATACAGAATAAGTCTGTTTTTTTCAAGTGGTTGAGAAGGCATCGGTGATTGTGCAAAACAGGTTTTTTTTGGATAGGAATGTGGTAGGTAATACATGCGAGGGATAATATGCATTGTATTTAATTGATGAGTAAGTTGATCTATAGGCATACCGATGCAATCGGGTGCTTTTATAACGGTAGGTTTTTTTGTTGTTACAACAAGTAGTTGTTGATGTGGTTTAATTAATGTCCCTGCAGATGGTGTTTGATTAAGAATGATACCTTCTGGCATATGCTCTTCTTCTTTTTGATCCATGAGACGAATGTTGAGTTTGTAGTGCGTGATAAGGGGAAGGATTTCGTGGACATGTTTTCCAATAAGATCAGGAGTCATAATATCTGGTGTATGAAAAACACGCTGCATTATGATATAGCCAAGAGAAAAGCTGAAAAACGGAATCATCCATAAATAATTTTTTATATTCATATAAAAGCCTGCCCTTCGAAGCTTCAGCGAAGTAGGGCACTGTGGGGTTTGCTAGTAAGCCGGATTTTGTGGTTTGTCTGTGCAGTGCGGCACAGTACAAACTGACAACCATTTATCTATGCGACATACCCGCATGCTTAAACCGGAATGAACTGACCGACGCATGCTATTTGTCTTGCTTCTGGTAGGGTTTACCCTTTATGCGTATTACTACGCATAATCGTGCGCTCTTACCGCACGTTTTCACCCTTACTTATTACCCAATTTTCGCTGTCCTTCGATACATTTTTGTTAAGCAAAAACACTCAGGACGAGCGGGATTGGGTACCCAAAAGAAGTAATTTTTTGGGTTTAAAGCGGTTATTTTCTGTGGCACTTTCCATGAGCTTGCGCTCTCCTGCGTTGAATTTTATGCTGAGCAGTTGTTTTCTCCGCAGGTACCATTTGTTCATTAGAAGTCCGGACTTTCCTCACGTAAGTTTTAAATTTACGCGCGATTGTCTTGCATACCCCAAACATTGATTATCAAAGAAAAACTTATTACTACTAGTAGTATAACACCAATTCTGATGATTGTATAGGTGTTGCTTGGCGATATAGGGAGTAAATAAGCTTCAACTGCATAAATGTGAATTATTATGCTTATAAAAGTAAGAGTAATAAGATTGGTAATTGAAGGATAGAGGTTCTTTTTAACAACAAACGCTAATCCAGCTGCAGGGATGAGAAATAATAACGCAAGGGAAAAAAAATTATAAAAACAGAAAAATTCAAGACATTGAACGAGGGCTATGATAAAAAGATGTCTAAAGTTATTTTTTATTATTGAGTCATATTTGACATGGTTTTTATATGAAGGAGTATGTGATAAATAGTTTCGTGGGGTATATAATAAGAGAGTACAATAGATGCAGAGTACAAAAGGAATGATTACGGTGCCGACTAAAAAAAATTGTCCTAAATCAATAAGAAAAAATGTAATAATAGAACATGTAAAAAGAAGATTATATTTGGCTTGGTTAGTATAAATCATAGTATTTGAATAATACCTTATATTGACAATAGCCTCAATAGTGATAGTTTTTTATTGCATTATGTCACTATTCATATAATAAAAAGGAGCTCTATAATGAACCATATTTTTTCAGGAGTACTATTGAATTTTTTGGTTGTTTCTATTGTTAAGTTCCTATAGGCATGGTATGCCGTGTTATATTTTTGATTGTAATTAGTTTATGTGTTGTGCCGTCTATGCATAGCTATGGATTGCCAGGCGTTAATTTAGGATTTACCAATATTCTTGATGGTGGTCCTGTGCGACCCTATCCTGGTATTTATTGGATGCAATATACGCAATATTATTCTACTCATCGATTTTTAAATGATCATGGAAAGCCATTGGGAGGCATTTCTTCTCCACAGTTTAGATTGTTTAATACTGTTACTCAGTTTGTGTATCAATTTAATAGGCAAATGCCATTAAAAAGTATGCCGGGATTTTCTATTGCGTTGCCACTGGTGTTGTATTCAAAAATAGGAAAAAATAAATTAAATATAGAAAGTAGTGGTAGTGGTTTTGGTAATTTAGGTTTTGGTGTGTATACACAATGGAGTGCTATTGAGCATAAGGGACGACCATTGTTTATTCACCGTCTTTCATTTGATTTTTCAATTCCATTTGGTAAAAATCAATTACCAAAAAAACAGATTAACCCAAGTAATGCATTTTTTTATTGTGGCCCTCATTGGGCAGCTACGCTTTATTTTTCTCAAAAATGGAGCTTGTCATGGCGTTGGCATTATTTGTGGAATGCAAAAAATGAAAAAATTGATTTTCAGGCAGGAGATGCGACGTATATAAATTATAGTTTAGAGTATGAAGTTTTTCCTAAATTTTTTATAGCAGCAGTTGGGTATGCATTACAGCAATTGCATAATAATCGTGCACGTGGTATATCAGTGCCGCATAGTAAAGAGAGGGTTTTTGGCGTAGGTCCTGGTGCAGCGTATTTTGTTTCACATGATCTTGTTTTTTTTGGTTACTTGTATCTTGAAGGTGGCGTAAGAAACCGCCCCCAAGGTACAAGTTTTATTGCGCGATTAGTTATGCATTTTTAATTGTCGCACAAGCTGTGCGACAATTACATTGCTCTTAGGCTATTTCACCAGTTTGAATTTTCCATAACATAGCATAAGCACCATTGCGTTGTAAAAGTTCATCATGCGTACCGCTTTCTATTATTGCCCCTTTTTCTAATACAAAAATGATATCTGCATGACGTATAGTTGATAATCTATGCGCAATAATAATCATAGTATGATTGTGTGCAAGCGATTTCATTGAGTGTTGTAGTGCGAATTCAGTTTCATTATCAAGAGCAGATGTTGCTTCATCAAAAATGAATATTGGTGGGTTTTTTAAAATAGCACGAGCAATTGATATTCTTTGGCGTTGTCCGCCAGAAAGATTTTTACCATTTTCTCCAACAAGTGAATCATATCCATGAGGTAAAGTCATAATAAAATCATGCGCCTGTGCCGTTTTTGCTGCATTGATAATTGATTCGGTAGTTGCATGAGGTGAACCATAGGCAATGTTAGCAGCAACACTTGTATCAATTAAGTATACTTCTTGGCTAACCAGAGCAATTGCTTGACGTAGAGATTGCGTTGTTAATGTTTTAATGTTGTCATTATCAATTGATATTGTCCCACTGATGGAATCGTAGAGCCGTAAAATTAATTTGATTATGGTACTTTTACCCGATCCGGTAGTGCCAACAAAAGCAACAGTTTTTTTTGCTGGAATAGTTAGAGAAAGATTATTAAAAATTTTTACACCATTTGGGTAAGCAAATGTTACGTTGTCAAAAGTAATTGTCCCTTGTGTTGTGGTAGTTAATAAAGCAGTGTCGCCATCAATAATTGCTTGTTGATGATGTAATACTGCAAATATTCTTCGTGTACATGCCATTGCACGTTCATACATATCAGTAATGGTAGTTATTGTAGTAAATGGCCACAGAAAGCGTTGTGTTAAAAAAACAAGAACACTATAAAAACTAATAGAAAGAGTTCCTTGTAATGCATAACATCCACCAATGATCATACTCATAATAAATCCACATAAAATACCCATTCGTACAAGTGGAATATATGCAGCGTTGACCCTGCTGGCAGCATAATTTGCATGTGTATATGCAAGGCTTTCTATTGATAAACACTCACGTTCGTAATTTTCTGTTGCATAGCTTTTTATGGTGGTAATTCCAGTAAGGCGACTTGTAATATGACTGCTTAATTTTTCTACTCTTTCGCGAACGATTTCATATAAATATGCTAAGCGATTTTGGAAATAAAATGCCATAAGCAGAACAAATGGTATTGGTAGCAATGTTAGGAGGGCGATGGTTGGAGAAAAGCAGGTAAAAATTGCTCCCATAACAATAACGTTTATGATGAGTTGAATTATTGCATTTGGTCCTTCACTTAAAAATAGTTCAAGCTGGTTAATATCATCATTAATAATTGCAAGTAATCCTCCTGTTTTTTTGTCTTCAAAATAAGCTGTATCTAAATTTTGCATATGGTCATAGGTGCTGATTCGTAATGAATGTTGTACTTCTTGCGCAATGCCACGCCACAAAATTAGGTAACAATATTCAAAAATTGATTCTAAGATCCATAAAATAGCAGTTAATCCTGCGACT
>KanNP_Total_noBrdU_T14TCDRAFT_1000024_pt1 | contig 11500 bp, 7 predicted proteins | sample KannatnBrdUF14TC_FD_10625 | JGI IMG/M metagenome (IMG submission 10625)
CAATCAACATTTAATGTTCCTATATCGCCATTATTAGCAGATAAAATACCACTTATTATTGCATTTACCACCGATAAATTGTTAACACATAAATCTGTCATGCAATTTGTTACCGTTAAATTCTCAACAGTTTCATTAGCAACTGATAAATTAGTAATTGCTGTATCAGCTGCAGAAAGGACTGTAGTTGTTATAGTATTTGCAACGACATCGTTTACTGATAAATTATTAACACATAAATTATCTATACAACTTAAAACTGATAGATCTGTTACTGTTAAAGCGCCTTCTATAGTAACATTATTGTCAAAGAAAACATCATTTTTGAAGAATACATTATCACAGAAATCAACCTCTGATTTGAATGCAGCATCGCCACATATAATTACGTCACGATTAAGCGTCAATGGACAACCACAACTTATTGATCTATCAACAAGTACCTGTTGTTCAAGATTATCAAATCTACTTTGTTGTTTTTTCATTTCATTCAATAAAAATACTGGTAATGTATGATATTGAACGGTGTATGGATTTCCATCTTTATCTTTTATAACTAATCCAGGAATTTCTTGATTAACTTCCTCGGCAATTAACCCATATTGTCGTGTTTTAGATTCATCAACATTATATATAAATGATACAGGGCGAAGATTATAAATATTGGCAGATTCTTCATTCATATCGGTAATAGCATGTTTAAATGCTGCTGATGATGAAATAGTACCAAGTTGTCCTGTTGAATCAATAAGAACAGGAATCGCATCAGCTATACCAGTAGCGATACTACGAATACCTGCTATAAATGTACGTGTTTGTGCGGTACCAATTCTTGTTGTGTCAGCTTCAGCCGCAGCTCCAGCACTAGCATTAATATAAATATTACCACTACCAGTTGTTAACCCAAGACCAGCATCATTTCCAAGTCCAATATTATTATTACCATTTATAACATCAAATAAAGCCATATTACCCAAAGCAACATTATCGCTACCAGTTATATTTGCTTGTAATGCAAAGTAGCCAATAGATGTATTATCCGCACCCGTTGTGTTTGCAACAAGTGCATTAACACCCATTGCTATTGTGCTATCTACTAAATGACTTGCAAGAGCATTATGACCAACAGCAACATTTTGAGAACCAGTTACATTAAGACTTAATGCGCTTTGACCAAAAGCAGTATTAAGCCTTCCTGTTGTATTTGTAGCAAGAGCACCAGTGCCGACAACTACATTTGCATCGCCAATGGTATTTGCAGTAAGTGCATTATGTCCAATCGCAATGTTTTGTACGCCAGTAGTGTTTGCTGTTAATGTAAATGTACCAACGGCAACATTTTGTGTTCCTGTTGTATTTGTACTGAGAGAATTAGCACCAATTGCTGTGTTATTACTTACCAAGTTTGCAAAAAGAGCTTGATCGCCAACAGCAATATTATTAGATCCCGTTGAATTGGTAAATAATGCTGAATGTCCAACGGCTGTATTAGCATCACCTGTTGTATTAGTAAATAAAGCAGTTTGTCCAACAGCAGTATTTGCACCACCAATTGTATTAAAGCGTAATGCAGTTTGTCCAACGGCTGTATTAGCATTACCTGTTGTATTATCAAACATAGCCCCTTGTCCAACAGCAGTATTTGCAATACCAATTGTATTTGCAAACATCGCTCCAGATCCAATAGCAGTATTTTGTATTCCTGTTGTATTTGATGCTAATGTATTAATACCAAAAGCAGAGTTAGCACTACCAGTTGTATTAGCAGTTAATGCATTAGTACCAACTGCTGTATTACCAGCACCAGTTGTATTAGCTGCTAAAGCACCAAAACCGATTGCAACAGTATCATCAACTAAATGATTTAAAAGAGCATTATGACCAACAGCAATATTTTGTATCCCCGTTACATTAGTTACTAATGCAGAAGTACCCATTGCTATGTTACTAATACCTGTTGTGTTATTACCTAAAGCTCCAGCACCAACCGCAATATTATTAGTACCTATTGTATTAGCTGATAACGCAGCACCACCAACAGCTACGTTATTTACACCAGTTGTGTTAGCTTGCATTGCTTGAGATCCAATAGCGGTATTACCGGCACCACTATTTGCAGTTAGTGTAAACGCTCCCACTGCAGTATTAGCAAAACCTGTACTGTTAGCAAGTAATGACGACACACCAACCGCTGTATTATTCATACCTGTTGTATTTGAACTTAAAGCAAAGCCACCAACTGATGTATTATTATCACCAATATTATTTCCAAGTGCTGCAAAACCAACGGCTGTATTGAAAGCGCCAGCAGTATTATTTGCTAATGCATTTGCACCAAGACCAGTATTTTCCGTACCTGTCATGGTAAAATTACCCGCATTTTTACCCACAAAGGTATTGTCTGTTCCAAAATTATGAATGAAAGGACTTCCCGCTTTTATAATATTTCCAATAGCAGTACTTGTTGAATCATTCATAGAAATATTACAACCAACAGTAAGATCACAACCAATATTTAAGGCACCAACTACTCCGCTATTTACCGATAAAGTGCCACTAATTGATTCGTCTACTACTGATAAATCATTAACACACAAACTTGTCATACAGTTAATAACACTTAAATCAGTAATCACTGCATCATTAACTGATAACGTACCACTAATTGATACATCAACAACTGATAGATCATTGACACATAAGCTTGTCATACAGTTGACAACACTTAAATCAGTAATTACTGCATCATTTACTGACAAAGTACCACTGATTGATGCATCAACAACTGATAGATCATTGACACATAAGCCTGTCATACAGTTGACAACACTTAAATTAGTAATTACCGCATCATTTACTGACAAAGTACCACTGATTGATGCATCAACAACTGATAGATCATTGACACATAAGCTTGTCATACAGTTTACAACACTTAAATCAGTAATTACTGCATCATTTACTGACAAAACACCACTGATTGATGCATCAACAACGGATAGATCATTGACACATAAGCTTGTCATACAGTTAACAACACTTAAATCAGTAATTACCGCATCATTAACTGATAACGTGCCACTAATTGATGCGTCTACAACTGATAAATCATTAACGCATAAACTTGCCATACAATTAATGACGGTCAAATCTTCAATAACTATATCATTAACCGATAGTGTACCACTAATTGATACATCAACAACTGATAAATTATTTACACATAAACTTGTCATACAATTGGCAACAGTCAAATCCTCAATGACCGCATCATTAATTGATAAGGTACCACTGATTGATCCATCAACAACCGATAAGTCATTTACGCACAAATTGGCTAAGCAATCTACCACACTTAAATTATTTATAGTAATATTATTTACCGTAAGGGTATCCACCGTTATATTATTAGCAACTACATCATTAACTGATAACGTACCACTAATTGATGCATCTACTACTGATAAATCATTAACGCATAAACTTGTCATGCAGTTAGCAACAGTCAAATCCTCAATGACCGCATCATTAATTGATAAGGTACCACTAATTGATGCATCAACAACTGATAGATCATTAACGCATAAGCTTGTCATGCAATTAGCAACGCTTAAATCATTAACAACTATACTATTAGCTGATAAAATACCACTCACTGATTCATCGACAACAGATAAATTATTAACACAGAGACTATCCATGCAACTGAGAACAACTAAATCCGTTACTGTTAAAGCTCCTTCTATAGTTACATCATCCTCAAAAAGAACCTTATCTTCAAATGTAACATCATCCTCAAACTTTACGTCCTCTTCAAATTTTACATCTTTTTTAAATTTTACTTCATCCTTAAAGCATACATCCTCAGAAAAACATACTTTTGATCTAAATTTTACACTACACAGTGCATCTATTTTTTGGTCAATTACCAAAGGACAGCCACAACTGCTTGATCGATTAATATTCAATTGTCCTTTGGTAATCTGTTGCACTATATTATTAAATTGATTCCATAATTCTTCTCGCTGATTGTTTTCTAATATACCGCTTTTATTCTGTAAAACACTTTCAGCATAGCGTAAAGCCTCAAGGACTTCTTCATACAATCCAATGCGAAAGCCTTCCTCTATATGATCTTGCAGCGCATGAAGAATAGACCGCTTATCATCATTTAAATTATTAATTGATGATATAATTGAACCGATATGACTTATCTCATTGCCAAGATATACATAGGTGTTATCGTAATTTCTGATAACTTGTTCTTCGCCATCTGATAATTTTATATCTTTAACGTCTACTATTGCCGCTAATGGTAATGGTGATAATAATAAATTCACCATTAATAAAGAAAAAATCTGTTGATAATAGGGTTGCTTCATTATACATCCTCTTTTTTAAATAATTGTTTTCTTATCAAGAAATAATATAAACATATTTTTTCTTAATTTCGCAACTTTTTTACACAACTGATTTTTCTATTTTTATAAAAAAGTACAAAAAAACCACCGCATTGATCGTTAAATCAATGCGGTGGAAAAAAGGAGAGTAGTAATGAAGCCTAATTAAATTTTGTTGTTGCGTACCAGAAGCAGTTACTATAGTTAAGAATAGAGATAATTTTAAAAAAGTCAAAGTTATTTTAATTAATTTATGTTGATTTATACAAACAAATCAATTTTTATTCTCAATTAATATATATCAAAAAATAGTAAACAGTCAAAATAACCAAAAAAAACAACAAAGAAAAATTAAAAAATGTCACATAGAAACTATTTTATAATCAAGCTTTGATGCGATTAATGTGCTTTCTAAGGCACTATCGCGCCGAGGTGAGGTGAAAATCAACTGACAATTAAGTTCTAGTAAGGCCGCTAACAAGGCTTTGCTGCGTTCTGTATCAAAATCAGTCATAAAATCATCCAAAAGAAAGACAATAGGCCCTTTTTCAGGGGTCAATTGTTTAACTTGAGCTATTTTCACGAGCAAAATAATCATTTTTTGCTGACCCCTTGATGAGTATGCTCGGGACTTTTTGCCAGCCAAGACAATAGTAAAATCATCAACATGAATACCAAAAAAAGACCGCTTAAACCTCATTTCTTGTTCTAAAAGATCTGAGTTTTTATACAAAAAATCTTGAAATGGCAAGTCACTCTGTTTTTTTGCTTGATAGAGTAATGAAACAGTAACCTGCTGATCAACATGTCGATACAGCATGGTGTTAATTTCTAGCTCAAGCTGTCGTAACAAATTTTTACGAGTTTTTTGTATTTCCTGTGTAAGTTCCCATAATTTTTTGGTCCAGATAAAATACATTTCATTATCAATAACTTCTTTATGAAACAATGCATTACGATTTTCTAAAACAATACGAAACTCTCGCATGAGGATTAAAGTAGATGCATCATGCAATAATAATGCTTGATCTAAAAAAGCCCTTCGTTCTATAGGCCCATCTTGAATCAATTTTAAATCATCTTCTGTGAGGCTCACTATACGATAATGAGTCAATAGATCTTTATATGATACTATTGCTTGATTATCAATCATTACACGCCGTTTGTTTTCTGCAAAGCCAATAGTAATAGCATGATCTATACTATTATCATTTGATTTATCAGATACAAGAAGCTTTATAAAAAAAGATTCTTTGTTAATGGCTACTAATTCTCGCGCAAGATGAGTTCTAAATGAACGTAAATAACAGGCATAATGTAATGCTTCAAGAAGTGAAGTCTTTCCTGTTCCATTTAATCCACAAACAAGCACAATTGGACTATTTAAATCAATAGTGGTTTGACTAAAACAACGAAAATCTTTAAGTTGTATGTTTACTAATTGCACGAATCAGTCCCTATTGTTCATTTGTTTGTGCTACCGGCATAACAAGATAAAACATTGTATAGATACTTCCTTCAGTTGTACCATGAGCATCAAAAATAATTGGTTTAGCTTTGCCTTGTAAGTAAAATTGTATCTGTTCTCCAGGAAATACTTGTAAACCATTCAATAAATAGGGTGCATAAAATCGAATATCGCACTCTGCACCAGTAAAATCTATCAGTGGTACTTCTTCTTCTAATGTTCCTACTTCTTTATTATGCAAAGAAACTTTTAATTTTTCTGCGCCAAAGGCAAAAGTCGTTGCAATAAATTGCCCAGACAATAAACATGCTGAACGTCGTAATGTTTTAATAAAAGGAGAACGTTCAACACGAGCGGGAATAAATCCTTTTTTATCTAAAATCATTGTGTATGTAGGGAATCCGTCAACAAGCAATTTAGAAAAAAAATTGAATGCCTCACCAGAAAAGACAAGTTGGTTTCCACATAAACCAAGGAAAATAGTAGCATCATTGCTACCTTCTAATATTTTCTTTACTTCAAAGACAGCTCTACGCGGCAATAACCATTTACATGATTCTTCAAGTGTATAAGCAGGAGTTTGCACCTGAGCAAGACAATGCCCATCACTTGCCGTCATTTTTAATTCTGAATCAGTAATTTCAAGTAATAATCCATTCAGAGAAGAATTGGCATTATTTTGTGGAATTAAAAAAGCAACTTTATTAAGCAATTCAAGCAAAAATGGAGCGCTTAATTGCATAAGATTTTCAATGCGTTCAGGAAATGGAGGAAAATTTTGAGCGTCTTGAATATTTAATGCAACAGTAACAAGACCTGCCTTAACTAATAATGATGTATTGTCTACAATAAAAGTAATATCACCATCAAGCTCTTTTACTAAATCAAAAAGACGACGACCTGACACCAAAAACATTCGTGGTTCGTGCGCATCGCATTCTTTAAGTAAATAACTTGCCTGCAAACTAATTTCTAAATCAGTACTTTTTAATACTAACTCTTTATGTCCAACATGAAATAAGATTGTTGTTGTAGCATCAAGAGTAGTCCGCTTAGTGCAAATTGGTTGCATAGAAGACAGAATCGATAATAATGGTTTTTGTTCAACAATAAATGTACTTTTCATAATTAATCCTTATTGATGAGGAACTATTAACAAGTATAACCTACGCTATAAAAATAAAAAGCCTATTATTACGCTTCTAAGAAAATTAATGGACTGATTATATTTTTGCTTTTTACCTTTTCTGTCCTAGAGTCAAGGAAATTTCTTTAATTATTACTGCATAAGGTTTTATTTTTGCAATTTTTTTAACTAATTCTTGTTTAGCATTGAGCAACTCATAAGATAATTGTAGCCGTAAAAAATATCCCTCTGATAGTCCAAAGAATTTACACAACCGTAAATCAGTATCAGCTGTAACACTACGTTCTCCACGGACAATAGCATGAATTCGATTTGCAGGAACATTAATAGCTTTTGCTAGAGCATTTTGACTTATATTTAACTCATCAAGAAATTCAAATTTTAGAATTTCTCCAACATGAGGATTATGTAGTTTTTTAGCCATTGGTTACCTTTTTTTAATGATAATCAACAATTTCAATATCATATGCTCCATCATTTTTCCAAACAAAACAAAGCCTCCATTGTTGATTAATTCTTATGCTCATTTGGCCACGTCTATTTCCTTTTAAAAGCTCTAAACAGTTGCCTGGCGGATTTTTTAAATCTTGTAGAATATTGGAAGCATCTAATTGTCTTAATTTTCGTAAAGCTCGCTCTTGAATATCAGCGGGAAATTTAGAAGAACAAACCCCTTCCCATATTCTTTTTGTTTCTTTACAATTAAATGACTTAATCATTAACACAGCTTCTTTTTTTAAGATACTTATAATATTATGTCATGTTGAGCATAACCTGATACGTAATACATATCAAGGGTTAATTAAATCATTTGCTAGGCTAATATTATGATCGAGGATGTTTTTTATCATATATTTTTCGTAATTGTGATGTTTCAACATGAGTATATACTTCTACCGTATTTATATTTTCGTGGCCAAGTAATACCTGTAATGAGCGTAAATCAGCACCTTTTTCGAGCATATGAGTTGCAAATGAATGACGCATTTGATGAGGAGAAATTACTTTTTTTATCCCCGCTTGTTCGCACATTTTTTTTAAAATACCCCAACATGACTGCCGTGATATTGGTTTTATTTTTTTTCCATATACTATAGGAAACAAATAAAGAGGGTTTTTAATAGTAGCTGACTCTGATCCTATATGCGTTTTAAGAAAAGTTGCTATTAAACCTAATATTGATTGAGGAAGCGGAATCATACGATGTCGTCCACCTTTACCTGCAACAGCAATAAATCCTGTATCAAAATGCACATCGGTGATTTTTACATTAACGAGCTCACTAACACGCATTCCAGATCCATACAAAAGATACAACATCATTGAATTACGAACACCTAAATATGTTGTATCTTTTTCTGCCTGTAGCAGTACATTCTTTACTTCTTCTTCCGTCAGATATGTGGGAAGGCGTTTTTCAATTTTTGGAATGTGTAACTCTTTTGCACTGTTTTTTATATTAAAATGAGTGTTGATATACACAAAAAATGTTTTTAATGCGGATATTTTTCGTGCAATGCTGCGTGCAGCAAGCTTAAGACCATATAAATAATGAATAAATTGTTTTACCGCATTTTCATCAACATGTTCAATGACTATTGATTGTTTATCTAAAAAACCAATAAATTGCATAATATCTCGTCGATATGAAGAAAATGTATTGGTAGTAACATGACGCTCTGTTAATAAATAAGCCTCAAATTTTACCTGCATCTGCTGTGCATTCATCTAAAACTCCCCTTTTAATTATTAAAAACAATTCCATTTAATTGTTTTTAATATGATCGTGCAACTAACACATCATGCTTACTTGCCTGTTGACAATGAAAACAGGTGGAAAAGGTCAACCCCTCACGGATGCATCGAATACTCGCTTTATAATTTTTTAATTCCGTTTCACATGCAGCATCCCCACACCAACTGGTTTGATAAAAAACACCCTGCTCTTCAAGTAAAGGACCAAACTCAACAAGATTGTCGTTTGTGTGTTTTAAGTGGTGCATGCGTGCTTGAGCTCGCTCAAATAATGTTATTTGCATGGTACTTAATAGTGAAATTACTTCATTTTTTATCTCAGAAAGGGATATGAATCGTTTAGCTGCTTCAATACGTTCAACAACAACTGCTTGATTTTTTTCTATGTCTTTTGGCCCCAGCTCAATACGAATAGGAACACCTTTAAGCTCCCATTTGAAAAACTTTGATCCAGGTGACTTATCTTCTTGATCTATGATAACGCGTACACCATCTTTTTTAAGATCTTCTTCTATTGTTTTAGCTACTGCAATAATTGCCGAATTATCGCAACCTGATTTAAATATAGGAATAATAACTACTTGAATTGGAGCAATTTTTGGAGGAAGAACAAGTCCTTTTTGGTCACCATGTGTCATTACTAATCCGCCAATTAAACGAGTTGTAGTTCCCCAACTTGTTAAATATGGATATGACTGTTTTTCTTGACGATCTTGAAATTTCATATCAAAGGCATGTGCAAAAGATTGTGATAATAAATGAGATGTACCCATTTGCAATGCTTTTCCATCGGGCATAAAAGCTTCAAAAGTCATTGTTTTTTCCGCACCAGGAAACTTTTCATGATCAGTTTTTCGCCCAGTCATAACAGGAACGGCAAGATAATTTTGAGCAAGATTCACATATTCTTGGAGCATAATATGAACTTCTTGATCCGCCTCATCATATGTTTCATGAGCAGTATGGCCTTCTTGCCAAAAAAATTCAGTTGTACGTAAAAATGGCCTTGTGCGCATTTCCCAGCGAACTATATTAGCCCATTGATTGATTTTCAGCGGTAAATCACGCCATGATTGTATCCAGCGAGCAAACATATGATGAATGATAGTTTCTGATGTTGGACGAATGACAAGAGGTTCTTCAAGTTGTTTACCTCCCGCATGGGTTACTACCGCCAATTCAGGAGCGAAGCCAGCAACATGCTGAGCTTCACGTTTAAGAAAAGATTCGGGAATTAATAAAGGAAAGGATGCATTCTGATGTCCTGTAGCTTTAATACGTTCATCCAATGTTTTTTGAATCAGTTCCCAAATGGCATAGCCATACGGCCTGATAACCATACAGCCTTTTACTGGCGATTGATCAACAAGCTCTGCATCATAGATAACCTCATTGTACCATCCAGAAAAATCTTGTGTTATATCAGGCAATTTTTTCATATAAAAGCTCATTTAATAGTTTAAATTTTATTCATTTTATGATAGTATTATATTATATAGGTTTAAAAAAACAAAATCTACCATTAGAACAGGGAAGGATGCTTTATGTATTTCAAAAAAAATGCTATTGCCTGTCTCAGTTTTATTTCTCTTACGATATTTACAAATTCTTGCATTGATCAGGATTTAGCTCCCTCAAAGCTTATTGTTACAATTTTTTCACATGGTATAGCTGATACTTATAAACAAGCATTTTTGTATTCTAAATCATATACAAAAAATGGCATTCTTTATAAGAATGAATTATTTCTTTTTTATACCCCATATGTATCATTTAATTATCCTGATGCTACGAATAAATTTTATAGAGTAAATTGGAGTGAAACAAGCTTTGGACAAGAAAATGAAATTGGTAGATTGCATCTCAGTTATCAGCGAACTATGAAAAAATATGAGGATTGTGGTATTATTCTATTCGGTCTTTCTCGTGGCGCGTCTAATCTGAGTATATTTGCGGGATTACATCAATACGATAATATTAAAGCATTAATTTTAGAGTCTCCCTATAATACTATGACAGAAGTTATTGAAAGTATGATGAACAGAAAAGGCCTTGGATGGATACATATTTCATATGGCGAAACATTAGCAGAGTTTATTTTTAAAAAATATACACGTAATGGCTGGAGTCCAAAAAATTGTGTTGATACCATTCCAAAAAACATTCCAATTTTAATAACTTGTTCAAAAGAAGATGAAACAGTTCCATACACTAGTTCAATCAATCTTTATAAAAATCTTGTTGCTTCTGGGCATGAGCATACCTATATTTTAATTGTTGATCATGGTAATCATGCACAAATTTTACAAGGGCCCGATGGTGAACAATATCAATCAACAGTGAATGCCTTTTATAAAAAATATAATCTTCCACATTGCCCTATCAGCGCTGCAAAAGGTGAAACCTATCTTGCATTATGCCAACCCGATTTATAAATAATTTTTACATCTAATTATTGTAACTATTTTTTAAAAAAAAATTTAAATTTTAAAAAATAGTTATTCATTCTGTTGATTTTATAAAATAGTTTTTTGTACAATTGAAATTGAAGTAAGTATAAGAGCTTGCGCAAACCAAAAAGGAGTCACTATGGTGATGAAGAAGACGGCTAAAAAGGTTGCAGTTAAAAAAGCTGCTCCTAAAAAACGCAAACCAGCAGTTAAAAAAGCTGCTGCAAAACGCAAACCAGCTGTTAAAAAAGCCGCTGCAAAACGTAAACCAGCTGCTAAA
>KanNP_Total_noBrdU_T14TCDRAFT_1000025_pt1 | contig 11385 bp, 12 predicted proteins | sample KannatnBrdUF14TC_FD_10625 | JGI IMG/M metagenome (IMG submission 10625)
GTCGAATTCTCTGTCGAAAGATCAAGCAGTTCTTTTTGTATCTGTATAACTTGTTTATCTGGTTTATAGTATGGTAAAATATTGAATTGTATCCCAAAAAATCCTTTGATAATATAATTGTCAAGATCGGCTGAAATCTGACAAAAAATGCGATTTAGTTCGCCTGATGTTTCTTGAATATCGCCAACCTTCCACTTTTGTAGATCTTTAAGAAAGGAACGGTAAAACTGAATTATGGATTGTGGGTCAAAAGTAGAAGACTTTGTAACAGAACCATCCTGAAGCATCACATTAATCTCTGTTGTAGTCAGAATTGGTTTCATGCTACGCAAATAAGCATCTTCGATATGAACAAAGAGAGCATTTAATACTTTGCCAAAGCCATCATTATCTTTATTGGGTATTCTCAAAAAATAGATATCCTTACTCAAGACATACTTTGGTCCTAATTAGTCTTTCTTTAGAATAAATTAATCAAAGTCACAGATGTATTGAAAAACTCAAAATTCTCTATGAGGCAATTAGAAAATCTAACCCATATTGAATATCGAATAGTTGCATACTTAGCTGATCTCAGTTTATGAATTCTGCACTTATCCTATTATTCACAGAATTTAATTGTGTAAAGTCTAAAATAAGTAACATTAATGCGATTAGGATCGATAAAAACGACTATTACAATAGGTTCGTTTATTGTAAAATCCTGCTACCATTAATCAGTTTTGCCAGAGGGTTAGAAATGAATTTCAAGTTTATCAATTAGCAATTACATCACAATTGAGAAATGTGAAAATCCTAGTCATAGCAGAAAGGGCCACTCATCGGTTAGAAATTCTAATCCTCATATTTATATGAGTTAGACATTTTAAGGGAAAGCAGTAGAGTATAGATTATGGTCATATGTCCAGAATGTAAAAAAGAAATATTCAATCCACACATGGATTTCCACATTGGACAAGAAGATAACGGAAACCAGTTTCACTACGCTGTATGCTCGTGTCCGGGATGCAAAGTTTGTTTAGGTATTATGTCTGTATAGTCCGGGCGACGGAAGATAAGAGGTCAAAATATTGAGCGATGTGCTAGAATTTCACATATCTTGTCCTCAGTGCAACTACTCGAACGTTGCAACCACATCAACTGCAAAATACAAAGAACTTGTTTACCAACCATGTAATGATAATGAAGGTCAGCAGGATCACAATATGAAAGATCAAATTAGATGTGAGAATTGTCATAACAATTTTGACTTCTTCTGGTGTGCGGGACACACCGTTATTGAAAACAATGCAAAGAGCCGTGGAAACGACATATAAAGACGTAAGATTAGATTATTTGTTCCCTAATCGCTATTAATATTATGAATTACTACAGAACAACATTTAATGAGCAAGAGTAAAAACCATATAGGGTTTCTATGGTTTGATTTTNTATATTAATTGGTATGTATAACCATCACAGTATCTTATTATTGGTTGATAAATATCAAAAGGATCGGGAGGATCATAGTTTATGACAGCAGCCAATAATGAAGTGGANAAAACCAAGTCTCAAAATCTTACTAAAAGCACATCTCCTTTTATCTCCATGATTACAGGCGAGAAGAAATCTAGTGTGGAATCAGATGCAATATACGATACTGACACTCAAATAAAGCAAACACAGGATAGGATATGGAAGGCGCTTAAGAGGAGATACCANTATGATTCAAATTTGGATTCCGGACAGAATTTTCTGAAAAATCATGTCAACTCCAAGATTCCACTTGTTATTTTGTATGTAGATTTAGTAGGCTCAACAAATCTTTCAATGACCATTCCAGTTGACAAATTAGTCACAATAATACGCGCCTTCACTTATGAAATGTCATCAACCGTGTATAGGTACGGAGGTTTTGTTTTGAAATATGTGGGAGACGCAGTAATTGCATTCTTTCCTTCTTTATCTAACAAGTTTGTAGTATGTGATAGAGCTGTTAGATGTGGAATGTCCATGTTAACTATTATTAAAAATGGATTAAATCCTATATTGAATCAGTATGATTATCCAGACTTAAGTGCAAAAATTGGAATTGATGAGGGCGAAAATATTATTGTTCAGTATGGTCATGATGAAACTTCTCCACTAGATATTCTGGGATATTGTATGAGTGTCTCATCAAAAATGACATCTTTAACTAAGTCCAATAATATCACAATAGGCGATGATGTATATGTAAGGTTACATCCTGAATTGAGACAAAAATTTGTTAGAGTTAACTACAGTGCAAGAGAATGGAATTATGTAAGCAAGCGAACCGGTGAACTCTACAAACTTTATACACTAAAATATTGAATGTCTCGTATTTTATCGCAAAAATCGAGCTCATAGAAAAGACTAAAATATACTAAATTTCTAGAAACATCATTGTCTACTGCATACATACTTGTGAATTGCACCCTTGGTTCGGAAGAAAGAATAATCACCGAAATTGCAAAGCTGCCGGATGTAAGAGAAGTACGTGGAACATATGGCGTTCATGATATTTTCGTAAAAGTAAAGTCAGACAATACTGAAACAATGAATCATACAATAACTAGCAGAATAAGAAAGATTCCCGGTATAACATCTACTGTTACTCTTGTAGTAATTGAAGAACAAGGCGGCAAAGAAATCAACTAATTTTCGACGGCATATTTTTCTGACTTTCTTTATTATTTCTTTTTATTGCATATATAATTAGGCCTGATGTTATTGCCATCGTTATCCATCCCAAAGAGCTCACAATAAGATAGTAGTTGTATTGTGGAATCAAGAGGGATATACCCGCGATTACGGCACCTATCCACCAAAGAATAATCAAAATTGGAAGATTCATGCTAAATGTTATCACCCTCTAATGCTTTCGTCAAAACCCCTAAGATATCTCACTACTTTTTCACAGTTCATACATTTATCATATTCAAAGAAATCAAAATCATTGTACTTTCTATACGAAAAAGTACTATCATGATTACAAAAGATTCGCTTGAATGCAATTATAAAAGGATTCGTCATACCTATTTGTCTTACATTCACATATATAATAATAATTTTGTCGCTAACATCAATAATTTTTCCGTATCGATTCTGCCCAAGTCGTACCCAGAACATTCCTATAAAAATCAATTTCTGAGAGCAGATGTTTTTCCATGTTCTGAAAAATTCAGCTATTTTTATAAAGGAGATTCATCGAAAGCTTTAGTCTTGGGCGAAGTAGAAGATGTGGTAAACAAATTCAATGATCTCGATAGTATGTTAAAAAGGGTATTTTCCAAAGTAGATCCACTCTTGGTTGTTTCTTTAATATTTGATAGGAGTGCAAAAGGGAAAAGTATCTACACCCTAGAGACTATTTTGAAAGAAGGACTTGACACAGAAGCAATTCGTAATAATGTCATCACGAAGACTGGGATGGCTCCAGCCTTTTATCTGCGAGGTACAAAGATGATAGTAAGTCATCCTCTTGATCTAGAGTTCTTAAAGTGGATAAATGACCAAGAAGGCATTGTTAGTATAAAGGGCAGCAAGTTCAGTGCTGGTGGCTCTAGCGACTTTTAAGTTTAAGCAAAGCCAAAGAAATCAAAATGGTTTCGATCCGATCTTTCATGTTAAATTGTAAAGATATTACCGGCTGTTATTGTAACAAAAAAAGTTACCCTAAAAAAGATCAAACTACTAAGACTAACAGATCTTGGGACAAGAGGATGTTAGGCAATGAGCAATTACTGAAAATAAATCAAGATTTGATAAATAAGTGTCCTGCATATTTTTACGCTAGATATTTGTCTGCAATTTTCCCTAACTGTTGATAAGCTAGAGATTCTTCCAAGCTCTAAGATGATTTTGAAAAAGTCTTGATAAATCTATTATGCCGTCGGTGAGATTTGAGCTCACGACAGCTCGGTCTTCAGCTTCACCCCAAATGGGTCGAGTGCTCTCCCAGGCTGAGCTACGACGGCACAGCTAACCTTTTGTACAAATTATATATAATCTTGTCTTGAGAAGCATTTAGCTATGTAGAGCGACACTTGTCCAAAACTCTAGTACTATCTTCCTTAAAGTAAATAAACTATAACAAGTTTTTTATTCTAGTTATAATGGATAATACAGATTTAAAAGTGGTCGTGGAAACACCTGAAGAGAGAAGAAAAAGATTCCTTGTTGAATTTGAAAAGCCTTTCAAGTGTGAAAAGTGTAACGAACGATTTAAGAAAAAGAAATACCTAAAAGAACACAAGATAGAAGTCCACTCTTACTAAATTCGACTACCCATGGCCTTTTTATTGGATATGGCAATCCACCTTATCCCCTCAATTGGGTATTAAGATTACACTATTATCTTCATAAGATTATCGTAAAAGTAATTTATGGTTGTTGGTATGTTATCTCTATCATGAAAATTTATACTAAAACTGGCGACAAAGGAGAAACTGGCTTAATAGATGGTTCGCGCGTTTCGAAATCCAACTTGAGAATAATTGCATATGGAGAAGTGGATGAAGCAAATTCTCATATAGGATACTTGATTTCCAATATTGAAAGCAATTCAATTTTTGCTGACATAAAAGAAATACTAGTTAGCATTCAACAGGATTTATTCGTCCTGGGGGCAGAATTGGCAAATCCCAGCAGTTTGAAAGAGAACAAATTACTAGTTAAAGAAGAGATGATCTCCAATATCGAAAAGTATATTGATAATTTCGAAGACGAGCTCTCACCAATAACATATTTCATACTTCCGGGAGGAACTATTGAATCATCTTTATTACATATTTGCAGAACTGTCGTAAGACGCGCTGAAACATCTGCAGTCGCACTTGCAAAAGAACAGAAAATAAGTCAGCAAGTCCTCACATATCTAAATAGATTGTCAGATCTATTCTTTGTTCTTGCAAGAGTGACCAATAAACGACAAAAACGAAATGACATTCCGTGGAAGTTGAATTAGAACTCAATTAGATTTAAATAATAAAAACAAACAGAGTTTGCGACAGTATAACATTGCGGCAGACACGAAATGTATTGTTGTTGATTTTGATTACAATAATTATGGCTTTAGTAAGCAGTTTCTTGCTATATTTTCTTGATCATACGCTATCTAACTTCATTATTGTCCCTAAATATACTTCAATTGCTCAAGACATCCTGCATTCAACCGCTTAGAATTTGGAAATTTCATCACATTAATATGAATTAAATATACAAAGACAGATGAATGAATTTAGAAAAAAAACAGATATCCAATATTGTATCTTTTTTCCGCATTGTTTGCAATCTTAAAAAAATAAAGAGGGAAGGTTGGATACACAAATCAAAGATCGATTTGCCTGAATCGGTTGCGGATCATTCCTACTCTATGTGTACGATCTCCATGGTTCTGGCGGATATACTAAATTTACAGACGGAGCACATTATGAAAATGGCTAATCTTCATGATCTAGCTGAATCTCTTGTGGGTGACAAAATGCCTGATAGCACATCACCTGAGAAAAAAGCGTTAGTAGAAGGCAAGGCGATGAAAATAATCCTTTCCAAGTTACCCGGTCCTCTCCGTGAAAAATATCTCAATATTTGGAATGAATACGTGGATAATTCAACTGATAGTGCCAAGTTTGTTCATAATATGGACAAGGTCGAAATGGCCGTTCAAGCAAAAGAATATGAATTCGATGGATATTCCAAACAATCACTACATGTGTTCTTAAAATCTGCTAATGATTATATTGCAAAGAGTGAGCCTGACATAGTGTTTGAAATATTGCAAAAGGTAAATGATAATTCGAAATAAAATGAATAAGCAATTTTCGTAAAATTTATGATTAGTGACAATGTTACTTTGCAAATGATCATCGCTGTTAGGCATCCGGTCAGTGTTTCATACCGAAAATTAAAATTTACGTATGAAATATTGATGAAGTGACCTAATCATGTAGGTGAAAGTCCTGATAGGAGGATTATTGTGATTTGCGTTTCCGTCTTCAACTTCAAATCAATAACCTATCACCTTTTTATTCATAATTCAGTGAGTGGGTCAAAAACAAATGATCACATGATTGCACACTAGAACCATTCTCTTGCTTGGTAATCCAGTTTCTAAGTTTTGCTTAAAATAGATCCCTAAATCTTATTTAAGTTACAGATGAAATCATATCACCGAATTCAAAAGATAACTCTACGGAAGGAGGTGGGTCAAACTATTCGACATTTCTTACATTTCTTGCCCACCAATTGATACCTCAGGACTTACTGCTGATAGGATTAATGGTGCCGCCTTGGTATCGCCGAGGAATCAATTTTGGCCATTAAAATGGTATACACAGTTGAGATACGTAAAATAAACTGTATTCGGCTCCAGACTTGTTTTATCCAAGGGATTGCGCTGCTCATATAAAATCTAGCTAAACACAAATATGAAAGCAGGGTATATACTCAACAAATGCAGTATTTTACGGCTCTTAAAATGGGCGAGAAACGAGTGAGAGTAGCTCAAGATATTTTGAACAAATATACTGGAAATATTGCCATGCCGGCATTAGCATTGAAGGATAATAACAATAACAACTGGGAACCGGTTGGGGAAGAGAATTATTTCGCTTCTATAAAGGATCAAAATGGATACTTAATTGCAATATGCGATAAAAATGGTATCGCAAAATCTGTAGCGCAATGGTTTATTGAAGTTAAAAAAGACGAAATTATTAATAATATTATTAAAAATGAAAATATTCCGGAGTATAGCGGAAAATTAATACTTCCAATTTAACAGTGCACACATTAATTAGTGATAATCCTTGAAAAGAAAATACGAACAGTCTATTGAGATTAAGGGTCACCTCATCGATTCAATGATCTTGACAAGAATCTTCGACAAAATTATGGACCTAAAGGGCGATTTTAATGTTCTTGAATTCCATGTAGGGAAAAAGAAAGAAGAATTAAGTTATGCAAGATTATTGATATCAGGAAATGACAAAAAACATCTTGACCAATTATTAGCATCAATCTATATCGAAGGGGCACAACCTACGGAGATTGATGGAGTCATCCTAAAGGCTGCCCCCAATGATATGGAAATGCCAATTGATTTCTACAGTACCACTAATAATGCAACACAAATTTTTCTTAACAATGAATGGATTGATGTTCATAATATGATGATGGATAAGTGTATAGTAGTTGATATCAGAAACAAGAATGCCGAATGTAGAAAAATTCGTGATATTCGTAAAGGAGATAATATTGTAACGGGTGAAAAAGGAGTTAGGATATTACCTGAACAGCGACCAAGGGAAGGTGTAGACATTTTTCAATTTATGAGTAGTTCGAGTTCAAGCGAAAGACCAACTCTACAAATTGCAAGAAAGATTGCAAGAGATATTTATAATACCAAAAGTACTGGTGGAAAAATAGTAGTCACGGCAGGACCAGTAGTTGTCCATTCCGGTGCCGCAGAATTTTTGGCCAAGATGATAAGGATGGGCTATATTGACGGATTACTCACTGGCAATGCATTAGCTGTACATGATATAGAAAATTCGCTATTTGGCACATCATTGGGGATGAATGTAAAAAATGGAACCTTGGCAATTCGTGGTCACAGAAATCACATGNAAGCCATAAATGAAGTTTTTAGAGCTGGATCAATAGAACAAATGGTAAAGAAGANTGTTCTAAAATCAGGAATCATGTATGAGTGTATTAAGAATAATGTACAATACGCACTCTGTGGATCAATTAGAGATGATGGTCCAATTCCAGGAGTGATTACTGATGTCATAGAGGCGCAAGATAGATACAGAGAAATATTGACAGATACAAAGATGGTACTTATGTTGTCTACTATGTTACATTCAATTGCTGTAGGAAATATGATACCTGCACGAGTAAAAGTTGTTGCAGTAGATATTAGCCAAGCTGTAGTCACAAAACTGCTGGATAGAGGGACAACACAGGCAATAGGAGTTGTTAGTGACATTGGAGCATTTCTCCCCATGGTTTTAAATCAGTTAGAACAAATGTCAAAGAAATAATATTATCAATTAACTAGTGCAATCTGTAGTAGTCACAAATTTTTGTTCCATTCGTATTAGAAACTTAGTTTTCGGATTTCCTTAGTTTAATATTTATTAGACTTGCTGCTATCTTGGGATCTGCGCGTCCTTTTGTGAATTTCATCACTTTGCCAAGTAAATAATTTATTGCTTCAGGATTGTTTCTCGCGTCATTGACCGCGGATGTTTCGTTATCAAAAACTTTATCAATAGCATCCTTAAGCGTTTTTTCATCAACTATCTTGAAAGAGTTTGTACTATTCAGTACTTCAGATGGCGATACTCCACTTTCAGCTATTTTGATTAAAATATCTTTTGCCGTTATCCTACTAATCTTGTTGCCTTCAATGAGTTTCACCAATTCAGCAATATGCTCCGGTTTCACCTTCATATTACTCAAATAGTCCGTACTCCCGCTATCGTTATCTATGAAACTTTTAAGATCGGTAATCAGAACGTTGGCGATCTCTACCGGGGAGAAATAGATCTTCACGCAAGACTCAAAGAAATCTGCTAATTTCCTATCGTTTATAAGAATGTTAGACGTATGTTCCGTGAGTTTATATATTGATACATAGCGATTGAACCTTTCGTTTGGTAGTTCTGGCATGTAACCTTTTAGAGTAGAAACAAAGTTATTACCTAATAGAATAACAGGAATATCGGGTTCGGGGAAATATCGATAATCGTGTTCTTCTTCCTTACTTCTTGCCTTAAAAGTAATTTTTTTTCTATCATCCCAATGTCGGGTTTCGTATTCAATTTTGAGATTACGATTATACATACTAGTCTGTCTAGTAACTTCATAATTGATGGCTTTCTCAACTTCCTTGAATGAATTGATATTCTTAATCTCCACCTTGTTACCGCCTTTCATGGACACGTTTACATCACACCTAACTGCTCCTTCCAATAATGTATCACATACACCAATGTGCTCAAGCGTCAAGGTTAACTTATTTAAAAATAGTCTAACCTCCTTTGGATCGTTAAAGTCAGGCTCAGTGACTATTTCAATCAAAGCAGCTCCAGCCCTATTGTAATCGACAAGTGCAGAATTTCTAACGTTCATACCTTCCTCAGAATAAGCAATTCTTCCAGGATCTTCCTCCAGTTGAACTCTTGTAATTCTGATTTTCTTTGAATCATCTAGTTCGAATAAACCGTCTGCTCCGATACTTGAGAAGCCATACACATTATACTGGGTTATCTGGAAATTTTTTGGTAGGTCAGGGTAAAAATAATTCTTACGATAAAACATAATTTTGTCAGGAACTTTACATCCCAAAGCAACAGATGTCATTGTAGCATACTCTATGGCCTTTTTATTAATAATTGGTAAAGTACCTGGGAGTCCGCTACATATTTCGCAAATATTAGTATTTGGTCTTAAATCACGATAGTTTCCATAACAAGAACAAAAGAGTTTACTCTTGAGCGCTGTTATCTGAGCGTGAATTTCTAACCCGATCATTACCAAGTTCATATCGAATTTGGTCTCCTCTGAATATCAATAGCGTCTTCAAGGGCTAATGATGCATCAATAAGCTTCTGTTCTTGAAATGGAGCTGCCATTATTTGTAATCCTATAGGAAGACCGTTACTAAATCCAACTGGTATAGATATCGCAGGAATGCCTGCAAGGTTGGCTAATACAGTGTTTACATCAACAAGATACATCTTAAATGGATCATCTATTTTCTCTCCAATCTTAAATGGAAGTATCGGCATTGTTGGACCAATCAATAAATCATACTTGTTAAATAGCTTTAGTAATTCCAATTTTAAGAGCGACCGCAACATCCTGGCCTTGAGATAATATTTATTATAATATCCAGAAGACAGAACGTATGATCCTATCAATATTCTCCTTTTTACTTCCTGACCAAAGTTTTTTCTAACATTACTAAAATAAGTATCCCATTTGTATTCCTCAATTGGGAAATCAAAGCCATATCGAATGTTGTCATATCGTGCAAGATTACTGCTAGCCTCGGCACTAGCAAGGGTATAATATGACGGCAACGCATAATCCAAATTCTTTAATGATACTTCTTCACATGAATATCCTATATCTTTGAATTTTTCAGAAGCAGAATAAACTGTTCTAGTAACGTCATGGTCACTTCCATTAATCAATTCTTTTATTATCGCGATATTTAATTTACCTAATTTGCTTTGAATTGCAATTGGAGTCGATTGTATGCTCGTATTATCCATCATATCTTTTCCAGAGATAATGTTCATTATCATGACTATATCTTTGACCGACCTACAAATGGGACCAATTTGTTCCAGACTATTTGCATAGGAAATTAGACCATACCTGCTCACCCTACCATAAGTAGGTTTAAATCCGACGACAGAACAGAAACTTGCGGGGCATCTTATAGAACCTCCCGTATCTGATCCTAGAGAAACGGTACACTCTCCTGCCGCCACCGCAGCACCACTTCCTCCCGATGAGCCGCCAGGAACATAATCTAGATTCCACGGATTATGAGTTGAGTGGAATGAACTGTATTCTGTTGTTGAACCCATACCAAATTCATCCAAGTTCAATTTTCCCAAAATTATTGCACCATTTTCCTTGAGCTTCCGTATGACTGTCGCATCATATGATGGCACGTAACCTTCTAGTATTTTTGATGCGCACGTGGTTCTGATACCTTTTGTAGAAATATTATCCTTTATTCCGATCGTTACTCCAGCCAATAATCCTATGTCTTCCTTTTCTTTAATTTTTCTATCTATGATTTTAGCTGAAGATAAAGCTCCTTCAGAATCCACAGTAATAAACGAGCGTAACTTTGAATCTACATCTTCTATCCTTTTAATTATAGAACCTACGTACTGCTCAGCAGTAAATTGTTGGCCCTTTATTCCTCCGACAACTTCATATGCCAGCAAGTCATGAAGATGGGCCATTTTATTTCATCTTAGGTCCCCTCAAGAATCCTTCCTCCGTTAAATTCTTGATTATTGGTTGCCCATCACTCTTTTTGACAACATCATCTCTCAGCTCATCGAAATTTATCTCATGCAAATCCAAGGTAATCGATTCATCGGATGCTAGCTCTTCAAGAATATCAATGTATTCAATTGTCTTGTTCAGCTGTGGAGGAAACTTATTAATTTCATCGTCAGTTAGATTAATTTTGGATATTTCTGCGAGGTACTTTAATTCTTCGATTGAAATCATGATATTGTCATCTTTTCACAGATATATTATTTGTTAAGGTGACAACCTGTCAATATCCCTAGGAAACAACACTGCGTCTCTGATATTATCAACTCCACACATACTCATCAT
>KanNP_Total_noBrdU_T14TCDRAFT_1000026_pt1 | contig 11377 bp, 11 predicted proteins | sample KannatnBrdUF14TC_FD_10625 | JGI IMG/M metagenome (IMG submission 10625)
CCCGGCCTTCAACGGTTTGGCCATTGAGTTTCGAGATGGCATTTTGAGCGTCCTCTTCGGAACCCATGGTGACAAACGCAAAGCCACGCGATTTGCCGGTGAATTTGTCTTGCATGAGGGTAACTTCCTGCACAGTGCCGGCCTGCGCGAAAAGCTCCTGAAGTTCGTTTTCCGTCGTGTTGAAGGAAAGATTGCCTACGTATAGTTTAGTTCCCATTGAGTTTATTCTGGAAAAGGCCGCCAGGTCACTGTTCCCGCTTATCGGATTTCAAATCGCCACTGAATAAACTCAACTGACAATCCACCAACTTCCAGGCTTCCGTTTCCGTTTTCGTTTTCAGGTCACTTGTAAAATGCTTCCTTTAGGAAAGCAATAGAAAATAGCGTAACAATTCTTGCCTACTACATGGCCCAATTAGGTAGTACGACCGGAGAAAAAACCCTTGAACGGGTGGCAGTCGTGGCTGCAGGAGTGGTGAGCCCGTTGGGGTTTGGACTGGCGGAAACGCTCGATTCGTTACGCAGAGCGAAGGACTGCGTCACCGCTGTAACCCGATTTTCGGTAGCTGAATGTCGCTGCAAAACCGCCGGTCAAATACCTGATGATCGCCTCCTTGGTGGCCCGGACAAAAGGCTACGCGCCAAACGCTTGCATCGAGCGTCGCACATGATGATTCAGGCGCTAAGAGAAGCCGTGATGCAAGTGCCTCAGTTTGAGCCTGAGTTAACGATAATCGGAACAACAAGCGGCGGCATGTCTTATGGGGAACAATACTACCGATCACTCTGTCGATCAGGAAATCTGCGACACGCGCCGACGTGGATCGCTAATTACCCGGCGCAAAAGCCGGTAATCGATGCGCAGGAGGAGGTTCTCTCGGTTTCTGTGCCATGTCAGGTGATTGCGAATGCCTGTGCCTCGGGCACAAATGCAATTGGCCACGCGTTCGAATGCGTGCGGTCAGGTCGCTACCAACGCGTATTGACGGGAGGCTATGATGCTCTTTCGGAACTGGTCTTCACGGGCTTCGATTCGCTTCAAGCCTCGACGCCGGAAAAATGCCGCCCGTTTGATCGACATCGCACCGGCATGGTGCTCGGAGAAGGCGCCGCCATTCTCGCGCTGGAAAATCTTGAGCTCGCTCGAAAGCGGGGCGCGCCGGTTCTCGCAGAAATTGTCGGCTACGGGATTTCCACGGATAATTTTCACATCACGCAGCCGGATCCTTCCGGTGTTGGACCCCGACAGGCGATGGAACGAGCTCTCAAGAGCGCGGAAATTTCTGCAGGCGAAGTCGATTACATCAACGCACACGGAACGGCCACGGTATTTAATGATGCAGCCGAAGGGAAGGCGATCAGCCAGTTGTTTAATGGCGTGCCCGTGAGTTCGACCAAGAGCATGATGGGCCATTCGCTGGGTGCCGCGGGCGCAATCGAAGCCGTGATCTCTTTACTGGCGCTCCGCCATCAATTTCTTCCTCCCAACATCAATTTTGACGCTTTGGATGACCGCCTCGACCTAAACGTTGTAGCGAACGAATCGCGACCCGCTGTGGTACGTATGGCGCTTTCGAATTCCTTTGGCTTTGGCGGGACGAATGCTTCGATTCTGATACGTAGAGTTGAAGCATGAGTTTGGCGATCGCCGGAATGGGGTGGGTGACCCCGCTCGGAAACTGTGTTGATCCGGTATGGAAGCGGCTGCTTCGTGGCGATGAGGCGTCTGCAACACCGATTTCTGAGCAGTTTGGCGATCGGTCCTACAGCGCTTTCCGCGTACCTGAATCGGCGCTGACTAGTTTGGCGCATCCACGCCTTCGTCGGGCCAGTGTGATTTCGCGATTTGCTGCAACAGCAGGTTTGGAGGCCTTGCAGGCTGCCGGGGTAAAGGTGGATTCGCAAAATGCGGGACGAATTGCGCTAATCTTCGCGATCTCCAACGGAGGTGTGATTTATACCAGGCGCTTTTACCGTGATGTNGTTGAGACCGGTGCGCAGTCGGCCAGTCCTCTCTTGTTTCCGGAAACGGTTTTTAATGCGCCGGCGAGCCATCTCGCGGCAATTCTGGGCGTCACCGGGACGACTTACACTGTCGTCGGCGACGGGGCCGTGGGCCTTCTGGCGATAAAAATGGCAGAAGACGTGATGNCGGATATGTCGCTTGATTATTGCATGGTCGTCGGCACCGAAGAGGTCGATTGGCTTTTATGCGACGCCTATCGGCGATGGCGTTTGCTTCGTTCGGCGCCTCCGATTGAGCCGTTCGGCAAACAAAAGCGAGGAATGATTNTAAGCGAAGGCGCGGGAGCAATCGTACTCGCACGAGAAGGACCGATTACAATCGAACGCGCTCATCCGGGTGGCTGCTACGGAAAGCGAGGGGAAGCAGAGGAAATTTTGAAGGGAATACTGCGTGATCTCAGCCAAGTCGAAATCGACTTTGTGATCTCGAGCGCTAACGGTACGTTCATCGATCAGGCAGAGCAGGGAGCGTTGGAGCAGGTGATTCCGGATGCAATTACTTACGCGGCAAAGCCAGCGCTAGGCGAAAGCGTAGGCGCCTCGGGGCTGTGGCAAGTCATTTTGGGAGCCCAAGCCTTGAGTTATGGGGAACTTCCGCCTGTGCTTCACGCCGACCCAGCTATTTCGTTGCGGCTTGCGCGTTCACGCGTGGCAGTGGCAGGCGCGCGCCAGACAATCATCTTAAGCTCTGGAGTCAATCAGCAAGTAGCAGGCTTGCGACTGGCCCTTCGCTGATGTTGCGGTCCCATTGCCGGGCTCGGAAACGTCGCAGGCTGCCTCATCAATCTTGTGCAGAATTGCGTTCAACGGAGCGGGACCAGTCTCCAAGTAAATTTTTCATCGGCAATTTCAAGCCATGCCGCGCTCGGAGGAGAACCGCGGTTTGGTCGCGTCACACATCCGGGATTCAAAAATAAAACATTACCGCGTTTTTCATGTCGCGGAACGTGCGTGTGCCCGTGCAAGACAACATCAACGTCATTTGGTAAATGGTCAGGCGGCACGTGTTGCAGGCGAAACTTCAATCCGCCTCGCACAAGATCGACAACCAATGGCCATTCGTAATTGCTGTCGCAATTCCCCCGCACAACAGTGACTCGAGGCCCGATCGCGCGGAGCTCGTCGAGAATGGATTCCATGCAAACATCGCCAAGATGCCAGATTTCATCAGCATCCTTGGCGATTTCGCTGACCGTTTCGGGTAAACGATTGTGCGTGTCCGCCAGAACGAAAATACGCAACGTGCCCTTCAATTTTACAGGCGTTGTCACAGTCGGCAAAGAGTGCTTTACACAGTGTTACGCGCCGCGTGTCCCGGCCGCATGTCTCGATGCACGCGTTGATTTGCGGGATGGTGAATGCTACGTAGCCTCGCCCTCCCTGCCATGAGTCGGAACTACAAAAATACTCTTAATTTGCCACGCACGGACTTTCCGATGAAGGCGAACCTCGCCGCGCGCGAGCCGGAAATGCTTCGAGAATGGGAAGAGACGCGACTTTACCAGCAGATCCAGAAGTCGAAGGAAGGCCGCGAATTATTTGTGCTGCATGATGGGCCGCCGTTTGCCAACGGAGACGTGCACATGGGCACTGCGCTCAACAAAATCCTCAAAGATTTCGTGGTGAAATCGCAGACCATGCTCGGCAAACACGCGCCCTATGTACCCGGCTGGGATTGTCATGGGCTGCCGATCGAATACAAGGTCGTGAAAGAATCCCGAGGCCTTTCTCCCCTGGAAGTTCGCAAAAAATCGGAAGCGTTTGCGTGGAAGTTCGTCAACATCCAACGCGAGCAATTCAAACGGCTCGGCGTCTTCGGCGATTGGGAGAATCCGTATCTGACGATGGATCCCAAATATGAGGCAGAAATCTTGCGCGCCTTCGCCGTATTCGTTGAGGAAGGGCTCGTTTATCAATCGAAGAAGCCGGTTTTTTGGAGCACAGGTGCGCAAACCGCGCTCGCCGAAGCCGAAGTGGAATACCAAGACCGGGATGACACCGCGGTTTACGTGCGATTCCCCCTTCCTCCCGACCAAGTGGCGAAAATCGGTTTACCAACTGACAAACCGGTGAGCGCCGCGATTTGGACAACAACGCCATGGACATTGCCTGCAAACCTCGCGATCGCAGTGGATCCGAACGCCGAATACGAAATTTTGGGTAATCAGGACGAGCGAGTGCTTGTTGCTCGCAGACTTCGCGAACAATTCATTCAACAAACTGGTTTTGTTGCCTCGGAAGAATCGTCTTTTCGTGTTGGCAAACAGCTGGTCGGGCTGCAGGCGCAACATCCATTTCTCGATCGAAAATCAACCATCCTCACAGCTGATTTCGTGACCATGGATACCGGCACAGGCCTGGTGCACATCGCGCCCGGTCATGGCGAGGACGATTACTGGTTAGGCAGGGCCAACGGCTTGGAGATTCTGTCTCCGGTTGATGATCACGGACGCTTTACTGATGAAGCGAGTCTGCCAAATCTCACCGGGAAATACGTGTTCGATGCCAATGCCGACATTATCAACTTGCTGCGGGAACGGGGAGTGTTGATCGGCCAACAGAATTTTCATCACTCCTATCCGTACTGTTGGCGCTCGAAAACGCCGATCATCTTTCGGAATGTCGAGCAGTTCTTCATTCGGATCGATCAGCTGCGTGGTAGGGCGCTAAGTGCGATTCACAATGAAGTGAAATGGATTCCAGCGTGGGGCGAAAACCGCATCGCGGGCACGGTCGAATCGCGTCCCGATTGGGTGATTTCGCGCCAACGAAGCTGGGGCGTCCCGCTGCCTGTTTTCTATTCGAAGGATGGAGAGGCAATTCTCGATGCAAAAATTATCCGAAAGCTCGCAGATCTGGTCGCCGAGCGAGGCTCAAACATTTGGTTTGAATTGAATGATGCGGATCTTGCCAAAACACTGGGTCTTTCGCCCGGCACAACGAAACGCAACGATACGATCGACGTTTGGATCGACAGCGGCGTTTCGCACAAGGCTGTCTGCGCGCTGCATCCGGAGTTGCGCGACCCAGCCGACATGTATCTCGAAGCAACAGACCAACATCGCGGCTGGTTTCAATCGTCGCTTCTGACGAGCATCGCGCTGAATAATCGAGCACCGTACAAAACTTGCGTAACGCACGGTTTCGTTGTCGATCTCGACGGAAAGAAGATTTCCAAATCCAGCGCTTACGAGAAGCCGGTAGATGCCGGCCATTTTGTAAACGAACATGGCGCTGATCTCGTTCGTTTGTGGGCGAGCAGCATTGATTACACCGCTGACGTCCCATTTTCCGAGGAGATTTTCACACGTCTGGGCGACACTTATCGCCGGATTCGAAACACGCTGCGTATTTTGCTTGGAAATCTTTATGATTTTGATGCAAGCGGCTTGTCATCCCGAGCGCAGCGAAGCGGAGTCGAGGGATCCCGCGATGAAATCTTAAAGCTAACGCAGCGGGATTCCTCGACTTCGCTCGGAATAACTTTAATCGACCGTTGGATTTTGGAGCGTTTGAACGACGTGATCGCTGATTGCCGATCGGCATATGAAGCGTTCGAGTTTCACAAGGTTTATCACGCGCTCAACCAGTTTTGCGCCGTCGATTTGAGCAGCCTTTATGTCGACATCACCAAGGACCGGATGTATTGCGACGCGGCCGATTCGCCACGGCGTCGCGCAACACAAATGGTGATGTATGAAATTTTCCGCGCGCTGTGCCAATTACTCGCGCCTGTTCTCGCATTCACCGCCGAGGAATCGTGGCGACATTCAGCCCTGGGCGGGTCGGTCCATCTGCAGGAATTTCCGCGACTGGAAGATCGAGGGCATAGAGCAAGGGATCAGATTGCCGAGCTTCTGAAATTGCGCGGGGTAGTCGGTCAAGCGATCGAGCGCGCACGGCAGCAGAAGCTGATCGGTAATGCCCTCGAGGCTGCAGTCGTTTTATATTCAAACTCCGATGTCACGACGAAAATTAGCAAGGAAGAGCTGGAGGAATTTTTTATTCTGAGTGATCTGACGATTCGCCAGGCAGACGAAGCGAGCGCGTCCGTCACTAAAACAGCATACAAGAAATGCGCCCGTTGCTGGCGTCACCGTCCAGCAGTTGGCACGAGCAAAGAGCATCCCGATTTGTGCGATCGGTGCGAAAGCGTGGTCACAGCTCTATCAGAGAACGCCCGATGATCCCTATCTGTCATTCCGAGCGTAGTGGAGCGAAAGCGCAACGAAGTCGAGGAATCTCACAAACAGAAATCAAATTGGAGATATCTCGGCTTCGCTTGACATGACACAAAGCGACGAAAGACATGAAGTTCNTTCTTTTCCTCTCGCTTCCNCTCTTCGCACTGGATCAGTGGACCAAGCAGATGGTTCTGCGATTCATCAGTCCTGATGAGCCGCGCGTCCTAATATCAGATTTCTTCAGTCTGGTTAACGTGACCAACACCGGCGCAGCATTTGGATCCTTCAGGGGCAACAATACCTTCTTTATCGTCGTTTCGTGTGTTGCGCTTGTGATTGTTTTGGGGCTTCTCTTGCGGGCGCGAACACCTGATCGTTGGCGTGATCTTTCGCTCGCACTTCTTCTCGCCGGCATCCTGGGAAATCTTACCGATCGCCTTCTTTATGGGCACGTGGTCGATTTTCTTCTTTTCGATTTGCACATCCCGTATGCTCATCCCTGGCCGGCCTTTAATGTCGCCGACTCGTGCATCTCGGTCGCAGTGGTGTTGTTCATTATTCATTCGTTCTGGAAAGAAAAGCCTCGCGTCGAGCAATCCGCAGGTAGGGGCGATTGACCTCAATCGCCCACTCAGTGATGGTCTTGGCGCGTAAAGCGGGCGGTTCGGATGAACCGCCCCTACCTTTTATCTGATGAAACCATCACCCATGGAAGAAGCGGCGCGCAAGGTCGCCGCGGACTTGCGCGAAGCTGGTCATATTGCGTACTTCGCCGGTGGTTGCGTGAGGGACATGGTGCGCGGTTTGACGCCGAAGGATTACGACNTTGCCACTGACGCGCGACCCGAAGTCGTGCAGAGACTGTTTCCGCGAACCTACGCAGTCGGCGCGCATTTCGGAGTAATCATCGTACTGGAAAGCGATTTCCAATTTGAGGTAGCAACTTTTCGTTCTGATGAGGCTTACCTCGACGGACGGCATCCTACTGCCGTTCATTTTTCATCGCCTGAAGAGGATGCGCGGCGACGGGATTTCACGATCAACGGAATGTTTTATGATCCTGTTGCTGACGAAGTGATTGATCTCGTCGGTGGCCGCGCCGATATCGGCGCGAAATTGGTGCGCGCTATTGGTGACCCCGCGCAGCGTTTCGCGGAAGATCGGTTGCGGATGCTGCGCGCAGTACGGTTCGCGACAGTGCTCGATTACCAGATCGACCCAAAAACCTGGGACGCACTGGTAGCTCATGCTGCCTCAATCCATGAGATCAGCGCGGAACGAATTCGTGATGAACTGGTGCGGATTTTTTTGTCACCGAACCGCGGGCGTGGCTGGGACTTGCTAGACGCAAGTGGACTAATGCATGCCATACTCCCTGAGATTGAGGCGATGAAGGGGTGCGAACAACCCGAGCAATTTCATCCCGAAGGTGACGTCTTCAAGCACACACGATTAATGCTGGACTTTCTGCCGGACAAAGTTTCTGTGCCGCTCGTTTTCGCCGTGTTGTTCCACGACATGGCCAAGCCGCGTAGCGCAACTGTTGATGAAACAGGGCGAATTCGCTTTAGCGGGCACGACCGTCTTGGCGCGGAAATGACCGAGGAAGTCATGCGGCGTTTGCGATTTTCCGGCGCTGAAATCGAGGACACGGTCGAAATGGTGCGGCAGCACATGGTTTTCAAAGACGTTCCGAAGATGCGGGTGGCGAAATTAAAGCGTTTTATGGCGCGACCAACTTTCGACGACGAGCTTGAGCTGCACCGAGTCGACTGCCAGGGCAGCCATCGCATGCTCGACAACTACGAATTTCTCGTTCGGAAGCGCGAGGAATTCGCTAACGAACCGATCATTCCGCCACCACTGGTACGAGGGGACGATTTGATCGGCCTCGGTTTGAAGCCTAGCCCAAAGTTTGGCCAGATTCTCGAGGCGGTGGAGACACGACAGCTCGAAGGAAGTTTGCGCACGAGGGAGGAAGCGCTCGAGTGGGTGAAACATAATTACTCGTTAGGCAGCAACGACTGACGAACACGCCGAACATCCAGAGGTAACGCACGTAGAATGAGAATTCTCATGATTAGCGCGGAAGGGCCGCCGCTCCAGCGGGCGGGAGCGGTTATCGATGTCCTGGATGGGCTGCCTGCTGCACTGCGTTCCCGAGGACATGAGGTTTGCGTGGCTCTTCCATTTTACCGGGAGATTCGGGAGAATCGCGCGTTCAAGAAAAAGGATACGGGGATCGCTGCCGATGTGCAGGTGGGTGACAGAGTTTATGCTGCCCGATACCTCGAAGCGCGAAGTGCCAGTGGCGTGCAGTTATTTCTTGTTCGCTGCGATGAATTTTTCGATCGCGATGGAATTTATGGCGAACGCGGTCAGCCTTACGAGGATAATGCCGCGCGTTTTATCTTTCTTTGCAAGGCCGCGTTGGAGCTAGCGCGTCGATTGACACCGCAGCTGCAGATTCTCCACGTTCACGACTGGGCGGCTGCCTTGGTGCCGGTGTTTGTTTATGCCCAAGGGCTGCCGTTCAAAACTGTGTTGACCATTCATCACGTGGCTGACCAGGGCAGTTTTTGGGGACTCGATTTTGGGCTTACGAATCTGCCGGAGCGGTTTTTCACGCTGCACGGAGTCGAGTTCTTTGGACGACTAAATTTTCTCAAAGGCGGAATCCTGTATGCAGACAAGATCACAACTGTAAGCGAACATTACCGGCGCGAAATCCTGACACCATCCGGGGGCCACGGCCTCGATGGGGTATTGCGCGAAAATGCGCATCGTCTAAGCGCGATTTTAGATGGCGCAGATTACAAGCTCTGGAATCCCGCGTCGGATCGTTTACTACCGGCACGGTACGATGAGAAAAAGCTTCGCGGAAAACAGGTTTGTCGTGATGCATTGCTAAAGGAGATGAAGCTTGCACCCGGGCCGCGGGGTCCGGTCTTCGGCATGGTGACTCGCGTCGTTCACGAAAAAGGTTTCGAAATTCTGGTACCGCTTTTCGATCGACTTTTGTGGGATGATGTGCGCTTGATCATTCTCGGAGAAGGCGATCTCGCCTATGAAACTGCGCTCGCCGTTGCAGCGAGGAAATTCCCGACGAGGTTCGCATATCAAAAAGATTATGACGCAAAACTGGCGCACTTGATCGAGGCAGGGATGGACATCAGCCTGATCCCATCACAGGTCGAGCCAGCGGGTTTGAGTGCGATGTATAACTTAAAGTACGGTGCTCTCCCGGTTGCGCGCGCGACCGGCGGAATTCACGAGATCATCGAGGACTACGATCCGATCTCAGACAGGGGGTACGGTTTCCTCTGTTACGAATATTCAAGCGAAGCCTTCTGGGATGCGATTAAGCGCTCGCGGCAAATCTTCCGCGATCGGGGGCTCTGGACCAAGCTCATGAAACGGGCGATGGCGCGCAATTTTTCCTGGGATGCCTCCGCACAGCGCTACGAAGCTCTCTACAGAGACCTTGTTGCCGGGGCCGACAAAGCTGCTGCGTAATCTGTAGGCCCGGGCGCCGGTGTGCTGACCAAGCTTTGCTCTTGTCAAACCGACCCATCTGTGGAAGTTTGGGCGGCTTTTTCTCTCCGGCTCATGGCTTACGCAATTATCAAGACTGGCGGCAGGCAGTTTCGCGTCGCGGAAGGCGATACGATCGATGTCGATCTTCTGAATGTCGATCCGGGTAAGACCGCGACTTTCGGCGAGGTGCTGATGTTTGCCGACGGAAAAGACGTAACGCATGGGAGCCCATTCGTCTCCGGGGCGAAGGTCACTGCGGAAGTTCTGGAACAGCGCAAGGACAAAAAAGTCATCGCGTTCAAGTATAAGCGGCGCAAAGGCTATCACCGCACGGTCGGCCATCGTCGCAGATTGACGCGTGTGAAGATCAAGAGCATCAGTGTAGGAGCGAAAAAGGCATCGACAAAGAAGGCAGAGGCCTAGGCGATCAACTCTTAATTTTCCGATGGCTCATAAAAAAGGACAAGGCAGCGTTAAGAATGGCCGTGACAGCGTCAGCAAACGGCTGGGTGTGAAAAAATTCGGCAGCGAAATGGTTGTCGCCGGCAATATCATCGTGCGCCAGCGCGGGACAAAATTCTTGCCTGGAAAAAACGTCGGACTCGGCCGGGATTATACAATTTTTGCGCTGGTCGATGGAAGCGTTCGCTTCGATCGCGCTGGGCGCCGGGTAAATGTGGATCCATTGGTGACCGGAAATTAGTCCGGTCGATTCTGCTTTCCAGCTTCGAGCCCGCTGCGTTATAAACCGTTTCCCCTATGCGATACAATACGTTTATCCTTTTTGGCGCGCCGGGCAGTGGCAAAGGCACTCAGGGAAAAACGCTTGGGACAATACCTCGCTATTATCATTGCGCCTGCGGCGATGTATTCCGCTCGATCGACACGCGCACGAAGGTCGGCAAGGCGTTCCTTGAATACTCGAGTAAAGGTCAGTTAGTTCCGGACGATATCACAGTGGAGCTTTGGCGAGAGGCGATCGATGCGGCCGTGGAAGCGCATAAATTCAAGCCGGACATCGATACGCTGGTATTGGACGGTATTCCGCGAAACGTTGGGCAGGCCAAGATCATGGAGGAGATGATCGACGTAAAAAAAGTATTTCATCTCGCGTGTCCAAGTCGCGAAACGCTCTTTTATCGGCTCAAAAAACGAGCGCTGAAGGACAACCGTCTCGACGACGCAAACGAGCAGGTTATCCAGCGCCGCCTCGATATTTACGAAAAAGAATCGAAACCAGTGCTTTCGTATTACCCGCAAGAACTGGTGACCGTGGTTGACGCAACTCAGCCGCCCGCCAAAGTTCTGCTCGATATTCTAAAGAGCGTGAACGGCGTGTATGAGCCAGCAGCAGTTTGAAAATTTCACGGCTTCAAGCTTGTACTGCCAAAAGTGCAAAGCCGCGATGCCGGTGCGCGAGCGGTTGCTTCTCGTCCTGCCCGATCGGGAGATTTTCGATTATCTGTGCACTGGCTGTGGATCGTCAGTAGGCCGGCGCGAGATTACGGCCGGTGAAAAATTGATGACGCAAGCGATGGCCGGACGGCGTGGACGTCGTTCCACCGTAGTGCATCAGCTCACGCCGTAACCCGGCATGCGTATCGTTTTCATCGGCACGGGCGAAATCGGCG
>KanNP_Total_noBrdU_T14TCDRAFT_1000027_pt1 | contig 11146 bp, 10 predicted proteins | sample KannatnBrdUF14TC_FD_10625 | JGI IMG/M metagenome (IMG submission 10625)
TAATAATTCACTTGGTTGGAATGAAAATCCTGCGATAGAAAGCCATCTACTTGATCCATGGATAGTTCGAGAGAACATAGGAAATAATGTTAGAGTTACCAGCCCCAGTGTACCTAAAAATAAAAATGGTGCCGTGCGTTTTATCAATGATAATGGTAAAAATTTTCCAATAAAAAGAGCAATAATGCCAACACAAAGACCAAGCAATTGGCGCTTTATAAAAAAAAGTGATGTGCCAAATGTTTCAAGCGCATAAACAGAGCTTGAAGAATATACAAATAAGCAACCAATTAAAATAAGTGTCGTTACAATAGTGAGAAATACACGCAAATCTGCGTATAAAAGTAATTTTTTTGAAATCATCTTCTCTCCGCTCATCCTGAGCTTGTCGAAGGATTTGATAAATTTATTAATTTAATATTAGTATACGCATCAAAAAATGTAGTATACAAGTTGTTTTTTTACGAAATTATTTTTGTATGTACTTTGCAAGTAATTTTTTAAAATGATTGCCTCGTTCTTCATAATTTTTATATAAATCATAACTACTTCCTGCAGGAGAAAACAACACACAATCACCGGGAAGAGCCATAGATAAACAATGATTAAGGGCTTCCTCAAGAGTGATATGGTGTGATGCAGAAATGGTATTGTTAACACACATGGCGTACAATGCATCAGCTTCATTTCCAAAACAATAAACATGTTTTACATTATTTTTTAATTGCATGATAAATGGCGCACGATCAACACCTTTACTTAATCCTCCAATAAAAATATGCAGGTATCGATTTTTAAGTTTTTCAACTGCAGCAAGAGTAGAAGCCGTTGTTGTTGCTTTGGAGTCATTATAAAATTCAATATTATTGAATATGCCAATTTTTTCCATGCGATGTTCAGGTAGCGTAAGCGTTGTTGCTATTGTTTGCAATGCTTTAATATTAAGGAGCATAAGATCACATACACTTACAAGAAGAATAATATTGTCTAAAAAGGAAAAATTAAGTAAATCAGGCGTTAATACGGTAATTGATACATGTGTATTGTGCGCATAGCGCATTACAGTATTGTTTTCAACATAATAAACTCGTTCATGTGCATTGAGTTGTGCTAGTTCATCAATAGATGGCTTGATGGATACAAAATATGCACGGAGATGATTGCTGCCGATAGCAGGTGCTTTTTTACGCAATACAAATGGTATAAGAGAGAGAGTATTATCTTTTTGTAGGCGTAGTATATTAAATTTTGCTGAAAAATATTCTTCTTGCGTTGCATGATAATCAAGATGATTAAGATGAAAATTAGTTATTATTGCAAGATATGGTGCAAATTCTGTGCAATGTAAAAGCTGAAAGCTTGAGACTTCAAGCAATGCATAATCAACACAATCTTGTGTTATCAGTAAATCGAGCATTGGTATGCCAATATTACCTCCAATTGCAACAGAAATAGATGCGTTTTTTAATAACTCCCCAAGAATATGTACAACGGATGTTTTACCAATACTACCAGTTACTGCGATAATTGGTTTTGTAAAATTGTTATAAAAAAGATCAAGTTCGGTAAGCCATTTCGATACCTGTGTCGCGTAACAAATAGAGTTTATGTTTACACCAGGAGAAGGAATAATGATTTCACAAGAATCAAAGAAAATTTCTTCTTCATTCTCCTGATTATACCAAGAAATATTTTTTTGTTTTAAAAATTCATATTCTTGTATTGTTGGAATGCGTTTGTCCATAATACAAATTTTATTGTAACCGCCTGCATATAAATGATTAATTACTGATTTGCCAACAACTCCAAAACCCCACACGCCAATTCGACAACTTTTCTTGATTTCCATCATGATGTATGCTCCATAGAGAAAAGTTCTTCAAAGTTGTTGTTAGTAGTATTGTGATGATTGTTATATGTTAACATCATGGTAGCGCGTATATGTTCTAACAAAGCTGTTTCTTGATCCAATGATATACTATTTTGATAGGTTTTATGTTGATCATTTTTATGAACATTTTTTAAATGATTAGTCAGAATAGCTTTCTTTTTAAAACTATTAAAACAAATATTACATTGAAAAGGTCTATCGTCTGAATGACCACTTTCATGGATTTTGAGATGAGTATTTGTTCTAAATGGTTTAGAGCAGATATTACATTGAAAAGGTTTATTATCTGAATGAACACTTTGATGATCTTTAAGATGTGCCGTTATTTTAAAATTTTTAAAACATATCTTGCATTGAAAAGGCCTGTCCTCCTGGTGAACGCTTTGATGAATTTTAAGGTGAGTGTTTGTTTTAAATTTTTTAGGGCACTTCTCACATTGAAAAGGCCTATCGTCTGAATGAGCAATTTGATGTTTTTTAAGCTTGCTTTTTATTTTAAATTTCTTAGGGCATTTCTCGCACTGAAAAAGTCTATTCTCTAAATATTTGCTTTGAGAGATAGAAGGCAGAGATTGATTCATAGAAGCAATCATAGTGTTTTGTATAATTAAACAAATAAATAAAAATATATATTTAAAAGATATTTTTTTCATGAGGATTCTTTTTTTAAAAAAAAGGTATAAAGTTTATTTAAGAGAGTATTTTTTTATAGTGTATAAGAAAGAATAAACATTACAAACAAAAGAAGGGAGTAGTTGGCAATAATATAAGTAAAAAGTATTTGTTAGTCGTAAATTTCAGTATATAAAAAGGAAAATAAGATGATTGCTTTTTCTAAAAAATTATTATTTTTTATGTTTTTAATTGTTCTTCCATCTATAATTATTGCAAAAAAAACTAAAAAGCTTCAATTAATAGTTAATCCATTTGATCCATCATATTTTTTTGCTCTTAATGCTGGTAATGGTATAGAGACTAATCCAGGAACACCTCGACCACAAGGTTCTTACTATGTAACGAATGCTTTTATTTTTCCTGGCGGCACAGTAGATAAAGATCAAGCAAGTTATTTAGTTGATAAACATGGAAATCCAATAGATTTTGAAAATGACAGTCTTGGTATGACATTTCTTATCCAAACAATGCTCCAGTCAGTAGATTTTGGTAATCCGCCAGCTGAAGGAACCATTACTGAAGCTTCTCAGTGGCAGCTACAATTTAATCATGATTGTGATAAAACGCTTAATGCTTTATTTGGCACAGGTTATACTACATTTAATGTTTTTACTATTGGGGAAGGAAAAGCCGCGCTTACTTTTTCTGCAACAGTAGTCGGTGGTCTTGGTTGTAATGAAGATGCGCATAATAATAATTTTACTGGTAAAGTGTATATCGGTGAAAATGGCCAAAGTTCATTAATAAAAATTAAATTTGAGAAAGAAATCAAATATAAAGACTAAATTTAATTTTAGATATACATTCATTAAGCTACGTCCTAATAGTATTATAAAAAGCTGTTAGGACGTGGTTTTTTTTGGTATTATTAATCCTATTAAAAGAAGGACCTTGCATGAATAATCTATACAAAAATTTTAATATGGATGAATTAATACATCCTTTTTTAGCAGCACAAGATATTGCTCTCAATTCTCGTACAACGTATCTTAATGCATTGATACAATTTACGCAGTGGTGCACTGAAAAAAAAATTACCCATCCAAAACATGAAACCGTTTTAACATATAAATTTTGGCTTGATACAAAACAACTCAGTTCATACACTAAGGCAGTATATATTGTAGTAATTAGGCGATTTTTTTTATGGGCTGATGAAGAAGGTTTATATGATAATGTTTCGCGCAAAGTAAAAGGAATTAAGCGTTATTCAAAAAATCATCAAAAAGAATCACTTTCTATTGAAGCTCTAAAAAAACTATTTTCATCAATTAATTGTGATGATATGCTTGGCAAGCGTGATTTTGCACTTATTAATATTCTTGTGCGTACGGGCTTGCGGCTTAAAGAAATTGCATCAGCAGTATTGGAAGATATGTATGAACAACGGGGAGAAATGTTATTGTGGATTCATGGTAAAGGTCGATCAAGTAAAGATGAATTCGTATTACTAACGCCACAGGCTCTGGTATCTTTGCATGAGTATTTGCAAGCTCGAGTGATTAAAAGTGAAAAAGAACCTATTTTTGTTTCATTAAGCGATCGTAATTACGGCAAGCGATTAACTATTTTTTCATTATCTCGTATTATTAAAGGTCGTTTACGCGCAGCAGGATTTGATAGCAAGCGCATTACAGCGCATAGTTTGCGCCATACCTTTGGTGTTCTTTCTATGCAGGCAGGGGCTTCGTTATACGAAGTGCAACTTGCTATGCGTCATACAGCGCCAACAACTACTCAACTTTATTTAGGCGATATTGAACGGATTAAACGGCTTGAAGCTTCTCCTGAGCGTAAAATGAGTAATCTTTTAGATATATAAAAATTAACTTATTCTAACTTTTTCTTGAATTTTCTTTTCTGATAAATTTATACTAGTAAATAATATATAGTCTTAAAAATAGGAATACTGGTGAAAAAGTTAATTGTGCAATTATTTATCATGGTTGTTTTAATGAATAGCCCAGTTTTTTTGCAAGGAATGTTGGTATCTAAAAGAGCAGAGCAAGAACGATCAAGTCGTAATATAATACGAAAAAAAGCAGCGGCAAGAGCACAAAAAGCAGAAGCAGAGGAAAGAGCAAAAAAGGAGAAAGAATTAAAAACCATTAAACTAACTCAGCCGCTTCGTAAGAAAAAAAGAAAAGAGCTAGTTGAAGAGCCTATTCTTAGTGAACTAGAGAAATATCAAAAAATGTTAGATGATAGTTTTCAAGATTGTTTTTCTGTCGATCAGCCTTCTTTTTTAAGCTTTAAGAAATATTTCGGTTTAAATCAAGGGGCGATTCCTAATGACGTTACAAAAAAATATAATGAATTTATAAAAAGAAATAATCCTAAAGCATTACAAGATCGAATACAATCTGGCGAACTTTCTCAAGAAGACTATGAAAAAAAGCAATTATTAATCAAAAAGTTTGAGGCTATTTATACAAGATATGCAGTAATAAATAAAATTGGTCGCTTTTCAAAGGAAAATGAAGAGTTTCAAAAGAAATTAGATAATAATTTTAGTGATTGTTTTGATCCGAAATCACCTTCTCCTTTTTTTAGTTTTAAATATTTTTTTAAATTAAAAAGAGATGCGACTCCTGATGAAGTTACAGCAAAATACAATACATTTATAAAAGCAAATAATCCTGAGGTATTAAATATGCTTCCTGAACAGGATCGTCAAAAACAAGAATTATTAATCAAAAAATTTAAAGCTATTTATACAAGATATGAGGCTGTAAACAAAATTGGTCGTTTTGCGCCTAAATCTAAACTAGAAATAGGTTTATGATAGAAAATAAGTAAAAAAAATTTAACATAAAAAACTGAACAATAAATTAATTTTATGGTTTATTAAAAAACCTATCAGAAATTTTTTCTGATAGGTTTTTGTATTTTTAAGTAAAAATCGCTCTCGTTGTGAAAAAGTTATTTATCATGCGTTATGATTAAACCAATAAAAAACGTTTGTCATGTTTGATGCAAAAAAGGGCATATTTTTTCTTTGACTTATGTAAAAAAAATTGATTTTTTATGTGTATATTAAAAAATTATAGTTTGTTGACATAGAAAAGAGTTGAAAGCTTTAAAAAACCCTTATGAATAAGCATTTTTGATTTTATAATTTTTTTGTAGATTTTTTACTGACACTTAAAATATAATGATCATGTGTTGATAATAATATTTAATTAAAGGAACTTACGTATGTTACATGCAGTTATAACTTTCCTAATACTCGCTATTATTGCGGGAGCATTAGGATTTACTGGAGTAGAAATAATATCTATTGAGATAGCTCGACTGCTATTTTTTATTTTTCTTATTCTTTTTGTTTTATCATTGGTCGCAAGCATATTTCGCGGCAAGCGCCCGCCGTTGGATTAAAAACCATTATTGCATAATTACTAATTACAGTAACACTTTTTCTCCTTGTATGTTTTTTTAAAATAAAATATAATTTTACAAAAGAGATATATTTTATTTTAATTCAACGAGGATGACTATGTTTATTGGTTTTTTAAGATTTAGCATACTGATGATTATACTGTTTTGCAACGAAACTGTTTTTGGAATGATGCTATCAAGTAATCCACGACGTAAGCAGTGGAAAAAAAATAAACAAGAGTTAATTTATCTTACGTTAAGCAATGGCGACTCCATTAGAATTGAAAAATGGAACATTAATATTAACAATAAGCATAATCCAAAAAATAGGTATTTTCAGCAAGGGCATTCCCAATGTCCAAAAAATATATTAAAAGACACAATGCGTAATGCAGAGAAAGAATGCATTAAAGCTGGATGGTACAATAATCTTTTTATTATGCCTCCTAGACTTATTGGTATTAACATGCCACCAAACCTTGTAGCAATCATTCAAAAAAGCAATGAAGACCTAGGGATAATAAATACAGGACCTTTTTAGTTTAAAAGTAACTTAATTAACAAAAAAATATAAAGAAATTGGCCATAAAATAACCATTTAATAAGAAGTTTAAAGCAACCTAGTTTTTGCCAAAAACCTATAAATCCACAAAATATCATATTTTTTAATAATCTTTTCAATAAGAAAATAAGCTCTAGGTCGTAAAATCCTTTGCTTTACACACTTTTTCTTGTTTTTTATATAAAATAATTGCTAATATGAAATTAGTGTTAATATTGTTTTATTATTTTTTTCAAGTCAAGGAGTGTTATTATGAAGAAACAACTAATAGTTTTAAGTGCATTATTTGTAGGATTTTCAAGTCAATGTAGTCTTTATGATCGAATGAAAGCACAAGCTACAGCTATGAAAAATAAGGCTACCGGCGCATATCAATCAGTTAAAAAGACAGCACAAGGAATGCTTCCATCTTCTGCGCAACAAGCTGTAAGAGATTTTGCAAAACAAAATAGTCCTGCTGTAATGAATCGTGCTCAAGAAATTGCATTACAAATTGCAAAGGATAAAATATTGCCTGAAGTATTAAGCGTTATGAAAGAACCTGTAGGGCGTGTTATGAGTCAAGGTGCAAAATTTTCAAATCAGCAATTGCTAAAAATGGGTATTTCTCAAGAGACAATAAACAAATTTAAAAACCCAGCTGTAACGAACTTTGAAAATGTCTTTGGAGCAAAAGAAGAAGATGATTCAGCTCAAGTTGAATGGGTAAAATCAATGTATGACCAACAAGCAAATGCAACAACTCAACCAGAAAGAGATGCTGCAACAAAAAAATTACAAGATTTCTTTGATGGTGAACAAGGTCAAGCATTTGCATTAAGACATATGGAAGAATAAATAAATTATAATTAAGTAATTATAATTAAAAAAGGATATTATTATGAAGAAACAACTAATAGTTTTAAGTGCACTATTTGTAGGCTTTGCAAGTCAATGTAGTTTTTATGAAAGAATGAAAGCTAAGGCTGCAAGTGCAGCTCAATCAGTTAAAGATACTGCTACGTCTGCGTACGATAAATATGGCGGAATGGCGCAATCTGCAAAAGGTAAATTAAGTGATGTTGCTACGTCTGCGCAGGATAAGTTTGGTGGCATGGCGCAATCTGCTTCTGGTAGGCTACAGTCTGCTGCAGGTTCTGTTAGAGATACTATCGGCCAAGAATCAAAAGCATTTATGAGTGGAGCGAGATCTGTTCCTAGCCAAGTTTCTGAAATAAAAGAAAATATTGAAGATAAGCTCAGTGAATGGGGATATAAAGCGAGAAAAAAAGTTGAATCATTAAGCCCAAAGCTGGATAAAGTAACAGTAACTAATGTTGAAACCGGGGAAGAGCTTGTTGAATATGTTAATCGTTAATAATTATTTTAAGTGTTAATTAAATTAAGTATTAAAGTATTATAATTTAATTAAACAAAGGAAGCTTTTTCTCGATAGTATATTAACTATTAAGGAAAGGCTTTTTTTGCTTAATTAATCTTAAGGAATAATAATGAAAAAACAATTAATTGTAATAAGTGCATTGTTTGTACCATTTTTCAGTCAATGTATGCTTTCAAGTATGTTTAGTAAGGCAAAAGAAGGAGCAAGCTCTCTTGCTAGTAAAGCTGCTGCTGCTGCAAAACAAGGAGCAAGCGCAGCAATTAGTAAAGCTACTCCCATTATTCAAGAACAAGCAAGTCAAGCTGCTGCAACATTACAACAACAGGCAAGTAAGGCAGCTGCAGAACTACAAAAACAAGGTGCTGTTCTTGCAACTGGCATAAAACAACAGGGTAAAGAAGCTCTTGAGCAAGCAGTTGTCAAAGCTCAAGAACAAAGTGGTGCCTTAATTGGACAAGCATCACAGCATGCAAGCAATATTATGGAAACGGGTGCAGCCAGAATTGGTAGCAGTATGGAAAAAAAAGCAGGTACCGTAATGAATAAAATTGGTGGAAATGTGGCAGTAAATGCACCTACTAGCGAGCAAATAACTTCTGCGCAAGAAGAGCCTGTGGTTGATAGTGTAGCTGCAAAAAAAGCAGCTATTATGGAAAAATTAAAAGGCAACTGATCTTACTAATGTAAAAGAAAAATTATATACTTAATGTATTATCATAATAATATATTAATAATTATAGTAATTTTATTACACAATAGTAGGAACTTCTTATGCCGGAATCAGAAAATAAAACAAAAAGCTTCAAGGATACACTTAACTTACCTACAACTAATTTTCCAATTCGGGCAAATCATAAAGAAGACGATGCTATAATACTCAAGCGCTGGGAAGATGAGAATTTGTATACTCGATCATTTGAGGTTCATAAGGGAGCAGAAAAATTTATTCTCCATGATGGGCCTCCTTATGCTAATGGTCATCTTCATAGCGGACATGCTTATAATAAAATTTTAAAAGACATTACCGGTAAATCACAACGTATGCTTGGCAAGCATGTGCCAATAACGCCAGGATGGGATTGCCATGGATTACCCATTGAATTTGCGGTAACTAAAGAAAATCCTGCATTGAGCGGGGCTGAACTTAAAAAAGCGTGTCGTGATTATGCACAAAAATGGATTGCAATTCAAAAATATGAATTCAAGCAACTAGGGGTGCTCATGAATTGGAATAATTCATATTTAACGATGGATTACAACTATGAGGCATATATTTTACGTGCATTTGGTTTATTAGTAGAACAAAATTATATTGAACGCAAAAATAAAACCGTGCCGTGGTGTCCTTCTTGTCAAACAGTTCTAGCATCAGCAGAAATAGAGTATCAAGACCGTAAAGATCCTTCAATATATGTATTGTTTACATTGCATGGTGATACAACTGCACGTTTATTTCCTCAATTACACAATAAACCAATAAGTCTTCTTGTCTGGACAACAACGCCATGGACATTGCCGCTCAATCGTGCAGTATTGCTTAAACCACATACAGACTATGCTGTGCTTGAGGCGGGAGATAATTATGTTATTGTTGGCAAAGCGCTTGTTGAAAAAATAGCAGGTTTGCTAAATATTTCAAAAGATATAGTTGCTGAATTTAATTCACAAGAATTAATTGCATTAAAAGCACAGGTTGCGCATCCATTTATTAATGATTTTTTTGTTCCAGTATTAGTTGATGATTCTGTATTAACTGATGACGGTACCGCTTGCGTACATTGTGCACCAGGAGCAGGGCCAATTGATTATGAAGTTGGGATTAAAAATAATTTAGAAATTTATTCACCAATATCATCTGATGGCTGTTATACAAATGATATTACCGTGCCAGAATTAGCAGGCATGTCAGTAGCACATGCTCAAGGCTGGGTCATTCAAAAGTTACTTGATAATAATAAATTACTATTAAAATCAGGCATTAAGCATTCATATCCTCATTGTTGGCGATGTCGAGGCGGATTAATTTTCCGTGCAACAAAGCAATGGTTTTGCGATTTATCGCGTAATAATCTTAAAGAAAAAGCATGTAATGCAATTGACAAGATAACTATGCTTCCTGCAGCATCACACAATCGCTTTGAAGCTACTGTAGAGGGCAGACTTGAATGGTGTTTATCACGTCAACGAGCATGGGGCGTGCCAATTACCGCAGTTATTTGTAGTAGCTGCGATTATACTTTTATAAATAAAGAATTTATTAATGAAATTGCTCAGAAAGTTGCATTAGAAGGCATTGAGTATTGGGATAATGTACTATTAGAATCATTGATGCCACATGGCATAACGTGCCCACAATGCATTACCGGGCTTTTAAAAAAAGAGACAGACATTCTTGATGTTTGGTTTGATTCAGGGATAAGTCATTATGCAGTATTAGAACAAAATCCTGCGTTAAAATTTCCTGCAGATATGTATCTTGAAGGCAAAGATCAGCATCGCGGCTGGTTTCAAAGTTCTTTGTTAACCAGTATGATCATCGAAGGTATTCCATGCACAAAAACAATTATGACGCATGGATTTACTGTTGATGAAGCGGGACGAAAAATGTCAAAATCGTTAGGCAATGTTGTTTCACCACAGGAAATAATTGATCAACTTGGCACCGATGGATTGCGGTTATGGGCTTCAAGTATTGATAATGCAAGTGATGCAGTTATATCGACAGTATTACTTAAAAATGTACAGGAAGTGTTTAGAAAAATACGCAATACGTGTAGATTTTTACTTTCCAATATTAATGATTTTGATAGTGCAGTTGATACTATTTCAGTGGAAAAAATGAATTCAATTGATCAATATGCATTACAAGAGCTTTTTGAGGTTAATCAAGAAATTATACACGCATATCAAGAATATAATTTTACTCGTGTATTCCATATATTGGGCAATTATTGTTCTATAAATTTAAGTTCATTTTATTTGGATATTATTAAGGATAGGTTATATACCGCGCAAAAAGATTCCTTGGAGCGACGATCTGCACAAACAGTGTGTATGCACGTTCTTGATGCTTTAACACGGCTTATGGCGCCAATTTTATCATTTACTGCTGAACAGCTATCTGACGAATATCAGAAAGAAAAAACAATTTCTATTCATTTGCAGCAATTTTCTACATTGATTAATGTATGGGAGCAATTATCAGATAGAGATGCTATAAAAAACCCTACGCCACAATGGCATAGTTTTTCTCCAAAAG
>KanNP_Total_noBrdU_T14TCDRAFT_1000028_pt1 | contig 11078 bp, 13 predicted proteins | sample KannatnBrdUF14TC_FD_10625 | JGI IMG/M metagenome (IMG submission 10625)
CCCGCCGAATCCAACACACCACCCTTCAAAAGAATCAAGCATAAAGATTGAATTTAAAGAATTAGATACACCGCTTGTTTGCTGAAACCAGCCGTTTTGAGAATGAACATTCTCGCAAATTAATAAAATTACAATTATATATCTTAGGGCTTTCATTTGAAAAAAGCCAATGGCTAGGTTTATAGCGTTATTGCTTCTTTTTTATAAGTCCCGATTTTTGATATAAGAACGTCTTCTGTTGAAATAAGATCTTTAAGTGTAATATTCTTTATTATCCCGTCAACTGCATTTTGCAGCATCTGCCATAATGAACGTATTGAGCAATCTATTGAATTAGTGCAAATTTTCTGTTCCCCTGAATGGTTACTGCAGAATTTTTCGTCGAATAACTTTCCGCCAAGAAATCCAAGAATATTAGCGACTAAGATCTCATCTGCCGGCCGGCTCAGGCTGTAGCCTCCCAGCTGCCCGCGTGAGCTTTCCAGAAATCCCCCAAGCCGTAAAGCGCGGAGTATCTTGGCTGTGTTGTGGGTTGATATTCCCTCAGCTTTGCTTATCTCAGGTATAGTTAGCCCCTTTTCGCCGCCTTCTTTTGCAACACGGAGCAAACACCTTAAGCCGAATTCTTCCTGTGAGCTGAATTTCATTTTTTAATTTCCGTTATACTTTGGGATCCTTGAGCCGCAGGCCTTTGCATGCAGGATCGCATCATACTGCTCTTTCGGCACCGATGGTCCCTCTTTTTTGCAGTGTGTATTGAATGCATCTACAAGCTCTTCGGCAACCATATCTGCGGTTTTGCCTTCGATATCAAGCCTCTGCATCACAAATGCAAGCTCTCCCGCTTTAAACAGCGCCATAAAAGGTGATGAAGGGGCAATACCCGGAAGATATGCACTTCTAAAATGGTCAACTGCATCCCTATCCTGTCCTGCAAATACTGTTACTATCCTGTCAGGGATGATATTATTTTGCAGCGCAAGCGTAACACCCGGCCTTGCACTTCCAGCCGCACATCCGCAAACGGAATTGATCATTAACAGTGTTGTCCCTTCTTTTGATGCAATGAAGGTATCAACATCAGCAGGTGTTAAAAGTTCTGTAAACCCGGCGGCAACAAGCTCATCCCTCATCGGCTGAACTGCTTCCGGGTCGTAAATCGGTCCTCTTTGGTTTATTGTAAACATAGTATTTTATCGTTTAAAGTTTTGTTTAATTTTTTAGAATAAATTCAATTGTAATTTTGCCTCTTCACTCATCATGTGCATGCCCCATGGCGGATCCCANACTACTTTAACTTTGCAGCCNGNTCACTCCNGGTATTGCCTTTACNCTGCCTTCAACTTCNGGCGGNAGTGAGCCTGCAACCGGACATGCNGGTGANGTTAATGTCATTTCGATCTCAACATTCCCTGAATCATCAATATTGATTGAATAGATGAGTCCAAGCTCATAAATATTAACAGGAATTTCCGGGTCATAGCAGCTTTTTAAAGCTTCTACAACGGCATTATTGATCTCAGCCTTATCAGTTTTAACTTCTTCTGTTTTTGTTTCTTCAGGCATTTTAATTTATTTGATTCTCTTCTTTCAGCTTGTGAGCCAGTGCATACATTTTCATTTGTTTGATCATTGCAGCAAGTCCGTTTGAGCGAGTTTGAGCGAGGTGCTGAGTTAATCCAATTTTGTTTATAAATTCAAGCTTTGCATTTACAATATCATCCGGCTTTTGACCCGATAGAACCCTTATCAGCAGCGCGATCAGCCCCTTAACAATAGTTGAATCGCTGTCAGCTTTAAAGATCAGGCTGCTGTTATTTCTGTTTGCAACCAGCCATACACTAGACTGGCATCCTTTGACCTTATTCTCATCTGTTCTTTCATCTTCAGGGAAATCCTTTAGCTTTTTGCCAAGCTCAATTATGTATTCGTATTTATCCTGCCAGTCACTGAAGAAACTGAACTCATCAACAATTTCGTTCTCTATTTCATTAATAGGTTTTGATTCCATCCCCGGCCTATTTCAGGATTTTTACCGCATTATTTAGAGCGGTTATAAAAATATCTGCTTCTTCTTTTGTGTTGTATATTGCAAATGATGCTCTGATTGTTCCTGGAATCCCGAGCCTTTGCATAAGCGGCTCTGTGCAATGCTGCCCGGTTCTCACTGCAACACCTGCAGTATCCAGCATTATGCCCACATCAAAAGCATTTAAGCTGCCAACTGTGAAAGATAATACGCCGGTTTTATTTTCCGCAGTTCCTATAATTTTAACACCCTCAATTTGGCTTATATGTTCCGATGCGTACTGCAGTATTTCCCGGTCATGATGACGGATCTCATCCAAGCCAAGGGTTTGAATGTAATCGATTGCAGCAGATAAACCTATGGCTCCTGCAACATTGGGGGTGCCCGCCTCAAACTTCATCGGGATCTCATTATAAGTAGTCTTTTCGAAGCTTACTGAGCTTATCATATCCCCGCCTGTCTGGTAGGGCGGCATTGCTTCAAGATATTCAGCTTTTCCGAACAGAACGCCAATTCCCATCGGCCCATACATTTTGTGGCCAGAAAATGAATAAAAATCAGCATCAATATCCTGGACGTTAACTTTTAAATGGTGAACAGCCTGAGCCCCGTCTATTAAAACCGGAATATTTTTTTCATGTGCAAGCTTTACAATTTCTTTTACCGGGTTTATTGTCCCCAGAGTATTTGAAACATGGCAAACTGCAACAAGCTTTACCTTTGATCCAAGCATTTTTTTATACTCACCAATTATGATCTCGCCGCTGTCTGTGATAGGAATTATCTTCAGTGCAGCTTTTTTCTCTTCGCATAAAACCTGCCACGGCACAATATTTGCATGATGCTCCATGGCAGATATTACAATTTCATCTCCTTCATTAATATGCTGCCTTCCGTATGAGTAGGCAACCAAATTTATTGATTCGGTTGTTCCCCGCGTAAAGATAATTTCGCGTGTTTCACGGGCATTTATGAAGTTTTTCGTATTTTCTTTGGCATTCTCATACGCCTCTGAGCCTTCGACACTGAGAGAATAAACTCCCCGGTGAATATTTGCATTATAATTTTTATAGTAGTATGAAATTGCATTGATAACGCTGACCGGTTTTTGTGAAGTAGCGGCATTATCAAAGTATACCAATGGCTTGCTGTTAACTTCCCTTTGCAGGATAGGGAAGTCTTTCCTTATTTTGTGAACATCAAATATTTTTTTTGTGAGTGTTTCCTGCATTAAACTGCGATTTTTATTTTAACTTTGCGATTACCAGATTATTCAAAAAATTGTGCAATGCTTCATTTTCGATCGTTTCAAAGATATCGTTTGCAAATGCACGGATCAAAACAGTCCTTGCCATTTCCTCGCTAATACCGCGCGAGCGAAGATAAAATACAGCTTCATCATCAAGCTGGCCGATCGCTGCTCCGTGCGAACATTTTACATCATCTGCGTAGATCTCAAGCTGTGGTTTTGTATCAACAGTTGCTTCATTTGTAAGCAGTATCGCTTTATTTGACTGGTATGCATTGGTTTTCTGCGCATCTTTCCTTACAAACACTTTGCCGTTAAATACGCCTCTTGATTTGTCATTCAGTACGCCTTTATACAGCTCATTGCTTTGGCAGTGCGGTTTCGCATGGTCGATCAATGTATGATTATCCACATGCTGGCTGTTTTCAGTGAGATAAAGCCCGTAAAGATTGCCGGTACAGTTTTCATCGTTTAATACAGTGTTGGTATCGTTTCTTATAATGTTTCCACCTAAAGTTATGCTGTAATGCGTAAAAATAGAGCCCTTCTTCTGCTCAGCCTGTGTTCTGTTGATATGGAACGAAACCTGATTTTCATCCTGCAGTCTGCTGAGCTCTACGGTTGAACCCTCTCCAACAACTACTTCATTAACGACATTAGTTAAATTTACATTACCATTTATGCTGTGATAGCTTTCAATAATTTTTACCTTCGAATTATTGCCAGCAATAATTAAATTTCTGGGCTGAGAAAGAACATTACCGCTGTTACCTGCTATGTTCAGAATATGAATATGGTTTTCAAGAGCGGTATTATCGGGAACATAGATTACGATACCGTCAACAGCGAAAGCAGTGTTTAAGGCAACAAACCCGTTTTCTAAAGCTGCGTATTTAGCGAAGTAGCTCAATATAAAATCCGGCTCATTCTTCAATAGATTATGGAAACTTTCAATTTTCACTCCGCCCGGAAGATTTTGGATATTTGAAAGCCCAGCTGAATAACTTCCGTTTATAAGAACAGCCAGATTGACATTTATACCGGGGATCAAGAATCTTTCTATATCGTTTTTGGAAAGTTTTTCATTTGCTGGGGTGAAATTATAATTTAAGATCGGCGCAATATTCGTGTACCTCCATTCTTCGTTTTTTGCTGTCGGGAAATCAAGCTCTTCAAAAATTGAAATTGCCCTTTTCCTGATCTCATGGAACGGAGTTCTGGATTCACCGTTTAAACTTTCCTCAACTTTTTTGAAATTTGATAAATACCAGTCTTTTGTCTGTGTTTTTTCCATTTTATCCTCTAAGCGTTTACCTCTGCGGATTCATTATCAGTGATCCATTCGTAGCCTTTTTCTTCAAGCTCAAGGGCAAGCGATTTGCCCCCGGATTTAACTATCTTGCCGTCAACAAGCACATGAACAAAATCAGGGACAATATAATTCAGCAAACGCTGGTAATGAGTAACCACAACAACTGCGTTATCCTTATTTCTGAAGAGATTTACTCCGGCTGAAACAATTTTTAATGCATCTATGTCCAGTCCTGAATCTGTTTCATCCAGAACAGCAAGCTTAGGCTGCAGAATTTGCAGCTGAAATATTTCATTACGCTTCTTTTCGCCTCCTGAAAAGCCCTGGTTAATAGAGCGGTTGATCATAGCTTCATCAACACCGATGAGCTTCATTTTTTCTCTCATATATTTCAGGAAATTTAAGGCATCAAGCTCTTCAAGACCTTTGTGTTTCCTGATCTCATTAAGCGCTGTTTTTAGAAATGATGCATTGCTCACACCGGGAATTTCAACCGGGTACTGAAAAGCAAGAAATACACCTTCGCGGGCCCTTTCCTCAGGGCTCATATCAAGAAGGTCCTTTCCTTCATATATTACCTCGCCGCCGGTAACTTCGTATCCATCTTTACCGGCTATAACATTAGCCAGGGTGCTTTTGCCGGAACCGTTCGGTCCCATTATAGCATGCACTTCACCGCGGTTAACCTGCAGGTTAACACCCTTTAAAATTTCTTTATCTTCAACTTTTACAAATAGATCTTTTATAGTTAACATTATATATTTTTTTCAGTTAATTTTAAGTTGTTAATTGATTATCCAACACTTCCTTCAAGAGAAATGCTTAAGAGCTTTTGAGCTTCGACTGCAAACTCCATTGGCAGCTCTCTGAATACATCCTTGCAGTACCCGTTTACTATCATATTGATCGCATCTTCCATTGAGATTCCGCGTTGACGCAGATAAAACAGCTGGTCTTCTCCTATTTTAGAGGTTGTCGCCTCATGTTCAACTTTTGCAGTCGGATTGCTTACTTCAATGTATGGAAATGTATGGGCGCCGCATTTATCGCCTAGCAATAATGAATCGCATTGGGTAAAATTCCTTGCATTATCTGCTCTTTTGTGCACCCTCACAAGTCCGCGGTATGAATTATTACCCATGCCTGCTGAAATACCTTTTGAGACAATCGTGCTTCTGGTATTTTTTCCGAGATGTATCATTTTTGTGCCAGTATCTGCTTGCTGGCGGTTATTTGTTACCGCAACTGAATAAAACTCTCCAATCGAGTTATCGCCCTGCAGAATACAGCTGGGGTATTTCCATGTTATTGCTGAACCGGTTTCGACCTGTGTCCACGTTATCTTGGAGTTTACTCCCCGGCATGCTCCGCGCTTAGTAACAAAATTATAAATCCCGCCTTTGCCTTCACTATCACCGGGGTACCAGTTCTGAACTGTTGAATATTTTATAGTCGCGTTATCAAGGGCGATCAGCTCAACCACTGCAGCGTGGAGCTGGTTTTCATCTCTCATTGGCGCAGTGCATCCTTCAAGATAGCTAACATAGCCGCCTTCGTCGGCAATAAGAAGTGTCCTTTCAAACTGTCCTGTGCCGCTTGTGTTAATTCGGAAGTATGTCGAAAGCTCCATCGGGCACCTGACGCCTTTTGGTATGTAACAGAATGAGCCGTCGCTGAAGACTGCTGAGTTTAGTGCAGCATAAAAATTGTCTGTGTAGGGAACAACGGAGCCGAGATATTTTTTTACAAGCTCGGGATGTTCTTTAATCGCGTCGCTCATTGAGCCGAAGATTATGCCGAGCTTAGAAAGCTCTTTTTTAAATGTTGTTGTAACAGAAACGCTGTCAAATACAGCATCAACTGCAACTCCAGTTAATCGTTTCTGTTCCTGCAAAGATATTCCGAGTTTTTCAAATGTCTTTAACAGCTCGGGGTCAACTTCATCAAGTGAGCTAAGTGCAGGTTTTTGTTTTGGCGCTGCGTAATATATTATATCCTGGAAATCTATATTCGGGTATTTTATGTTAGCCCATTTAGGCTCATTTTTCATAGTAAGCCAGTGTCGGAACGCTTTGAGCCTCCATTCAAGCATCCACTCAGGTTCATTTTTCTTGCCTGAAATTGCGCGGATAGTATCTTCGCTCAGTCCTTTGGGGACTGTATCCATTTCAATTTCGGTTTTAAATCCGTATTTATAATCTTTTATCGCTAGCTCTTCAACATTACTTACTTCTGTGCTCATTTTTGAGAAATTTATAAGTTATTTTGAGAATTTCTTATACAAAGTTACCCTATCTATACAAAAAAGTCAAGATTAAAATAAGTGGATTTTTGCTAAAATAATGAAAAAAACAGTTATTTTTTTATCTTATGAATTTGCTCGAGGAGCCAGGTTTTGTTCTCAATTTTTTCCTGGTCAGTACGGGCAATTTCTTTTTCTATTTCGATCAAATTACCCTTATCACCGCCCAGCTGAACGTTCACTATCCTTCCCAGGAAATTAACGTAGCTTACAAAACGCACTCTTACATAATCGGGGATATATTTGGTTGTTGAAAGGAAATGCCTGAAGGTATCTATGATCCTTGCAGTACTTTCATAATCCCCCATTTCATAATAAATTTTGAGCTCATGGTTTTTTACCCTTAGCTGGTAATAAAAATCATCTATTGATACACGTGAAAGCCCTTTGAGCGCTTCACCGTAATTTCCCCTGCGGTAATTAAGTATACTTTTGCTGTAAGTGTAGGCATTTTCTTTTTGATCAGGATGGAGCTTTTCTTTATACTTTTCCATAAAATTTTCTGTCCACTCAAGATCTTTTTCCTGCAGCCCTGTGCCGACCACTGTAATATAAGAACTTGTTGCAAAAAATTTCCCGTCCATAGGATAGAGCCCTTTTTCAATTGAGTCTTTCAGAATTCTGTAGTTTTCCTTTTTGAACATAGAATTTCCTTTTATAGACTGTGTTTTTGTGTAATTAAAAAGGACTACCAATATTACCCTTTGGTCGTCTTCCTCGAGGAATTCAAGATTATCGTCAAAGAGCTTCTTCACTTCAAAATATATTTTGTCATTCCCTTCTTCCCTGTTTAAGACAATTATATAATATAATATCATTATAACAGGATAATTATACAACGGGTATTTTTTAATATATGCAAGGATTTCATTTAACATTTTGAAATCATATTTGTGCCTGAATACTTTCTCGTGAGTTAGAAGAGTTAAACCGTATTTAAGAATTTTGTAAATAGAGTAGATTACAAATAAGTCTATTTCTTTTGTTATATCTCCTGAAATAACGGAGCTTTTACCGAGTGCCTTTAGAATTTCAAGATAACTTCTTTTTTCTTTAAATAGTGAATATTTATTAAAAAAATATTCAGTACTTACAATTTTTTCTTTTGAAAGCTGAAGTTCTGCTTCTTTCGACTTATTAACAAAATGTTTCTCAAGGTTCTTTTCGGCAAGCTGGTGCATTGTGTATTTTTTAATTAATGCGCTCCTCTTCATGAATTCAATCTGAGCCAGGAAATCTTCTGCAAGTTTTATTGAACGTGAAAACAAATCCCTTATTCTTTTATCCCGGAAAGTATCTCCGGGATATATTTTTCTGTACAAAGCATCCTTATCCAGATTTTCAAAATCGGGATATTTTTTCTCCAGGATTTTGAATAATGTAGATACCGGCTCACTATTATTAAAAAATGGGGAAAACACATAATTTTGAAGCTTTTCAAATTCGGATTTATCCAGAGATTTTAAAAGCATGATAAGTTTTGAGTCATTCAGGTCCATATTCAATTCGACAATTTTCCCTAAAATAACCCTTTTTTGTATGAAATCAACTAAAATAATAAAACCACAATTCGACAATCGGGAAAATCTTTCTTTGACATCTGTATTTTACAAAATATATATTAGCATTGTAAGTTTTTAAGGGGATAAAAAGGGGATTTAAACTTTGTTTTACATTAAAAACATATTAGCAATCTCAGAAATTAAAACAATATGAAGGATAAATACATTGAAAGAATACCTGCTTAAAGAAAGATATTACATTGAGCCCAATTTCCCGTCCAGCGGATGGGTATTAAGAAAAGAAGGTTCTGACAGCATACTAAAGAAAGCAAAATATAAAACCATGCTTCTTTATTTTGCAGAGAATATCTTAAACTCACAGAAAGCTGAGCTTAGAATATGTGATTCTAACGGAATGCTTGAGGATATTATTGATTTTGAAAAAATAAACCCAGTGAACTCGTAATGTAAAGTTTGCCACCTTATCAAACAAAGGGCGAAACGGATAAATATTCAAAAATATTTATTATATTTATGAAATTCGTTTCGCCTGTTTGTTATCCGAAACACACAATTGTTACTAAATATAGAAAAGGAAGGGGCAAAAATGCAAAATTCAATAAACCAAAAAGTTATAGATTTTACCGCAACTTACTGCGGAGCGGTACCGGGTACAATCGATGATTCTACAACCCTTGAGAGCCTTGGTATTGTATCAGAACAGGATAGAATAGAGTACATGATGGAGCTTGAGGATAGTTTTAATATTCAGTATCAGCAGGGAGATGGAACAGGGATTGTAACAGTAGGCGATGCAGTAGGACTTATAATGGGAAAATTATAGTAAAAAAACTAAAAAATATCTCTGTATCCCCCCAACAGAGATTGCTTTAAAATAAAGCCCGTTTGAATTGAATCAGACGGGCTTTAACATTTAAGTAACTTAAACTATCAAATAAAATGGCAACAGGTTTTTTCAGAATACTGGGAGCATCCTTACTAAAAACGTTAGCCACCCTTACCTAGCTAACTCCTGTTGCCAAAATCTTTAGACCTTAAAAAAGAACAACAAATTTAAGCTCATTGATGCAAATATAATAAATTCACTTGCTTTGTCAATAGGAAAAATTTAGGCATTATTGAAAATACCCTACTACTTGTTTTTGTCTAATCAAATTTAGTTAGGGCAGTTTAAAAATTGATGTAGTATATTATCCAATGTTTTTATGGCAAAATTTTCATATATTATTAGTTCAAAACAGGGGGATTTATTATGAATCGGATCATTGGAAGATTTTTTCTCACCATTTGCATTCTGTCAGTAATTTTCATCATTGCTAAGTGCGGAGATGATGCCGTGAATTTACAGCAGGATTTCGTAAGCGGCACGGTAACATATAACGGGACCGCATTTTATACAAGCGGAGGTTATTATGCAGTTTCTATATATGCGGATGCAACTAACCCCTACAGCCAGTCCCCGGTAAAAAGCGATTCCGTGGAAATAGATGTAGCGCACGGAACTGCTTATTACAATATATCAGGGCTTGCTACCGGTAATTACTATATTGGTGCTACCTGGATCCGGAGCTCCAATGGGCAGGTGGAAGCTGTTGTTGGCACTTACGGCTGTGATACCGTAAGAGGCTGCAATAACCACATAAAAGTATCGGTTCCCAGGTATCAAGGTACAGGTAATCTTAATTTTTATGCATGGGCAGATCTTTCTAAAAAACTTTATCCATAACTAACTCAATTAAAGTTTTATGCCAAGCGGACCTTCGAAACAAGAACTTGAGATGTACTGGCGCGACAGCCGCCAATATTTTGATGAGCTGGCTAGATATTATAAAGATTCCGATAAAGCCTATTACGATGAATACATTGCTCCCTTTTACAACAATTCAATATATTCAGTAACCGGAAGCAGTGGCAAAAAAGGCGGAGGCATGAAGCTGCTTGTGGTTCTGGTGATTTTCTTTTTTCTTATCGCAGGTGCTGGAGCTGTGTTCTTCTTCGTTATAAGCGAGTACTCTTCAAAGGATATTGATCCTTTGTTTAAGGAAAAGAAAACGGAAGCTGTTAATAAAGAAGAAACAGCAACTAATAATAAGGAAGAACCAGTAACTAAGGAAAATGAAAAAGAACCGGGTGATGATTCCTCACTTTCATCAGATGACCATTTTATCATAGGCTCAAAAAAGATTGGCGAAAAGGATTACGATAAAGCAGAATATCATTTAAAACAGGTTAAACCTGGTACGCAGTATTATGAACAGGCAAAACAGCTTTTGGAGAATATGAAATATTTACGGAAGTACAATAAATAATTATTTATTTGATTAAATAAAAATCACCATGAAAAACCTAATATTATTACATGCCCTCTTAATATTTTTTATAAGCAGCCTGCATGCCGACTGGGAGAAAATTAATTCTTTCCCGACAACATGGGTAAATGATATTTACATTTCCACCGGTGTGATTTATGCGGCTTCACCTAACACAGGCATATATAGATCAACAGACGGAACTGTTACATGGCAGCAGATGAACAACGGACTCAACAACCAGCAAGCGATCCAGTGCAAGCAAATAATAATATCCGGCGGAATATTCTACACTGCCACTGTGGACGGAATTTATAAATCAACCGATGCCGGAGCAAACTGGATAAAGAAAAG
>KanNP_Total_noBrdU_T14TCDRAFT_1000030_pt1 | contig 10823 bp, 8 predicted proteins | sample KannatnBrdUF14TC_FD_10625 | JGI IMG/M metagenome (IMG submission 10625)
GGTATGTATATAAAATAAAAACTCCTAAATCAATTTTCTTTTATTTATTTGTTAATTCTCATTATTTCTATAATCAGTTGAGACATAGATAAAATTTCAATGAGAAATGCAGGGGTGGAGTAACCACTTTAACTACTGTTAATGTTTGTTAATTTAAAAGAAGAGAAAAGTCCTTGATATGACCCCTTTATTTCTAGTGCAGACTAATTAACAGATATCTACAATGTAAAGACAGCAACATGACCCCTTTATTTCTACTGGAAAATATTTGATAAGGGTTATCGCAAAATTGATAACTACAATTGCATCAATGATGCTCGAATACTACGTGAAAATTAGTTAACAAAAGCTGAGCTCCTTGTTAGCTTGTTAATCACTTTAGTTGTTAAGTGTGATGTGATTTCAAATCTCATTCTGTCCGTCTCAAGAAAAAAGATTAGAATCGAACTGGAGGATGAAAATGGAGAAAAATACAACTTGACTCTCCAAGGGACTTTATCAAAAGAAAAGTTAATGAATTTAATTGAATTTGTGCAATTGTTTGAAAAAAATTCTATCAATACCAGTTCAGAGCATAGAGAAGGCAACAAATTAGCCTCAAAGTTATGGAATTTAATTGCCGAGAACTTTAGATATCACACCTTTAGCTCTTCTGATCTAGCAAAAATTTACAAGGATATGTACTATGATTCTATCCAGCTAAGTGTCGCATCTATCTACTTGTCACGATTTTATCTGAAAAAACAGCTTACGAGATCAAAAAACGGCAAACAATGGATTTATGCCGTTGTTAAAGAAAGCCAAAATAACATTGGTGAATATTTAGAAAAGTCTAACCATCCGAAATTGTTGTCTGTTCCAACAGTCTACGACCTTCATCTGTGATTTTATATTTGTAAGGCCTGACACTCTCATCTCTCATGACAATATTTTCCGAATACAATTTTTTGAGCAATCTAGAGGTATGTTCACGCGATTTGTTAATTTTTCTTTGAATCTCTCTGGAAGTTAATGGTACTTCCAACATCCTTAGAATCGAATCCACCGTATTCGCCCGTAGGGAATCTTCCTCTTCAAATGCTATCTCCTCTCCTGTGACATTCAAATTCTTAGTCACAGGCATGCTATTATATGATATCACTTTATGTGACCTATCCTTGGCCATATCACTAGACTTGTTAGTTGCCGCAAGTTCATTTTCCTTAATTATGTTTTTTTCAGAATTGATCTTCTGATCAATCACATCCAATTTACTTCGTAGTTCGGAAATAATCTCGTTATATTCATCGAACTTGTGTAAATATCCCTCTATCAACATATCTTTCATCTTATAATCTCGTTCATCCCGGCCTTTGATATCTCTTAAATAACCAATATACAAAAAGGCGAAAAAGGATAATACGAAAAATATCATTGAAATCAAAGTATCGGATAATGAATAATCCAAATTAAAGCCGAATATATTCATGTGATATCATGTGATTAAACATGGACATTTATTAAATTTTTTCTATATTAAAACTAGTTTCCTTATCACATTATCCATCAAGGATATCACATTACTTAATGTAGAATTATCGATTTCGTCACTAGGTTTATTTAATATCACATTCAATTGATCGTTTAACTGATTCAGTATTCCAATGGTCTCCACATCGACCACATTAAGCAGTCGCAATAGCAATAATGTGTAAACTGTCCTTTTTACCTTGTTTCTACACTGGCCTAATTGTCGATAATAAGCACCTGTGGAGATATTTCTGGCAGGTTTTTCATGTAGTACTTTATTGTAAATAATTGATGTTTGTTTCTTCGTAAATATAGAATTTTCAATAAAATGATTGAAAATTGAAGTATAATTAAGATTGTCGTTTTCCATATACTATACAAATTTGTATAGTACTCTAATTAATTTATTTTACTGTTAGTTGAGTTGTGTCCGTTGAGTACAGACTTGTCTACATTCTCTGATGAGATTATTATTATACGAGTAATTAGTTTGAGAAATGATGGAAATACAAAGCACAGAACAATACATTTTGAATGAAATCAAGAGACAAAAGACCTTATGTTTTCCACTTATTGACTCTGAAAACTCCTTTAAAACAATAGAGCTGGCAAAAAAATTAGAACAGCTAGGAGCTTCAGCAATTTTAGTTGGTGGTTCATCAACTTCAGATCAAATTGAATTGTCTAGTTTTGTGACGGAATTAAAGAAGAATGTCAAGATTCCTGTTATTTTATTTCCAGGAAATATCACAGGTATATCACCACATGCGGACGCAATTTTATTTAGCTCGTTATTAAACTCTGAAAATCCATATTATATCACAGGCGCCCAAGCGCAAGGAGCCTTAGTTGTACATAAATATGATATAGAAGCCATTCCGACCGGCTATCTCATAATTGGAGATGGGTCTACTGCCTGGTTCATCGGTCAAGCTAAGTCCATTCCATTTAACAAATCAAATATTGCAGTAATGTACGCCCTAGCTGCTCTGTATATGGGTATGCGATTTCTATATCTTGAAGCTGGATCCGGCGCATCACAAAATATTCCACCAGAAATGGTAAGCACCGTAAAAAAATTCTATAAAGGAATATTAATAGTTGGTGGTGGGATTAATTCTGCGGAAACGGCAAAAAAAATATCTGATGCGGGGGCAGACATCATAGTTATTGGTACTATGATTGAAAGAGAAAAAGACTGGGAGTCAGAATTTGTTAACATCATCAAAGCATTAAGAAATTGACTAATCATACTAAAGAAAATCAGGATACTCAAATTCCATCATATTATATAAAATATCACCAAAAAATTTCAAGATATATTGAAGACGCCGTTTCTATAGCTCAAGAAGCTAAAAAAAAGGGTCTCGATATTTCTGATAAAGTTGAATCGCCGATAGGTTATGACTTACCAGACAGGATAGCAAAGATACACGAAATTGATATTTCCAGTAGATTAAGAATATTGCTGCCAGAACTGGGAAAAGAATTAACTGCATTAAAGATAGCCGAGGAAATTGTACTTGGAAAATACGGGGGAATCACTATTGAAGAAAGACTAAACAATGCGGTAAGAGTCGGACTATCCGTTGTAACTGAAGGTGTTACTGTAGCTCCTCTACAAGGAATCTACGAGGTTAAAATAAAAACAAATGCCAATAAATCTGAATATTTATCAGTTTCTTTTGCTGGTCCAATAAGATCCGCAGGTGGAACCGAAGCTGCCGTAACTATGCTGATAGCTGATCACGTGAGAAGAATTGTAGGATTAGACAAGTACATAGCAAACTCATTTGACGATGAAATTAGTAGATATGTTGAAGAATTAAGGATTTATGAAAGAGAAGTAGGAAATTTCCAGTTTAAGGTTTCAGACAAGGATGTTATCCATTGCGTAAGTTCTCTTCCCGTAGAAATTGATGGTGTTGACACGGATCCCGTAGAGGTCGTTGGACATCGGAATCTTCAAAGGGTTTCTACCAACAGAGTTCGTGGAGGTGCACTAAGGGTAATGAATGATGGTTTGATAGGTAGAAGCAGAAAATTATTGAAGATTGTGGAGACTCTGAAACTGGAGGGATGGGAGTGGCTCAAAACTCTTGAAGGAGCAATTCAAACTGCAGAGGATGATACTGTATCCCACAGGATGACTGAAGTCATCACTGGAAGACCAGTTCTTTCAATGCAGAAAAAGATCGGCGGTTTTAGATTACGGTATGGTAGATGCTGCAATACTGGATTTGCCACAATCGGAATACACCCAACTATTCCAATATTACTGAACTACGCAATTGCTGTAGGCACACAAATAAAAATTGACGCACCAGGAAAGGCCTCCACTATTGCGCTAGTAGACAGTATCGAGCCACCACTAGTAAAACTCAATGATGAAAGAGTTATGAAAATAGAAACATTAAATCAAGCAAAATCCATAGCAAGTAAGGTTACAAAAATTCTTTACCTAGGCGATATTCTAATAAGCTACGGTGATTTTCTTGAAAACAATACCCAGCTTCTTCCTTCATCATATGTTGAAGAGATTTGGGCTCTGGAATTAGAAAGTAAGCTTGCCAGCAAGAATCCTGATTCATATTTTAAAATATTTGATAAGGAAAGGTTAACCGAATTAGTTCAACATCCATTAGAAAAGAAACCATCAATTATTGAAGCATTTAAGATTAGTCAATTTTTCGAAATACCTCTTTATCCAAGATACGTTTTTTACTGGACTGCATTAACTCTAGATGAATTCAACCATCTAATAACGAAATTGATGGAAAGTGGAGAGTCGATAAAAAATACAAATGAGAGAACTTCTTTACTTTATGATTCAGAACTAAAACAAACTCTTGAAAAACTTGGGATAATTCATTCACTTTCTCTTGAGGGCAGCAGAATAACGATAGACGATCCTGATCAACTCTACATACTCAGGGAATTGATAACAAAGTGTATTGATTATGGATCAAAAATCAACAAACTCTTGGAATCAAGCTTTGTCTTGGACACTGATCCAAACTCTACCAAGACACATATTTTGTATGTCATCTCCCAGTTACTAAATGTTAGTATAAAAGAAAAATTTTCTTCTTCAATCGCGGTTCGTGTTGGGCGCCCGGAAAAGGCTGCAGAAAGGAAAATGAAACCTCCTGTTCATGTCTTATTCCCGATTGGGACAAACGGCGGGCCAACCAGGGATATTTTGAAAGCGATGCAAAGACCGCTATATATTGAAATTGCTAACAGATTTTGCAGCAACTGTAAATCACCATCACTATCTGTTTCTTGTCAAGATTGTCTCTCTAACACACCTATTCGAATAATGTGCTCAACCTGTAGGTATGAAGTTAATGATGAGGAGTCAAGTGGACATTGTCCTGTTTGCGGGAATCGTCTAAAAACACACTCGCCTACCAATTATCCTCTCAAAGCAGTGGTTGAAAAAGCCAAAAGACATCTGGAAATACAACCAGTAGAGCCACTTAAAGGTGTCAAATCCCTGATGGGCAAAAATCGATGTGCAGAGCCTATAGAGAAAGGTATCTTAAGACAAAAACACAATTTGTATACTTTTAAGGATGGAACTATACGCTTTGATGCTACAAACGAACCTCTAACTCATTTTAAGCCCAAATGGATTAAGACAGATATTGCAAAATTAAGAGATCTGGGATATCATAGAGACCACGTAGGAAATAACTTGGAGTCAACTGATCAACTGCTAGAATTATTCATACAGGATGTAGTAATCCCAATTCACGCTGCTGAACACCTAGTAAAAATTGCACAGTTCGTAGATGAAGAACTCGTTAGATTCTATGGACTTGATGCGTTTTATAAAATAGGTTCAATTGACGACTTGATTGGACACTTTATTATTGGTTTAGCACCGCACACATCGGTAGGTATAATCGGAAGGGTAATTGGATTCGTCAATTCCCAGGTATGCCTAGGTTCGCCAATCTGGCACTCTGCCAAACGAAGAGATTGTGATGGTGACGCAGATTCTATAATGTTACTAATGGATATTTTTCTAAACTTTTCAAAGGAATATTTGCCAGATAGAATTGGTGGCCTAATGGACGCACCTTTACTTATTCAACCTCTAGTTTTTCCACATGAAGTTCAAAGGCAGGCCCATAACATAGATGTCGATGAAAGATACCCATTGGATTTCTATACATCTTCTTGGAATATGGAAAAAACCAATCTATTTGACAACATTGATCTTGTCAAAAAAAGGTTAGGTCATCCAAATCAATTCTTTGATTATAAATTCACTCATACTACGGACAATATTATGCTAGATGAATCACACAGTTTGTATTCAACCCTGAGCACTATGGAAGAAAAACTACAGATGCAGATAAGCACAGCCAAACTAATCAACGCAGTTGACGCGGATGAAGTAATGTCCATGGTATTAACGACCCATATTTTGCCGGATATAATGGGAAATTTAAGGGCTTATTCATCACAATCATTTAGGTGTACCAAATGTGGACAAAAATACAGACGAATGCCACTTGCAGGTCGATGTCTGGAATGTCATAATGTATTGTTACAAACTGTCACACGGGGTTCGGTTGAAAAATATGTACAGACTGCATTGAACATCTGTTCAGAATTTAAGATAAACGAATATCTGACAAGCAGGATTAACACATTACAAACAGAACTAAATTTACTTTTTAAACAAAACATCAAAGATCAGCACACAATTATCGATTTCATTTAGCTCAATTGGTTTCTGAAACCATATGATCATAAGAAGGATAGAAATAATAAGAAAATTACATAATTAGAATTTTAAAAATTTGAATCTGAATTTCTGGACAGATTTGAAATATTGCGTTCAGGATATTCAGCTATTTCACGCCTAAAATAATTCGAATTGGAAACTGGTTACATACATAATAAAAATATTCAAAAATCATAGAATTCGGATATTTTGCTAATTACTATACAAATTAATAAAAATATTCAAAAATCAAGAATCATGCAATTAGAATATAAAACACTGATTAGGTAATTGGAAAATATGCTGACAATAGATGGTGAAAGCGTTTTTTGAAGCAGAGAACAGCTCACATTGCTATATTTGACACTTTTAAAACAAAGAAAAATAAATTTACAGGTGAAGCTAAAAGGCAGAGAGGTATTATTACGCACCTAGTTTTAGAAAAAAATCCAGAGCTTAGAACAAGAACATCAATTGCCCATGCAATAGCAAAAAATAACGGTATATTGTGGCAAAATATCTACTCTGGAATATTCAAAGATCTCGATGAAGTTTTGATACCATCAGGAGTAGTTAAAGAAGGAGGTCGTCTGCCATTAAGACGAGGTCCCAAGGCACTACAATTAGAGGGAATTCCCTTCTATGAATTAACAGAAACCGGAATTTTGGTTGCATCATCAATTGAGGAATTGGGAAATATTAGAATGAAAATCCTTGAATCCTATTTCAATTCTATGAATAACAACTCCTCTGGTAATGATATTATGATAAAAAGTATTTTACTGCTATTAAAAACAATACCATCTTTTGTAATAAAAATTATTAGTGCATATATTTACGCTTACACCACGGGTCAGATTGATAACATAACTCCGATAACTATCGATAGATTTCGTTCTGTATTGAAAGAACAGATAAGCATAGAAAGAGAGTTTATCGAATCATATGATGTGCTGTCTCAAAACCAAAAAGTGCTACTAAAAGATTTTTTCAAAATAATTAGCTAATCAACAAGATGACCAGTTTTCATTTATTAATGCTTTACTATACCATTAATCCTTTGGTGCTCAGTTTCTCAGAGTAATTTTATTTATTTATGAAAATCATAACACATTAAATTACTGCGATCCAAAAATTGATTTCACGTTACTGTCCAAACAAACGCTTATAATTTACGAAATTAATTAATGATATATTATTTATGGTCGACATGAAGATTGTTTTTCTTGGAACCTCAGCAGCTATTCCAACTCACAAGAGAAGCTTATCTTCAATTGTCCTCAAAAGAGCTAATGAGCTGTTAATATTTGATGTCGGTGAAGGAATGCAAAAAAATTTCCTTCAAACAAAACTTGGAGTTAATAAGAAAATGAAAGTATTCATAACACATTTACATATTGATCATTGTTTAGGGCTCTTAGGATTTTTTCAAACAATGTCTCTTCTGGGACGCACAAAAAAAATTGATGTATATGGCGAATCAAGATTGAAAGAATTCATCAAACAGAATTTTCACATTATAAATATTGAACTTTCATACGAAATTGATATTCACACTATAGAGAGGGAAGGTATTATTGCAAACGAAAATGATTACCAAATCAGCTGTTGTAGAGCTGACCATTCAGTACAAGCTTTCTCTTATTGTATTGAAGAGCATCAAAGGCCAGGTATATTCAATATAGATAAGGCAACGAAACTGGGCATTCCTAAAGGAGATTTATATCACAAATTGCAAAATGGTGAAGATGTAATTGTAAATGGTAAATTAGTAAAATCAGACGAAGTAGTTGGACCTAAAAGAAAAGGCCGCAAAATAGGAATATCTGGGGACACGCGTCCGTCTTTCAAATTAAGAAATTTTTTTGATTCATGCGATATCCTAATTTTCGAGTCAACTTATGCTCACGATTACCAACAAAAGGCAATCGAGACATTCCATTCTACATCAGCAGAGGCCGCTCTACTCGCCAAAGAGTCAAATTGTATCAAGCTTATTCTCACACATTTTAGTTCAAGATATAATGATCCGGCAATTCTTTTAGATGAAGCTAGAGACATCCATACTAATGTAGATTTAGCAGAAGACATGAAAACCTTTTACGTTCCATATGCGATATAACAATTCGGTATACTTGATTTAACACTTTTAACTCTTTTAACACTTTTAAATAGTCGTTGAAAATATTTTCATATTCTTACATTGCAAAAAAATAATACTGTAATAATTTCAGATGATCGAAATTCTTCCCTTGCAAAAAAGATCTCGTTAGACTTGGACGTAGAGTACAAGAACGTGCAATTGCGCTTATTTGCTGATGGAGAAAGCAAAATTAGGCTAGAAAATGTAGCCGGAAACAACTGCATAATCATACATTCTACATATCCACCAACTGACAGACATCTCATGCAATTGTTCATGATTATCTATAAATGCAAACAAGACGGTGCCAGTGATATTTGTGTAGTGAGTCCATATTTAGCATACACAAGACAGGATAAGGTATTTGTCGAAGGAGAGATAGTAACTAATAATTTAGTCGGGGAAATTCTAGCAACATTAGGAACTACAAAATTGGTAACTATTGACAGCCACAATCCAAGCGCAGTTAATTACTCCTATGAAACAATGGATCTCACCGCCATCCCATCTTTAGCAAATTTTGCTAAAAAAAATTTCAGACTAAACGACCCTATAGTCATTTCACCTGATGAAGGGGGAATACAGAGGGCCAAGAAATTCGCAGAAATAATCAATACGAATATGTTGTCTCTAGTCAAGACACGAGATAGATTCACCGGTGATATCTCAATCTCAATTGATGATCAACAATCTGTGAATAAAAGAGACGCCCTCATTGTAGACGATATGATAAGTACTGGTAGTAGTATAGTAAAGGCTACTGAAATATTGAAAAAAAATAATATTGCTAATGTGTATGTTTTGTGTACTCACGCGCTCCTACTCGATGATGCGAAGGAAAAATTACTCAAAGCTGACATCAAGGAACTAATATCTACAAATTCAATCCCAAATGAGTTTGCCAAAGTTGATTTAAGTGGCGTTATATCAGATTATTTTTCAAGTCATTGATTGAAAGTAATTAAATTCGAACACAGCTTCAAACTTTTATAATAATTGTAACTTGATTGTTGATAGTTCTATCAAGCTCTTCAGTTACTGCTTTTACGACATGTGTCGTAGACGACAAACTGGAAAAATCCAATAGCCTTTTTCCATCAACGATATGAATCTGTGGAGCAAGCTCATCTTTGGAGAGACCGCGTTCTTTAATTAACGTTTGAATCTTAAATTTCATTTCTTTGGGATCGCCACTATACACTTCTGCATTCTCAATTGACACCCTTACATGACCGTATTTATCAAGAACTAAAACAGGTTGCTTTTTTGATTTTAAAAATAATTTCTTTTTATGGATTTCACAAGCAAATATGTAATAATCCTTCATATCAAAAATTCTATGTACTCCTTCGTTGATACCAAATAACTCGCAAGCCAGTACTTCTGCTTCCTCATCATCAATTTCTTTTGTATCACTTCCTCCAACATCTAACTTCATATTGCCATAAACAGTAACGCGTAAGAGAGACTTTTCGCTAATATATTCAGATTGAGTAGAAATTGATTCAGGAAGCGCTCCTTTTGAAATAGCGACTTTTTCAACTTCCTGAATAAAAACTGATATGTCGTGAGGACTAGGATTATCTATTAATTTTTCCCTTTCCTCTCGTATAGATGCTGTACAAACACCAATAGATGAGATAACTTCTGAGTTGTCAGCAATTCTATATTGAGCATTTAATTTGTCTGCAATCAATGGTACAAGAACCGAAGCGCCTCCTCCACCGCCAATTAGGACAAATTTTTCATCTTTTATTTTATATTCCTTTAGTAAATTTCTAATTGCCTGCAATATCTTTCTGGTTGATAAATCAAGAATTTTGTGTGCTACATCTTCCATGCTCATACCTAATCTCTGTCCTAAAATTGATAACGCTAATTGTGCAGATTGTTTGTTACCTTTTGCATAATCATTATCCGGGATAAGTCCTAATGCATTGGCTGCACAAGTATTGGTTATCGCAAATCTCTTTCCAGCCCCAACTTCAATTCCTACATAATCAATCGGATCTCCCTCTTTGGGCATAAATGTTACTATTTGTCCTCCTTCTAAATCTTGAGGTTCAGCAAAACATGAATATTTCAAGCCGGAGATATGCGCAGATCTAGGTCCAACATCGGTTATCTTTTTACCCGACCATCTCACAAGAGAACCCCCAGCAATTCCGACTACTCTCACATCCAGGGACTTTATACATGTCGGATGGTCCATGATTGTGACATATTTAACTTCAGGTTTACCATTTTTTATAACACAAATGTTTGTTGAAGTACCCCCAACTTCAATGAAAATTCCATTGAGTATTCTTAAGTGCAGTAATGCTCCTGCGACGCTTGCCGCCGGTCCGGATAAAACAGTCAAAATTGGTTTAGTTTTGAAAGTATTCATATCAGTTAAACCTCCATCTCCCTTCATTATTGTGATTGGTG
>KanNP_Total_noBrdU_T14TCDRAFT_1000031_pt1 | contig 10779 bp, 12 predicted proteins | sample KannatnBrdUF14TC_FD_10625 | JGI IMG/M metagenome (IMG submission 10625)
CAAGCTCAGTAATTTCTACCGCTCGATACACATGCTCAATTTCACCCACATCTTTACGCCGCCTACTGCGCGCAATAATTGGCGATACATCAATCATTGACTGATTTATGGTTGGAATAAATTTTTGTAAATGATCAACAATAAACCGTGTATTAACATATTCATGACCATTATCTGGTACGGTAGCAAACAATGACCCACCGCATTTAATAACATCATCAAGCACCGCTATCATATGAGCATATTCATGTGCTGAAAAATAGGGATTTAACTCATACCCAGTGCACTCATCGCCTAAAAACTCAATTGCATCCATGTGCAATGCTTTAGCATCACGCGCAACTAACGCTTCTGGCAGCGTCATCCATTGCGCACGCTTTTCAAAACAATTGGGGATATACAATGTCGACTTTCCGTGCAAATCAATCACCAGTGCTGTTCCTGGCTCATTTACACCGGTATAATAATAAAATGTTTTATCTTGCCTAAACCGTTCAGAGCCGTGCTCAAAAGCAGCAAACAATACCACAATACCGGTAGACACATGAGGAAACTGCGTCTTAATGTTTTCAACAAGCTCTTTTCGTCGTAATGTGTACACAGAACCGTGCTCAATACGTGGCGCTAAACCACCAAAAAAATCTGATTTCATAGCAATATATACCTTAAAAAAATTTATCAAAACGGACGACGCTCTGATAATGCTTTAAATACTGTTAAACGATCCATTCCTTCAAGAGACGACCCGACAGGCAAACCACGAGCTAAACAAGAAATTACAATATCTTTACCTTTTAGTTTACGGGCAATATACGTAGCAGTTGCTTCACCTTCTGGTGTTTGATTAGTAGCCAAAATAAGCTCCTTAATAATTCCCTTGTCAACGCGTGTAATTAATGAACTGATCGTCAAATCATCAACACCAATCCCTTCAAGAGGAGAAATAGAACCACCAAGCACATGATACGCACCGCTAAAACCTTTTGTTTTTTCTATCGCTAAAATCTCTTGCCATGTCTCAACAACGCATACAATTGTTTGATCTCGTTGCGATGAAACACAAAACATACACTCTTGAGATACTTCTTGCCAATAAAAACAGCTATCACATTTTTTTAATTTCTTGTGTGCCGCTTCCAATGCTGCGCAAAACTGAGTTATCTGTTGCGGCTCCATTTCCAAAAAATGTGCCGCAACACGATATAAATTTTTTGATGCAAGATAAGGAACCTGCTGTAAAATTTTTAACAAATGAACAAGTGTAGGCAATTCTTGCATAACAATTACACCACATTAAAATATTTAATCACGCGTGCTTTGATAAATCCAAACGTTTGTCCACAACAAATATACAGCGTAAGCCCCGCCGAGAAACCTGCAGTAACGGCACCAAAAACAAATGCCATTGCCATCTTAGTCATACGCTGCTGATGATCACCACCTTTATCATCCTGCAAAAGCATGGTTAAGGTAATTAATAAAGGAAGAATATAATAAGGATCACGCAATGAAAGATCAGGAATCCATCCCATTGGCGCTTGATACAATTCAAAAGAGCTTGAAAGTACGTTTCTTAATGCAATAAACAAAGGAAACTGTAACAATATAGGCAATAAACATCCAAACCCAGGAAACGGTAACCCATTTTTACGAATTAATTCAGCTTTCTCTGCCGTCAATTGATCAGGATTTCCTTTAAACCGTTCTTCAATATACGCCAACTGCCGTTGATACTCAGCCTGCTTTTTTTTGAACTTTTCTTCGTCATTGCGTAGAGAAAGAGGCAACAATAAAATCTGAATCAGCAATGTCAACGCGATAATGGCGAGGCCGTAATTATGCAAATATTTATAAAACCACCGCAAAAGATACAACATCAATTTAGAAATCGATGATAACAACCCAGAATAATCCAATGTTTTTTCTAAGCGAGCATCTACCGCAACAATATCATCTAAATCTTTTGGTCCACAGTAAAATGAAAGACGCCATGCTGTTTTCTCTGCTACCGTCGGACCTTCTAAAACTGAAAACAGATGTGTACGATCTTCCAGCTTATAATACGCACGTTGAGCAAAATGATCTCCATCGCCAATCAATGAATGGATAAAATAACGACTATCAGATCCAAATAATTCTGGCTTAAACCACCCACGTAAAACATCCAGCTGATTAACCTGTTTTTTGGTAAAAACATTTGATTGATCAATAACAATTGATGAAATAACATCAGTATCTTTGATATCTGGCATCATCGGCGCAGGAAAGAAAATACGTGGCTCTATGGTGCATTGACGACCATTTTTTGGCGCAACCTCAACCAGTAAATCAATTTTTGGTCTATTTTTATTAACAATAAACACCTTTTGAACCACGCAGTCATCATTATCACCAGCATAAATCAATTCATATGAATACTCACTCTCGTTTACCGAAAGTAGCTCATAATAAAATGGTGTTTTTTCTTGTAGCGCTACCAAAAAACATCGATTTTCGCGCTCTGTATCAGTTACAGGAAATACCGTACGAATTGTTTTTGTAGAGCCATTAGATTCACGCTTAAAATCAATACTTTCAAGCGATGCCCCTTCAGTTGAAAATTGAGCATACCCCCATACTGTTTCTATATCAGTAACTTTTGGCGAATCTGTATGCTTTTGATCAAAAAAATCAACCTCAACATTCAATGGCTTATACTCTCTTTTTTCTTTAGGCGCCACAAAGCTCGATTCGACTTCTTGCGTGGTAGTATTACCAGGAAAAAAATAATTCAATGCAATCACACTCAAAAATGCAAATCCTACAGGAACCACTAAATCTTTAATATTCATACATTTTACCCCATAAAACAGTATTGAAAACACTAACGATGACCAATTTTTACCGCTGAGCACATCAAACGGATACAACTTGCAATTGACTAATCAAGCATATTAATGATACCATAAAAATGATTTTTCACCTAGTAGAGCTCTAATAACCAATGCCATATAAAAAAATTAAAAAAGGATGAGTAATTATGAAAATGCAAAAAAGAAAATTTCGTATAGGCGAACTAGCAGAAAAACTTGAACTTGAACGGTTTGTTGTGCGTTTTTGGGAAAAAGAATTCAGCATCAAAACAAAACGCTCTCAGGGAAGCCAACGTTTTTACGATGAAAATGATCTACAAAAATTTGAACTCATCAAACGACTTTTGTATGAAGAAGGCTTTACTATAGTTGGTGCAAAAAAGAAACTTAAAGAAAAGTCATCTACAAAAGGCGAATCTATTATCGCATCACAAAAAACAACCATGGAAGATTCTGTCAAAGTAGTTAGTCCACATACTCAAGAACATGAAAAAATAGAACATCTATCGCAACAAATTATCGACTTAAAGGATAAATTGCGTAAATTGCGAGAGATGCTGTAATAAAAAATTATCAAGTGTTTTCATTTAAACCATTGGTTTTATATACATCGTTTCTTGAATCTTCCACATGTATCCAGAAATAACATCCTTAGGCCATGCATTATTAAACCAAAAAATTTAATTGGTAACGATGCAAACAATAAACATTTAGCCACTATAAAAGAACATACCATATTTCTACTATTTAAAATGGTAAATAATTTTTCATATGATTGACTTTTTTTACTAATATTTTCTTCTTTAATATATGCCTCTACCAATGGCGTATGAGGATTAATTGGATCAAATTCAATTTTTGCATTTTTAGCTGATAATATTTCTTCTAATGGAAGTACAATGTATTTTGCAGTACAACGGCTAACCTTACAATTATTTATATCAACTTCTTTATTATCATGCCCTTTTAACTGCACTAATAATTCAATAAATTTTACACTATTTTTTTCTTTATCTATTATATCTGAAATCTGCTTAACGCGGTTATTGAGAAGATTTTTAAATTTATTTATTCTATTTGCTTTTGTATCATCATTTATAAAAAGAACTAAATCCCTTATAGTTTTTCTTGTGAAATAATAATTTTCTGTGAAATAAGAATTTTCGTCACTATATAATTCTTTTCCATTACTAGTAAAAATATATTGTGACTTTACTGGCGAATCGTCTAGTGGATAACTAATATCACATTCACCTTGCTTGGAAAAAGCAATGTTATAACAATTATCTTTATCTATCTCAGATAAAAAATAGTCTTTAAATTGAGGCAATAAAGATTTTGCATAGTTGCATTCTTGCTCAACATTGCAATCGCTCATAAAATTATCTACATTAGGATTAACTAATGGCTGATTCCACACATCAAGAAATTCAAAAGCAGTATCCATAGCATAGTACTGTTTAGCATCATCCCATAAAGCATAAAAATAAATTTTTTGTTTTACATCAGAAATCAATGATGAATCATTGCACATAAAATACCAGATTTCTTCCACTTCCATATTTTTTAAAATATTTTGACACTTTTTAACATGCGCATACAAAAATTTATATTTTTTATCCTGTGAAAAGATAACCATTTGATTACTTGTTTCTTGTTTTTTCTCATTATTCTCACCATATCCATGTGGATATTTATTAAAAAGCTTTGCAATCCTCACAACTTTTGCATTATCTTCTAAAAATAGTTCCATTGCCTGCACATTATATATCACAAACAACACAACCAAGCTAACTATATATCTTTTCACTAACACCAACCTTTTTATGCATATTATAATATTTTTAAACAAACTAATATAAGTATCTAATATATCAATACTCCATTTTTATCACAAGCAGAATTTGCAAAGAACTATATAATTTTTTTTCAATATTGTTTCTTGTATAGAAATACAGTATCTTGTAAAAAACATAACAAACATATTATACATACTTTATGCACATAAAAAAAACACACATTCATTTTGTCGGAATTGGTGGAATTGGTATGAGTGGCATTGCCATCATTTTACACCATCAAGGTTATACTATTTCTGGTTGTGATCCTGACATGCAACAAGATACCATCACACAGCTTAAAAATTTGGGCTGCCATAATATTTATCATGGTAATAACAATAATGCATGCGATGACCCTACCATTGATGTTCTCGTTTATATTCCTATGTATGCCACAACAATTACGGCGATCACCGCAGAAATTGCACGAGCACAATTGCGTAATATTGTAATAATTTCGCGCGCACAAATGCTTGCAGAACTCATGCGCACAAAATATAGCATAGCCATTACCGGATCTCATGGAAAAACAACAACAAGTTCACTTATCGCACACATACTTATTCAAGCAGATTGTGATCCAACAGTTATTATTGGAGGACAATTAAAAAACATTTCTTCTAACGCACGAATTGGCAACGGAAAATTTTTAGTTGCTGAAGCGGATGAAAGTGATCGTTCTTTTTTACAACTTTTTCCAGACATTGCAGTAATAACCTCTATCGACTTAGAACACTTGGAAACATATGCTGATCTTGATGATATTAAACAAAGCTTTAAACAATTTATTAACAACGTCCCTGATGACGGCACCGCAATTATATGTATCGATGATGAAAACATTTGTTCATTATTACCAATCGAACGCATTAAAACAATCACCTATGCCATACATAAGTCAGCACATTTTTACGCTCAGAATATTATTCTTAATTCCGATCATTCATTATTTACTGTGTACACTCACAATAATCTTGACCCTTTGGGCACCATCATGCTGCCAATGCCTGGCACACATAATATTTATAATGCACTTGCAGCTATAGGCCTTGCCTATACAATTGGCATTGATTTTACTACCATTACAAACAGCCTCGCATCATTTACCGGCATTGAACGAAGATTTTCATTGCGTGGTACGTATAAAGGTGCACAGATTTTTGATGATTATGGCCATCATCCTAAAGAAATTGAAAATACTCTCATTGTTGCACGCAAACGAGCACAAAATAGATTAATTGTTGTTTTTCAACCCCATCGATACACGCGTACTGACAAGTTATGGCACGATTTTCTTGCAACTTTTGCCAATAGCACCATAGACACCCTTATCATTACCGACATTTATTCCGCCGGCGAAGCGCCAATTGATACCATCACCAGCGCACGAATGGTCCAAGAACTATGCTTACTCAACCCCCCTTTTACCATTCACTATGTACCTTTTACTGATGATTTTCATTATATAAAAGAAAAAATCTCCCAATCTGCTAGCAAAAATGACCTCATTTTACTGCTTGGAGCAGGAAAAATGCACCTTATTTATCAAGCATTAGTTGAATAAAAAGCTGCTTTCAATCGTTTTATTCATATTTTTTTGATAAAAAACAACACAAATTATTGATTTTTTCCCTTTTCTATTTGTAATATTATAGAGAGTTATATAATATTTATTATAAATAGGGAGTTTTCTCATGATGAATAAAAAAATAGCTGCGATTCTTGTAACTGTATTGGCAGCCTCAGGCTTATCCGCACGATTTTGCCACGATGAAGATGGTAATCGCATAAGCTGCACAGGCAAAGTTGTTGAAGGAGCAGGTGATACAGTCACAGGCATTCTTTCCTTACCTTTTGGTGGACCTGCACGCCGTGAAGCAAGAGAAGCACGTCGTGAAGCAAGAGAAGCACGAGAAGATGCAGCAGAAGCACGCCGTGAAGCAAGAGAAGCACAAGAAGATGCTGAATAAAAGTAAAGGTTTTACTATGAACATAATAAAAAAAATAACCCTGCTTCTTTTTAGCTGCTTCTTTTTTCTTAACATACCAATGTCTGGAAGAAATGGTGGCGCAATTGCCGGGGGAGTTCTTGGCGGAATGGTTTTAGGCTCAGCAATAGCAGCCTCAAATCAACCGCGATATGTTGAGCGTCCATATTATGAAGATCGCTATGACGAAGGTTATAGACGAGGAAAAAGGCGTAAAGAAAGAGATCGTGAAATAGAAGACCTTCGCAGAGAAAATGAAGAACTAAAAAGAGAAAGTGAACAAGCTGAATAAAGCTTTCCTTATCACATCCAACCCTTTATTCTAAGAGCGAGCATCCGTGCTCGTTCTTTTTTTTATATAAATAAAAATTGATGAAGATAATGATTGATTATCAGATTTGATAATAACGACCGTACAATAACGATCCGGACTTTTAAATTGTACAATTGATTGAGAATGCGTATCAAAAGAGACAAGATGTCGCCAGCCATACCGTTCCATTTGATTCATAAAAAATTCAATGACTTGCATAAAACTTAAAGGACTTTTATACCCAAAAACTAATGTATCATGTTCAACTTCATCACATGAAGCCGGTATAATACGCTCATCATAGAGAGGAATGGGAACATCAATAAGCATAGCCTCTTGTTGTATAATATTATCTAACAACTCATTATTCTGCTGAATAACAACTGGCTTTTCTATCTGACTAGCATTATTATTACTATGCTGTTTTGTACAAGAGGGAAAGAGGACACACAATAAAAGTATCAAACAATACCGTACCGCTGCCAAATCCCCTCCGATACAATTTATATATTTACTCAGATGCAGCAACAACAGTCTTTGCTTGAGCTTCTTTACGTTTTGCGATAGAAGCCTTAGTTTCAACAAGCTTTTTAACCTGTGCAGCTTTACCAACTCTTTTACGAAGATAATATAACTTAGCACGACGAACATCGCCCTTGCCAAGCACTTTAATTTCTTTGATCAGCGGAGAGAAAAAAGGAAAAATACGTTCTACGCCAATTGAATGCGCACCTATTTTACGCACAATAAAAGTACTAGAAGCACCTTTTTTATGAATAGCAATAACATCACCTTCAAATGCTTGCAAACGTTCTTTTCCCGCTTCTTTAATACTTTGCGTTACAACAACCGTGTCCCCAATACCAAAGTCTGTAAGGTCACGATTTTGCATACCAATAGATCGAATTGTCTCTTTAGTGTAAAATGCTGCCTTCATGCGCGATTCCTAAATTATCCAACTTTTATGATATAAATATTTTTTATTATAGTTTAAAAACGCTATTTCCGCAACCGTCCTATTACCATCACCAGGTCGATCCCTCGTGCGCTCGTCCTGAGCCCGTCGAAGGATATCTTCGAGCGCTCAAAGAAACCCTTCAACAAGTTCAGGGCGAGCGCGGGAAGATTGCTATACCTTCTGATTTATTCCAAGCCACCTATCAAGAACAATCGCTACAGCTGAGCGCACTGATAAATGGTTAAACTCAGAAAAACCATTAATTGGTAGCAAAAGATAGTCACATCGCTCAATTACTGACGGAGAAAGACCCTGTCCTGTACCAAAAAGAATCAATACAGGCCTATCGCCAGCCCACACTTTTTTTTGATCGTAAAATGAAACAACATCCTGCGCATCAGTTAGTTGAGCAGACGTTGCTACAATGAGCGGTTTTTTACCTTCTTTTTCTTCAATTGTACGCACAACAGCATTCAATGAATCACTAAGCTGCACAAGCTGTATGGCATCATAACGACACCTATTATACTCAAAACCAACACCCTTTTTCCAAAAATCAAGCATTGTTTGGACAATTTTTTGCTGATCAAGCAACGGCGTTACAATAAAAAATTCCATAATACCATACGTCTTTGATGAACGCGCAATATCATGAATATCTATAGAAGTAACTGACGTAACACCCTGCTTTCTCTCCTGCCCAATAAGTACATCGCTATGCATTAATGCCACATAATGCGGCGGAATAGAGCGTTGCGCCAATTGTTTATCATAATGACTAAGCTCTTGGCTGCGCAACCACGAAAAATGCTGATAAACAGTCTTTGTTACTGCGCGCTCGTTACGCCATTGTTCAATAGCACCATGATTACCGGAACGAACAACATCAGGAACTCGCATCCCTTTCCATTCAAGCGGCTCGGTGTATGAAGGAAAATCTACAAATGGACCATTAAAAGACTCACGGCAGACTGATTCTGTTTTTCCAACAACCTGTGGAATTAACCGTAAAACACCTTCAATAAGCATCATTGCAGGAATATCCCCACCCATGAGAACAAAATCACCGACAGATAAAATCATATCTGCATACTCCGCCTCAACACGAGCATCCATACCTTCATAACGCGCGGGAATAACCATCAGATGCCCACATGCCTGAGCGCGCGCAGAAATAGTTTCAAATACACGTTGATCAATTTTTTCACCTTGCGGAGAAAAAAAGATTTTAAAGGCTTTCCCATGCAATGCCTCTTTATCCTCAATTGCCTTTTGAACAACATCAGGACGAATTAACATTCCTGCCCCAGGGCCATATGTAGGCGCATCGATACGCTCTTTTGGCTGAACATAAGCAAAAAACGATTGCACATCTATGTGTACAATCCCTTTTTCTTGCGCACGACCAACCAAGCTTGTATGTACAAATGGTTCATATAATTGATCAAAAACAGTAAGAATTGATATATTCATTGCATTAGAAATAATTTATCGAGATAATTCAAGCGAAGCTTTTTTTCCTAGTGGCGCTACGGTAACATCAATAAGAGCCCGTAACGATTTAATCGTATGGCCTTCTTTACCAATAACACGTCCGCGATCATCAGATGCAACCTTAATTTCAATAAGACTTACATCATCTTTTTCAGTAACACTTACCACAACATCATGCGGATGTGAAACCAATTGTTGCACTACAAACGTTACCAATTCTTTTACCATGCTCTCGCCTTACGCTGCTTGCTCTGACGAAACAACGTTTTCTACTACAGGAGATATTACCGATGCTTCTTGAGGAGAAACGGTAGAAATTCCAGACTTTTTATACAGTCTATAAATCTTTTTTGCTGAATCTGTTGCAATTGCTCCCTTAGCCAACCATGCAGTATAAATATCTTCATGAAATTGAACTACTGAACAATTCACCGGATCATACGTTCCAACATTTGCAAGCATAGCACCATCTCTTTTACTGCGAGCATCAACTGCTATAAGTCGATAAAATGGTCTATTTGTTGTTCCGATTCGAGATAAACGAATTTTAACTGCCATAAGAAATTCCTTGTTAAACCTGAAAAAATATACCTATAACCACATCAACATAAGGCCTAAACTGACCCAAACTTATTTAATAGCTTAACATATTGTTTTGCTTCTTCAAAGCGTTTCAGCAGCTTATTAATATCTGCAACTGTTGCACCAGCCCCTTGTGCAATTCTTTGCAATCGCGATGAATTAAGAATAGATGGATTCAATCGCTCTTTCAACGTCATTGAAAAAATAATTGCACGGAATTTTACTAATTCAACTTCGCCTCGTGCAACCATATCAGAAGAAACCTTAGATCCCATACTTGGCATATACTTCAATACTTGCGCTAGCGAGCCTATTTTATTCACGATTGACATTTGATCGGCGAAATCCTGCAAAGAAAATGATTCCGAATTAAGAATATTTTCCGCTTTTTCCTTTTCATTAAATGCAAGCTTTTCTTCAGCCTGCTCTATTAATGTACGCATATCACCCATACCAAGCATTCTTTCAGCTGCTCGATCAGGATAAAAAAGAGCCAAATCCGAGATTTTTTCACCTTCACCAATAAATATAATTGGTTTTTTTAAAATAAAACGAAACGCAAATGCTGCACCTCCACGAGTGTCGCTATCCATTTTTGTTAAAATCGCTGACTGAAATCCTATTATATCATCAAATGCTTTTGCTACGGCAAGTGACTCCTGACCCGTCATCGCATCAAGCACCAATATTTTTTGTGTTGGCCGCAATAATGCATCAACATTTTGTAGCTCTAAGAGCATAGTATTGTCAA
>KanNP_Total_noBrdU_T14TCDRAFT_1000034_pt1 | contig 10441 bp, 9 predicted proteins | sample KannatnBrdUF14TC_FD_10625 | JGI IMG/M metagenome (IMG submission 10625)
ATTTGAATAATATGTTTGATGAAATACATCATATTTACCGGTCTTTATATATCTGTTAAACCACCACTGATTTATTGAATTAAACAAAAAATGGACTTTATCCGCTCCAGAAACTTTTTTGCCTTCAATGTTTAATTTATTTGCAAATTTTGAAAAATCATATCCTGAATTATTGATTCCAAGAAAAACATCAAGATACTGTTCATTATATTCACTGATCCCGGATATCAACTCAAAAAAATACCTGGAAATACCCCCGAATCTCTGCCTCGAAAAAATATCATAGTCATATAATAATTTCATTTAATATTGATATTAAAAAAACATTATTCTCTTACTGCTTTAACGATCCCCAGCAATCCTTCCTGGCGCAATTCATGGCTGATAATTTTGAACCCTTGATTTTTCAAATATTCCAATAATGATTCCCCATTGTAATTTTCCTTTTCGGAATAATTATGATATTCCACGCAAATTACCTTAATTTTTTTTAAAATGTCCTGCCCTGTGCTGTATAATATCTCAAATTCGGCGCCTTCGCAATCTATTTTTAGATAATCAATTTTATCCAGTTTATTCTCTTCAATGATAGTTTTCAAATCAATACAATGCACAAGGTCAAAATCTCCTCCAGATCTTAGAAATGAATGGGCTATGGATTCAAACTTATAAAGTTTTTTATCTTCACAATTATTTGAGACACCTAGCTTAAAAGCCTTGATTTTATTATCAAGTTTATTCGATAAAACATTTTCCTGAAGTTTTACAAAATTGTTTTCTTCCGGTTCAAATGCATAACACACATTATTTTTATTGTAAGTACAATAAATACTAAATGCTCCTATATTTGCCCCAATGTCAACAATTACCATATTATCCTGAAATTCGCCGTAATCTTTTCTCACAAAAACATCCATCAACAGATCAGTTGAGAAATCTTTTTCCTTAGAATTCCTATCGACCCTCAATAAATTTATCTTTAAACCATCTTTTAACCTGTAACCTGAATATCTTCTTCCAAAGCCGAAATGGTCAAATAAAAAGCCGTACCAGTTATTAAATGTATGTTTTATCTTTAGAAAAATAGAGATTTTATTTTTTAAACTCATGCGAAGATTTTTTTCTTGTTGTCGAAATCATACCTGTCAGATAAAATTTTTGATTTAGGTTTGCTGTTCATAGTCAAAAGATCAAAATATGCTTTCAGTTTAATCCTGGAAGATTTACTGAATGGATATCTGGAAAAAAACCAAATTACTCTCAAAACAAGCTGTAATTCTATCATTAGAACCCTAACCATATATTTATGTCCTTTAAATCTCTTATGGTCAAAAATAATCCTGCTTCTAAACTCATGATAAAAGATGAAAATTCTTCCAAGTTTTCCTGTTGAGCTGTGATGATTATGAATTACATTGGCCTTCGGATTCATGTACGATCGCCACCCGGCTTTGTTCATCCTGAATTGCCATTCCGTCTCTTCTTCATATAAAAAAAATGCTTCATCAAAGCCCCCCATATTATCAAAAATTTCTTTTCTTAACATCATGCACGATCCAATAACCCAATCAACTTTAAAAGGTTCTCCTCGCTTAATATTCTCATTGAGAAAACTGAAGAACCTTTTTTTCATTAGCCTTGTTTTCATATACATCCTTGATTCCTGCATCAGCCTGGAATAAATGCTCGGGAAAAAAGTATAATAGTATTCAATTCCTTTACCGGGTTTTGATTGTACAGGGCCAACTACTCCGGCATTTAAGTTTCTCTCCAGAAATTCATATAAAAGCTCAATTGAATTATCATTAAACAATATATCAGGGTTCACAATGAGAAAATATTTTCCGCGGGCAGCTTTCATACCTACGTTGTTTGCATGGCCGAATCCATAATTGATTGATAAAGAAATAAATTTTACATCTTTGTAAAAAGAATTAATTGAACATATTGATTTATCGCTGGAATTATTATCTACAACAATGATCTCAAAGCTCAGGTTTTTGAGATGTCTGTAAATGCACTCTATGCATTTTTTTACATCTTCAAAAACATTATAGTTTACAATGATTATACTTAAATCCATCCTATTTGTAAAATGCAGGATATTTATGATAAAATCAGTGGAAAAATATGAAAAGAATAACTAAGTTTTATATCAAACTAAAACCAAATTTATGTTTTTTTAATTTGACTTATAATCAATCGTGTCCGTTTTATTACTGTAAAATACTTTTTATATACTTTATTGGTACTATACGATTCTTTTGAATAGATTTTCTTTTTTGAAGTACTTTGGGGAAATTAATAATTGCCGTTAAATATCCTTTCAGGGCTGAAAAAGAGTATCCAAAGCTCTCTTTTTTCCAGTAATCTAAAAACCTTTTAATTCTGGCCAAATTATAATATAGACTATACGTAATTAAAATACTTAAAGGATAATTTTTTAATCTTAAAAAAAATAAGTTTCTTTCAATAAGATAAATATATTTGCGAGATCTATTGCTCAAGGTTCCACCTCTCTTATGATAACAAATAGCTCGGGGATTATATATGCATTTATATCCTTGTAACTGCAGTCTAAAGCTAAAATCAACGTCTTCATAGTATGCAAAATAATCTTCGTCAAAAAATCCTACTTTTTCGAATACTTCCCTTTTATAGATTGCCGCACCAGCACATGCTCCAAATATATAACCAGACTCATCATATTGCCCAATGTCAATTTCTCCTTGACCCCTGGAAAAAGGCAGTCCCTTTTTAATAATAAAATTACCTGTATCATCCAGAATAACCCTGTTATAGTAATTAAACATTTTAGGTGATACAGTGCCAATTTTATCATTAATAAATCCACTAATTAATTCTGATAAAAAATTTATGTCACATTCTATATCATTATTCAAAAGAACAATGTGAGTTGTCAAAGAATCCTCTAATGCATATTTGATCCCTATGTTCACTGCTTTAGAGAAACCTGAGTTATAATTTAACTTGATAAGATTGGCTTCAGGATAATTAATCTCAATAAAATCTATAGATCCATCTGTTGAATTATTGTCAATTATAATAACCTTATAATCTTTAAATGATTGTCTACCGATAGATTCTAAACACTCAGTTAAATGAACTTTACCATTGCAATTAGGTATAATTATTTTAATAAAACTATTCAACTAAAGCAACCGTTATAGATCATTCTTTAAATAGATTTCTAAATCCTTGACTGATTTTTCCCATGTGAACTGTTTAATAAACGCATGTCCTTCATAAGCCAAATTTATTCTAAAATTATTGTGATCAATAAGTGAATGAATACTATTAACTAGACCATGTATATCTTTTGGAGGATATAATATAGCTGTTTTGTTATGAATTGCATATTCCCTGTGACCGCCAATATTTGATGCTATTAAAGTTGAACCGGAAAGCATTGCCTCAGCGGGAGGTAATGGGAAACCCTCTAGAAAACTGGGGCTAATAAAAATTGCAGCTTCATTATATAATTTCCTCAACACCAATTGGTCTGGCTTCTCGTGAAATGATATCCAATCCGGCAATTTTTTTGGGGGTAAATAAGCACCGAACAAAATGAGTTTGAGGTCGGGTATGATTTGCTTCAATTTTTTAATAGCTCTTAATCCAAGATAGGAACCTTTAAGGCTCAAACTATGATACAACATCATTAATGTATACTTATTCCTACCCTCGGGCTTGATATCTATTTCAAAAGCATTGGAATCAAATCCATTTGGAATATAATATGCGTCTTCACCTTGTGAATTTACAAGTTTCTCCAGCCAGCGGGAAATTACTATTTTTTTAAAAGATAATCTAAAAGTTTTAAGAACTCTGTTTTTCCCAGCATTCCAAATCTCATAGTTTTGAATCAAATAATATTTTTTACCCTTTTTAAAACTATATACATTTGATTTTTCAGCAGTATCCCAAGCAGTAGCAAATAAAAAATCAGCATTAGGAATATATCTCTCCTCAAGATTCGGGACCAAAACAACATTTACCCTTGGATCAAGTTTAAACCAATTATCCGGACGGTAAGATTTGTTAATTTTATAAATCATATACCATCTAAAAGCTTTGGCCCTTTTATAAAGTGAATCAAAATTATTCATTGTCATTGGGTGGATAACGTTAACAATATTACCGGTTTTTACCAAACCGTTTGCATATTCATATACCACTTTGAAACCTCCAATTGGCGTAGCCCCTAAAGAAGGTAATATAAAGTTAACTCTCATCACAAAATAGCTTTTCTTTTTGAAATCAAGGGTTTTTTCAAGATATATTTCTCGAATACATATAATAATAAATACGAGTTTTTGAATCCAAATATAACTGTTACAATTTCCATTAACATTTTTTTTATTTTTCTTTCAATAAAATATATTTTAATTAACTGGATGCGTTTTAAAAGTTTCCCCTTATTAGATGCTCTTCTTATATCTTTACTCTCTGTCTTTTCGTAGGTTGATATAATTCTAATGACATTATTAATTAATGCTGCATTCGATTGAAACGAAGAGGTATTGGAATGACTTCTAAAAGAGATTAATTCTCTATTTATGAAAAAAATATTCTCTTTTACTGATAGCCTTAACCATAATTCATAATCTTCTGCAGAGCAATTTATCCCCGATTCCAAGAAAGTGGAATTATTGATTAAATTACGCTCTATAACTACCGATGATGTTAAAATTAAATTAGTTATAAGTAACATTTCAGTAGTAATGATACAATTTTGATCAAAAAAAGATATGAATCTTTCACTAATAATATCCGATTTTTTATCAATCAAATTAGCGTTTGAACAAATGAACTTATATTTATTTAAATATTCCACCTGAACGGATAACTTATTCATTTGCCATATATCATCATCATCGCAAAATGCTATGAAATTTCCTTTAGAAACCTGTATACCTATATTTCTTAATTTCGCAACATCACTGAATTTACCATTATTAATGTATTTCATCCTTTTATCATTAAAGCTTTTCACAGTCCCGAATGTATCATCATTTGAACCATCGTCTAAAACTAACACTTCAAAGTTTTGATATGTTTGGGCTATAATAGAACTTAAACATTGCCTTAGCAATTCAGATCTGTTATAAGTAGGAATTATTATACTAACCATCCAATGAGATTATAAAAATAAAAGATAATTTCCCTAAACCTTTTGTGCCAGAACTTTAATTTCGAAACTGAATATCTTTGGGCTTGGATTATGAAAATGGCTATCGGTTACTCGATTCCAAAATGTAAAATTTAGAACATAAATTCGAAGAAGTATCTTTCTCATTATTTTCTTTATATTTTTTAGACCGCTTAACGAGGATATGTCTAAGAACCGTATTCTTTCAAAACCTGCAGCCTTGAGAACATATAATATACTTCCAGCCGTAAATAAAGTGTGATGTGTAAAATCTTCATATGCCCAGTAGCAGCCTGTATTTGACTGTGCATTTGGAACAACTGAATAAAAACTGCCGTTGGGGTTTAATAAACTGGCTATTGATTTCAAAGTCGGGATAATTTTCTGTTTTTCAATATGTTCAATCACATGTGCCATTATTATGAAGTCAAATTTCTTCTTGCATTCTGATGAAAACTTAATTATATCATCTATTTTAATGACTTCGATACCATATTTTCCGCCTTCAGAAACTGCCTCACCTGCTACATCAATGCCTAATAGATTTTCATAGCCCAATTCTTTTAACTTTGACAAATGTTTACAAAGGCCACATCCTACGTCCAGAATAGCAGCATTCTTGTCCTTGGGCAATATTTCAAATATATGCGCAGGTAATTCGAACCCTCCAAATGAGTCGCCTCTTAAGTTAAAATAATTTTCTGACATGTAGCTTTATCTTTAATAATTAAATTGTTTTACTTAAAACGAGCTTCAGTCTTTATTTGATAAGATCTTTGAAACTATCTTTAATTGAAATGACTTCTTGACGGTCCATACTAAGATAGAGCCAAATCAAAAGGAATGGCAAAACTAAATAATAAGCAAAATTACCATTTATAGATAAGACTAATATTAATAATACTGTTACAATACTTATACAGATTAATTTTATATTATTACCCGTAATTGAAAATTTTATTTTGTATTTAGAGTATAAGAAATTTAAAATTACGTGAATGAAATAGGCTGCCATATATGAAACAGAAACATAAACCAAAGAGCTGGGCAATAATTTTAATAATATAATATATATGAATATATAATTGAAATTAAGCAGTAAGTCAAAAAATACGAAAGCTTTTAAATGTAATTTTGGTACATACCACAAAGCAAAAACCCAGGAAACCGCCCTCAACAATTCTCCTAATGTTTGATAAATATATAGTTTGTCTCCGGGCATGAAATCTCTGGTAAATAACATAACTATGATAAACTGCCTGAAGACAATTACCAAACAAATCATAGGGACCATTAAGAATAAGATAAACCTAAGATTGACATTCATTTCATTAACTATTTCCACGTTTGTCTTCATTTCAGATATTTTAGGGACAGAGTAGCTGGATAATGTTACAAATATAAAGCCAAAATAATTTAATGAAATCATTAAAACACTTTGATATATTCCATTTCCATAAACGTTAAAATTATCAATAGTGATTTTTCTGATAATCAAAACTGCAAATAATTGAGAAAAGCTAACTATTAAAAAAGCAATTCCGATTTTCAAAATTTTGAATATAATTTGAAAATCTAATTTATTCTTTATGTTGAGTTTAAGCAGCAAATGCTTCCTTTTGAGTATGACATAGTATATTCCAAAAGAAATAACCGGGCCAACAATTGATGCTATCAAAGCACCTTCTATATTAAATTCTATTACAAATGGAATTAAAAATAAAATATTTATTATCATTGTAATGATGGAGAGCATGACAACTAAATTAATAGCCTTCAACCCTTTTAAATATGAATCCCAAAACAAAACTAAAATTGAAAATGGAAGGAAACTGCCAATTAATATTATATATTGTTGATAATTCGTTTGGTTGAGCAAAAACAATGACAAATATTTAGAAAAAAAACCTATTAAAATTAATCCAGTAATTGAAGCTAAAATAATAAGTTTTGCGCAATTCTCATAAATCTTCATAACCTCTGAATGGTTATCTTTATGGTATTCGGCAATAAATTTCATTACGCCTAAAGGGATACCCAGAGAAAAAAGTGATATCACAATAGTCGAGAAATTCATAATTTGAGATATCACGCCAATTCCTTCAACGCCTAAATAAATTGCAAATAACTTATTTCGAATGTACCCCGTTAGGAATACGACAATTGTTGAAAAAGAAAGTTTAAAGGATGCCTTAATTAAATGTCTTATAATTACTCCTCTTTTAAGGCAAACATTTTTTTATATTTAATTGAAATTAACATTAGTATTTATATTTAAAAAATAAATTGGGCGTTTTAAAAATTGTTATTAATAACTACTGGGAATTAGGAAATTCACGGATATGCACCAATGACTGTTTGTTCCTTCTAACTGAATAATATGAGATTCCCAAAAAAATTAAAAAAGGATGCATCATAAAATGCTCAACCATCGCCATTTGAGACTCAAAAAGACCCTGGAATAAGTAAGATATAATTACTGAAAGCAAGAATCCGTAATATAATTTAATTTCAAAACCATTTGATTTAAATATTTTAATGATATTTTTTAAAACGATTGAAAAAATAAAAAATAAAAAAACCGCGGTAAAAATTAAACCAAACATCATGACAAATTGTATGTAAGCATTGTGCGGAGTATTTATATCTTGTTCATACACCCCGCTTAATAGCATAAAATCTGTATAAATTCTATAAGCATCTGATGTCCCGAATCCCCAAAGGAATTTAGTCCTATCAGAGGCTAACATATAATAAGCAGGTATTAAAAGATAGAATCTGCTCACGAATGAAGCAAAACCTTTTGCCTTCAAAAATCCGAGAACAAAAAAGGGAAATAATGGTATAAAAAAAGGTACAAACTTTAAAATTTTCTTCCCATACATTGAAGAATAAAAAATAATCGCGCCTAAAATTAATGCTATGATACCAGTACGGCTTAGACTTAATAGTACGGCCAGGGTTTGAATAATGAAACTGTTAATCAACAGAACCTTAAAGAACATCGAGTATCTCTCTCTATTGGTATAAAACAGATATAAGCTTGATAATGCTCCTATAATGCAAATTGGAGGAATATAATTCGGATGAGTAATAATTGATGATAAATATCCCTGAAATTTTTCTAATGGCATAATCCCCATTACCAAGAATAATATTCCGATAAGAGCAACAATAAAACCTGCCCAAATAAAAAAAGATAAAAGTTTATCAAAATGATCGGGATATTCCAATAAAAAATTAGGTAGCAAGAAGAAGGAAATGGAAAAGAAAATAAAATAATTAAGAAGCCTAATTAAATAAAAACGATTTGTGATTTCTTGAGTGTTGAATAAAAATGTAGAAAAACAAATCAAAATAAAAAAGATTATTATGTATGCATTTTTTTTATTAAAAAATGCCCCTCTTTCGTTAAGTATGCTAAAGTCAAAAACAATTATATAGAAAATAAGACTAATAAATACAATACCGTAAAATACTTTTAAAGCGTATGGTATTCCGCCTGGCAAAATAGAATTTCTATAAAGGATTATTATATATATCGTTAGTGCAAAATAATATGTGTATTTATTTTTATAAATCAATATTAACTCAATATTTTTTTAAAATCGATTGACCTTCGGTATGTGGACCACTTCAATTTTAAAATGAAATATGCATTAGCCCCAAGAAATCCTAGGATGGTGAGTATTACAACCATTGTCAATCTTTTTGGTTTGGTTTTCCTCTCGGCTACATATGGCTTATCTAATATTACGATAGTTGGCGTTTCACGTTTTTCTTCAATTTTTGATTGTTCGTAAACTGGTAATAGGAATGCAACTATCTTTCCCTGAATTTCGACTTCCCGTTGAAGCCTGAGATAACTCATTACTACTTGAGGAGAATTTCCCAGTCTCAAAAAATCTGTTAAATCAGTCGAAGTCTGTATTTCACCAATTTTGGATCTTAATGAATTAACCTTGGCTTCTTGTGTCTTGACTTCCGGCTGGTCAGCACTTAAAATCTTCTTTAGAACATCTAATTTCACTTCTTCCGCTTTAAGCTCCGCTTCAAGAGTAAACACTGACTGTGCAGCAGCTTTTACCTGCAGGTCGGGAGCAATTCCATAAATAACCTGGTAGGCTTTAAGAGAATCCTCTGACCTTGTTAAATCCTCTTTTGCTTGATAGTATCGTTTTTCAATAAATTCCCTGTTATTCTTTGCCGTCATTACACTCAGCTCTATGTTAATTTTATCTAACTGTGAAAGTAAAAACTCAACCATATCTTTCGCAAGAACGGGATCCTTATCCAATACCCCAATAGTCATGATACCTGCTATCTTCTCAGTTTTTACCTGGAGCTTATTCTCCCTAAAATCTTTTATGGCATCTTCCATATATTTATAATCTTCCCTCTCCATTAATCCGTATTTTACAATTAATTCATCAAGGCATCTCCTGCTGTTTAATATCTCTTCGTATGAAGCTAATTCCTTGGCAGACTTGCCTCCTGATAACCCTATATCATCCAAACCGCTAATATCCGGTAACCCTTCAGTTAATGAGCCAAGCAGGCCTCCTGACTTTCCAGTACTTTTAATTGATGCGGTAGATAAAAAAATAAGGTCAAATACAAAAAAATATAAAACAATAGATAACACACATATCATAAGAGTAGTAATTAATATTTTTTTCTTGTATTTAAGAAAAATAATAATAATATCAAGTAATGTAAGTGGTTTACCCGATGAATTATGCTGATTATCTGTGTTCTTATCTTCCAACTAATCTCCTATTTTTGTGATTGAATTACCAATAATGTTAATGTTACAACGCTTACTATTACTCCGGCAACCTTTGCTATTAAATCCATATCGTACGCAAAATCTCTCTTTATTACGCGGGGCACATACACAAAATCACTTGACTGGATCTTCGCATCTTCGGGCTCAATCCATTCTCTTGTTTTAAACTTAATAACCCGTACTGCATCTTCGTCAGCACGCTCACCAAACCCACCCGCTGCATTTATGTAATACATACAATCAGCACCTTCTTTATAAGGCACAAAACCTGGCCTGTTTACCTGTCCATATACATATACCTCTTTCTTGTTGTCTGAAATATATATTATATCACCCTGTTTAAGTGTTATATCCTGGGATTCATCCCCATTATAAAGCTTCTCAAAGTCAACATTTACCCTGCCGATCTTATATAATAAATCATTGTCAAAACTTTCTTTTTCTTCTTTATTTGAGACTATATCATTCAACCTCCTGGT
>KanNP_Total_noBrdU_T14TCDRAFT_1000035_pt1 | contig 10412 bp, 10 predicted proteins | sample KannatnBrdUF14TC_FD_10625 | JGI IMG/M metagenome (IMG submission 10625)
AAACTTTCGGAAGTTATTATTACGGCAATTATAGTTTTGATTATACTTACGGCAGCTCAGGAACAGGAAATCATAACTAGCGTTTTTTATCGAATACCATACTACCTTGGTTAAAATATCTTTAAATATTTAAAACATTCAAATTGAAAGTTATTATTTTAGCGGGTAGTCTAGGAACATATTTAAAACCTTTTACTGAAATAATTCCGAAACTATTACTAACAATTACATTTAAAAAAGAAATTGCTCCTACACACCTTTCTGTTTTTTTTCGCTGGAGATAAAGTAATACATGAAGAATCGGATATAAATTATGTACATTTACAGGTACATGAGTTATCATCATGTAAGTTGATTAAGAGGTGTCTCAAGAAATTTATCAAACACATTTAATTATGAAAATTAATGGCAAAAATTTTAATAACAGGTTCCGCAGGCTTTATAGGCTCACATCTTACTGAACTTCTTGTTAAAAAAGGTTTTCAGGTAAAAGCTTTTATAAGATATAATTCAAGAAATAGCTGGGGATGGCTTGAAGATTCGAAGTACATTAATGACATTGAAGTTATAACAGGAGATATCAGAGATTATGATTCGGTATATAAGGCTATGATTGGATGTGATACTGTTTTTCATTTAGCAGCTTTGATTGGAATCCCCTATTCCTATATCTCCCCACTTGCATATATTAAAACGAATATCGAAGGAACTTACAATATTTTAGAATCTTCTAAGAATTTAGATTTTAAGAATATTCTCATTACATCGACGAGTGAAACTTATGGGACTGCACAATATGTTCCTATTGATGAAAAACATCCATTAATTCCCCAATCACCATATTCGGCATCTAAAATTGCTGCCGACCAGTTAGCAGTAAGTTATTACAGGTCATTTGGACTTCCAGTAAAGATTGTGAGGCCTTTTAATACATACGGACCGAGGCAATCTGCAAGAGCAATAATTCCTACCGTAATTACTCAAATATTAAATATGGATGCTGAAATAAAGGTCGGTAACACCACACCGACAAGGGACTTCGCATATGTGGAAGATACTGCGGATGCATTTGTTGAAATTATGAATAGTGATAAATTATTTGGTGAGGTTACCAATATTGGAAACAACCATGACATAAGCATTGAAGACCTGATATTGAAGATTTCGAAATTAATAGGTCTTGAAGTAAAATTTAAAAAAGAAGAGATAAGAACCAGACCCAAAGACAGTGAGGTAGAGAGATTAGTTTGTGATAACGAAAAAATATTACTCAATACAACATGGAAACCAAAATACACTCTTGAAGAAGGATTGATGAAAACTATCGGTTGGATTAAAGATAATATAAGTATTTATAAACATAATTTGTACAACGTTTGAAAAAGGCTGTAATTTTAGCAGGGGGATTAGGCTCAAGATTAAAACCGTTTACGGATATTATCCCAAAACCATTATTGCCAATAGGCGAAAAATCAGTTTTGGAATTACAGATAAGTAATCTTGTAAAATACGGATTTGATGAAATTTATATAGCCACTAATTATAAAGCTGATTATGTTGAAGCATTTATTGGAGACGGAAAAAAGCTTGGGGTTAATATCAAATTCAGCAAGGAAGAAAAACCTTTGGGAACATGCGGTCCCTTAACATTATTAAGGGATCATTTATATGACCCTTTTGTTTTGATGAACGGTGATATATTGACAAACTTGAATTTTTCTAAACTTTTTGAATTCGGAATAAATATACCATCACCTCTTACGGTAGTAACTAAAGAGATGAGAACTCCTTTCAATTTTGGAAGTGTAAAAATTAAAAAAGATTATATAATTGACGTAAAAGAAAAACCCGATATGGTTTTAGAAATTATTGGCGGTATATATCTGATGAAACCTGATATATTTAAATATATACCTGATAATCAATATTTCGGCATTGATACTCTCATAAAGAAACTAATTGAACTGAAAGTCCCGGTTGCCAGGTATTTAATGAACGAATTCTGGCTTGATATCGGCAAAATTGATGATTTTAAGGAAGCACAAGAAGCTTATGATAAGCACTTCAAATAAGCACCCTGTTATTCCGCTGTCAGAACCGTTAATCAGCGGTAATGAATGGAAATATGTGAAAGAATGCCTTGATACAGGCTGGGTTTCATCGGCAGGTAAATATGTGGATTTATTCGAAGAGAAAATTTCAGAATATACCGGGGCAAAGTATGCTATTGCATGCGTAAACGGAACCTCTGCTTTGCAGGTTTCTTTGAAGTTAGCCGGTGTTGAATCCGGAGATGAAGTTATAGTACCTTCTTTAACCTTTATTGCTCCTGTTAATGCCGTTAACTATTTAAATGCGGAACCCGTATTCATGGATTCGGATGATTATTTTAACATTGACCCGGAAAAAACGATTGACTTTATTAAAAAAGAAACAAAATATAGCAAAGGTTTCACTATAAATAAAAATACCGGAAAAAAAGTCAAAGCAATAATCCCTGTTCACGTTTTAGGAAATGCTGTTTGGCTAGACGATTTATATGAAATTTGCAAAGAAAGAAATATCAAGATTATCGAAGACGCTTCTGAAAGCTTAGGGACTAAATATAATAAAGGAAAATTCAAAACTAAATATACCGGCACTATAGGGGAAATTGGATGCCTATCTTTTAATGGCAATAAAATCATTACGACAGGCGGCGGCGGGATGATCCTAACGGATAATAAGAAATTAGCAGAAAGAGCAAAATATTTAACAACTCAGGCAAAAGATGATGAAGTTCTATTCATACATAATGAGGTTGGATATAATTTCAGGCTTACAAATATTCAGGCAGCATTGGGTGTGGCGCAATTAGAAAAGATAAATGATTATTTAAAAATTAAGGAAAGTAATTATTCGTATTACAGAAATAGCATAAAAGATATAAAGGGAATTAAATTAAAACCTGTTCCTGATTACTCAAGAAATAACTATTGGTTATATACTATAGAAATTAACAAGACCGGTTATGGAAAGAATAAAGAGGAATTATTGGAAGTGTTTGGCAAAAATCACATACAGGCTAGGCCTATATGGTATCTAAATCATATGCAAAAACCTTTCAATAACTTTTTTTCCTACAAAATCAATAATGCTTGCAATTTATATGACACAACTTTATGTATCCCGAGCTCAGTGAATCTAAACAAGACAAATATTGACAAGGTGGTAAAAATTATAAATGAAAAATAATATTGTTATAATAGGCGGCGGCGGACACGCAAAAGTTGTTATTAGTATAATCAGAAAACTGAATCAATTTGAAATACTGGGCTATATTGATAGAAAAAATAACGGAAGCATTTTGGGGGCTACATATTTAGGGAATGATGATTTGCTTCAGAAAATAATTTCTGATGACCCTGGCTGTTCGGCAGTTATTGGGGTCGGAATGATCAGTACAAATAATGAACGGGAAAGAATATTTAAAAGTCTAAAGAAATTAGGGTTTGAATTACCGCCAATTATTTCTCCGAATTCAATAATAAATGAAGAAGTTGAAATTGATGAAGGAAGTGTGGTTATGGACGGAGTTGTTGTCAATGCTGGTACTAAAATGGGAAAATGCTGCATACTCAACACAAACTCTACAATTGAACACGACTGTATGATCTCTGATTTCTCGCATATATGTCCGGGGGCAATCTTAAGCGGCGGAGTAAGAATCGGGAAACATTGTCTTATAGGTGCAGGAGCATCTGTCAGACAATATCTCTCTATAACGAATTTCTGTATAATTGGTGCTGGAGCTTCAATTGTTAAAAATTGCAATAATTCCGGAGTATATATTGGGGTCCCCGGGAGAATTCATAGTAAAAACTGAAATGAATAAAAAAAAGATCTTCATAGGATTAAATGATATTGCAAATATACCGATGATGTACAAAAAAGTTTTCTCGGAAATGGGGCACAAATGTGATTACTATAGCTGGTCAGATATCGGGGATCACCCTTTCGGATATCAAAAAGATAAAACATTTTTCCGGTTTAAACATCCTCCGCCATTTAGATTTTTCGGAAAGAATCCTTTCTTGTTAATCAGTAAATTCCTTGCTGTTATATATTTATTTTCTTCAATAGTGAAATATGATTATTTTTTGTTTATTTCACCCAAGACTTTCTTTTTAAACAATAAGGATCTCAAGATACTTAAATTCTTTAAAAAGAAAATAATATTGAATTTTACAGGTTGTGTTGAAAGGGATCTGAATTTTGCCGAAGCCGACGAAGATTATATTTGTAAAAGATGTCAGGACAAAGAACTGCAAAAATGGTGCTTCTGCAATGATTTAAAAAAGAAAAAAGGACTGGTTAACAGATTAGAGGAACACAGCGATATAATACTTGGCCAGGATGACATTACAGGTTACGTCAGAGATAAAACGAAGCTGAAATGGCTGTTCACAATTTCTGTGCACCCAAAGCATAATATTAATATATCAGAAAAATATAATCAGAAAGAACTTCGAATCATCCATTTCCCAAGCAATCCTTTAGTGAAGCAAAGCCATATAATTATACCCGTATTAAAAAAGTTTAGTAATTGTGAAAATGTTAAAGTTATTATTAAGGATGGAATCTGGGAAAGAGAAAGAATTGAGGAAGAAATATCCAAAGCTCATATTCTTGTCAATGTACTTGGGACGGGTTATAATGTTCTAGCCGTTGAAGCAATGTCTAATGGCTGTGTAGTATTTAACAGCCATCCGGAATGGTTTAAGAGAAACGTTCCGGATGCTCCAATAGTTCATATAACAGCCAAGTCATTAGAAAATACATTAGAATATTATATAAATAACAGAGCAGAACTCAAAGCTTATGCAGAAAAGTCTGTTGAGTATTACACTAAGTATCATTCGCCTGAAGCAGGCGGAAATTATTATAAAAAGGTTCTTGAATTATAATTAATTTTCCATGTTTAGCAGTAATCTAAAAATTATACTAATTTTTTGAGTCAGAAGAAAGAATTCGTTAAAGATACTTTTGTTTATGGGCTTGGAAGCGGAATAAAAAAGTTTATAGGTTTATTTCTTTTACCGTTTTATACGCGTGCTTTAACACCTTCTGATTACGGGATTTTGGAAACAATGGCAACCAGCATTTTTTTTGCAAGTACATTTTTAAATATGGGACTTGATTCAGCAAGCGGGTTTTACTTCTTCAAAGGCAAAGATGAAAAAGAGAAAGGAGAAATTTTATTTACAGTATTTGTTCTAAGACTTGTTTCGGTAATACCTTCATTGGTATTAAGTTTTTTTTCAGGCCAAATATCAAAAGTTTTGTTTGGAACTGAGGAATATACTGCTGTAGTTTTTTTTTCATGCATGCTGGTGCCTATAAGCCTGCTGGTAACTGAACAGGCACACCTTTACAGGTTTTACAGGGTCCCTTGGAAATATAATTTTGTCACTATTGTTCAGTCAATTGCAAGTATTGTTGCGGGAATTTCACTGGTTGTTATATTGAAGTTCGGTGTTCTAGGTGCACAGCTTGCAAGTGTATTCAGCAGCCTTTCAGTAGTAGTTTTTTCATTTTTTACATTTGCCAGAAAAAAATATACTTATCGGTTCAATTTTGTTTGGGCTAAGAAAATGTTAAAATATGGATTCCCGCTGATCTGGGCCGGAATAGCATCATGGTTTTATGTAAATTCAGACAGATTTTTCCTGCTTCATTATAAAAATCTGCAGGAAGTTGGTTACTATTCAATCGGAGCTACATTTTCACAACCGATACTTTTAATAAACATGGCAGTACAAATGAGCTTTGGTGTTCTGTTTTATTCCGAATATAACAAAGAACTTGATCCTGAAAAACGGGGAAGCCGTAAATTTATTAAGGATATATTTTCACTTTTTTTATTTGTAACCGTGATAGCCGCATCGTTTCTTTCAATTTTTGGGGGTGATATGATAAATATTATTACAACACCGGAATATGTGTTAGGTTCATTAGCTATACCGCTCTTAACATTTTCTGCAATATTTGACCAGGCTTTTCAGATAACTGCGCTTGGGATTACTATAAAAGAAAAAACTTGGTATTTCACATTAATAATTGTAATAACAGCTTCATTTAATGTTGCGGCTAACTTTTATTTTATACCCAAATATAGTTTTGTTGGAGCCGGTATAGCCACTTTACTCTCTTACATATTATACTGGGCTTTTGCATATGTTTTATCACAGAAATTCTTTAAAGTAAATCACAGCTTAATAAAGCTGTTTTCTTTTATATTTATAGCATTTAGTATTAGCTTTGCAATACCATATTTACAGTTAAATCAAAATATCCATGTTCATATTGCAATAAAATCATTACTGTTAATTTTTTTGATTCTTTTGCCATTTGCCTTAAAAATAGTGACATACCAGGAAGTTAAAAATTACATTAGTAGCTTAAGAAAAAGAGGAACTGAATTATCATAGGAGTTTATAAAGAAACCATATTATGTGCGGAATTTTTGGAATAATATCTGATACAAAAATCGATAAAGAAAGGCTGATAAAGGTTAGCAGCGTATTAAAACATCGCGGTCCCGACGATGAAGGCTACCTATTATTTGATAAAAATACAAACAGTTTAAAAATTGCCCGTGGTAATGATACAGTTAAGGAAATCGAAAGAGTTCATGTTAAGGATTGTGACAGCTTCAATTCAGCTTTTTTGCACCGCAGATTATCAATAATTGATCTCTCCGTTCATGGCCATCAGCCGATGAGCTACGATAACGGGAATTTGTGGATTTCACTGAATGGGGAAATATATAATTATATTGAACTGAAAAATGAATTGACTAAGAAAGGGTATAAATTTAATTCAGCATCAGATGTCGAAGTTGTACTGGCTGCCTATAAAGAATGGGGCGAAGGTTGTGTTCTTAAATTCAACGGGATGTGGGCATTTGTTATATGGGACCGGAAGAATAATATATTTTTCTTTAGCCGTGACAGGGTTGGCATTAAACCTTTATTTTATTACCATAAAAAGGGTATGTTTATTTTTTGTTCTGAAATAAAAGGAATACGAACATATCTTAATAATGATCTGGCTATGAATGAGAAAAAGATCTATGAGTATCTTATTAAAGGGCAGATCAATGTCGGTGAATCAGATGAAACAATATATAATGAAATAAAACAGTTGATGCCCGGCACCAGCCTTGTATTAAACGATAATGAAGCGGAGATAAAAAAATACTGGGACTTAAAAATTAAAACAAACAATTTATCTTTCGACGAAAACATTGACAGGTTTAAAGATTTGTTCCGGCAGTCAATTAAATTAATGCTGAGAAGCGATGTTGAAGTCGGAACCTGCTTAAGCGGTGGTTTAGATTCCAGCAGCCTTGTATCTTTTGCCTCAAAAGAATTTAATAAAAGATTTAACACTTTCTCTGCAATCTGGCCGGGTTACAACTGCGATGAATCATATTTTGTTGCCAAATTAAACGAAAAATATTCATGTTATTCAAATGCATTTACACCAAATCTTGATAATATCTTAGAAGTTTTTGACAAAGTAATCTGGCATCAGGAAATACCTTTATCTGGCAGCAGCATAATGGCTCAATGGTTCGTAATGGAAAAGGCAAAAAGCAAAAACATTAAAGTACTGCTTGACGGACAGGGCGCAGATGAAATTTTGAGCGGTTATCCTGTCTATCTGATCCCTTATATTAATGAGATGATTTTTAGACTAAAATGGAAAGAATTATTTCGTAATTACCATTCTTTAAAACAAGCTAAATACCCTGTCAAAAGAATGATAGGTATACAAAAGCATAAAATTTACCATACAGAAGAAACTGTTTTCCCGATTAAGAAGAGCTTAAAATCTAAATATGCTTTTAAAACCAGGTTTTCAAGACCCCATTTGTCAAATTTTCTTCCAAGGTACCTGAAAGACCAGATTGAAAAAACAAATTTACCTGTATTACTGCATTTTGAAGACAGGAATTCAATGGCAAGCTCAGTAGAATCACGTGTTCCGTATTTGGATCACAACCTCATAGAATTTGCCGTTAATATTCCTACGGAACAAAAGATACATGGAACATTGACAAAAATAATTTTAAGGGAAGCAATGAAACCGTATTTGCCTGATGAAATTTACAGAAGAACGGATAAAATAGGATTCAATTCTCCCATTGAAGAAAAATTAAGCGGCAACACAAATAAATTTTTTGATTTTGCTATGGACAAATTCCTGAATTCTGAATTAAACCGGCTGGATTTATTAAATAAGAATTTAATTGACAAAGAAAATATTTTTGGAATCTATTCTTTGGCAAGATTTATTGAAATATGGAATTAATATATCTTTAGTTGAAAAAATTCTGACATTTGTTTAAAAAATAAATGAAACTTTATGGAAAATGATTTAACGGTTGTTGTCCCGTGTTATAATGAAGGAGAAAATTTAACGACTCTGCTGCCGGGTTTGCTTAATGAATGTTTGAAAAACAACTGGCAGCTTATATTTGTTGATGATGGTTCAACAGACAACACATACGATGTTTTATGCCAGTTTAATCATAATAATTACTACAAAATAATCAAGCATAAGATTAATAAAGGATATGGTGATGCATTAATAAAAGGTATAGAGAATGCAGAAACAAAATATGTAATTACTTTTGATGGTGATAACCAGCATTATACTGAAAGCATTGACCTGCTATTTAAAGAAATTATAGAAAAAGATGCTGATTTAATCATTGGTTCAAGGAAGGGATTTAAACAAAGCTCAAAGTACAGACAGTTCGGGAAATTGTTAATCAGACAGTTTGCCAGGTTAATGATGAAAGTGAATATATATGATATGAACTCAGGTTTAAAAATTTACAATACCGATTTAGTAAAAAAATATATAAAAATATGTCCGTCATCAATGGCATTTAGTGATATTATTACATTAATATTTATAAGTCAAAAACATCTTGTTTTGGAAAAGATAGTTGACATAAAAGAAAGAAAGGCTGGAAAAAGTACTATAAATTTATTTACCGCGTTCAATACTTTTTATGAAATAATAAATGTCATCATCCTTTTCAGTCCGATGAAAATATTTTTGGTCGTATCTTTATTTACATTAGTTCTAACAACAATCTGGGCAGTACCGTTTATATTACAAAATAAAGGAATCACGACAGGTACTGCCTTAGGGTATATTTCAGCATTAATATTTTTCCTGCTTGGTTTAATGGCAGAACAGCTTTCTCAATTAAGAAAAGATAAAATTAAATAAGTATATGCGTACGATAGAGAGAATAAGTTTAGACAATAATACCAATAGTGAATTCGAGAATTACCTATTTGATTTTCACAAACAAAGATATATTATTGCCTGTGAATATATTAGTGGTAAGAAAATCTTAGATATTGCGTGCGGTACAGGGTATGGTACAGATATTATTAAAAAAGGCGGCGCTCTGGTTGCAATTGGCATTGATATAGATATTTCTGCAGTAAATGAAGCAAAAGATAAGTACGAAGTTGAAAGCTTAACTTATTTCTGCCACGATTATAATGATTTAAAGGATGTTGATAAGCTTGAAGAAGAATTAAAAGAAATATTAAAAAACAAACTGGATGTGGTAGTAAGTTTTGAAACAATTGAGCACCTTGAAAAGCCGGATGATTTTATAAAAACAATTTCTAAATACCTCAAAAAAGATGGTTTATTAATAACTTCAGTACCAGTAACACCAAGTGTAGATGCAAACCCATTTCATATGCATGATTTTACAACCAATTCCTTTAAACAGATGCTCGCTGGAAATGGTTTTGAAGTTCTTAAAACTATTCACCAAAGGCAAAAATTTAATCCTTTCAGCGTAAAAAGCAGTATGATAGATTCCGGCAGAGAAATAAGGAAGAATTTAATAGGTTTTTATTTTGCTAACCCGGGAAAATTGTTCTTAAGATTTTATAGCACGCTCAGGCATGGATTTGTTAATATTTATGAAATCAATATAAGCCGGAAAGTAAACGAAAATTAAATTTTTATATGAATAGAAAACATATTTTAATTGTTCTGATATTTTGCCTGACATTAAGAATAATTGCTCTGTTTCTTGCAAATCCTTTTAATATTACTGAATATGATGCAAGGTTTAATGTAGCCGATGCAAAAAATTATTTGAACCTTGCCTCTAATATTTATAATTATTCTGAATACTCACTATCAACGTCGGAACCATTTATACCTGATAACTTAATTACCCCTGTATACCCGATTTTTCTATATATTATTTTTTTGTTAAGCGGAGGTCCGAATTTTATTTATCCGATCATTATCCAGATTATTCTAAGCGTTGTTTCAGCTTTTGTGATGATGAAAATCGGGCATGAAATTTCAAATTATTT
>KanNP_Total_noBrdU_T14TCDRAFT_1000036_pt1 | contig 10374 bp, 9 predicted proteins | sample KannatnBrdUF14TC_FD_10625 | JGI IMG/M metagenome (IMG submission 10625)
TCAACGGTTCCGTGGCGAATTCACTCCAGAAGTCATTCCACTCCTCTCCGCGCTTGAGGCCAAAAAGCTTCTGATAAAAGGCACGGGCCCGGCGAATGTTTTTCGTGTTATACATCACGAAATCAAGCGCCCGAACGGGAATCGCGGCCCGACGCGATGAGATCTTTTTCTTTTTCATGGGTCGCCTATGCAATCGCAGCTTGCAATTCCGCCAACAACGCCGGTCGGCGGCGCAGTTGAGCGGTGAGCGCTTCGATTGCGCGTAGAGTAGGAGCACTAATGTGGTGCTCCATACCCTCTACATCGTGATAAATGACGCGGTCGTCGAGGCCAAGCAGTCCCAGAAAATCAGTCAGAAGTTTGTGCCGTTGGGCGATTTTATGTGCCAGGCTCTTACCGGTCGCCGTCAAAATCAGTCCGCGATACTTTTCATATTTCAGCAGACCCTCGGCGTCCAGTCTCTGAACCATGTTGGTCACGCTTGCCTGAGAAATTCTTAAGGCGGCCGCAATGTCCACCACGCGGGCGTACCCTTTGGAGTTAATCAGTTCGAGGATGCGTTCCAGGTAATCCTCGACCGCGGTGGAGCTGCCGAGCGCGGAATAGGAATGCTTTCGTGGCATCGAGCCAAAACGTAGAAAGGAAAGGAAACTAAGTCAATAAACACAATCATTTGACGATTTAAGTAAGTTAGACAAGCCTAATCTTCGTGAGCGGAAATGCCCTTGGCCGATGGTCGATCTTTTTGAGTTTAATCACGCCTGCTTCTTTTTGCGGTGCGGCCGATGAGTCGCAGGAAAAGAGTCGCTACAACCTTTTCCATCCTACGCCAGACAACCTCCTGCGCGAGCTTGCGACAGATCGGCCAGATAAAACTGAAAGCCCCACGACAGTCGATGCCGGCCATTTTCAAATCGAGATGGACTTCGCGACGTTTACACAAGACCAGATGAACGGCGTGAGTGCGAAGACCTGGAACATTGCGCCGTTCAATCTTCGCGTTGGGCTGCTTAACGATGTCGAGCTAAGCCTGGTTTTCGAGAGTTACGTGCAGGAAGACACCGAAGACAAAACGGCGAAAAAAATGTCGGTCTTATCCGGCGTCGGTAATTTCATCACGCGCTTGAAAGTCAATCTGTGGGGAAANGATGGCGGGCGAACTGCGTTCGCATTTTTCCCGTTCATGAAATTTCCCACCGGCACCGGCGCTTTGAACAACAATTCCATTGAAGGCGGAGCGATCTTTCCATTCAGCATGACGTTGCCCGCGAAGTTTGAGCTGGGGATGGAGACAGGAGTCGTTGTTTCGCGAAACGAATCCAGTGCGAATTACCACGAGGAGTTTGTAAACTCGATTACGTTCGCGCGCGAGATTGCCGGTAAGCTCAGTGGCTATTGCGAATTTTTCAGCATCGTAAACACCGAGCGCGACTCGAGCTGGATCGGTACTGCCGATTTTGGGCTCACCTACGCCCTTACGGAAAATGTTCAACTTGATTGCGGTTGCAACATCGGCGTCACCGATGCAGCCGACGACATCAGCGCGTTCAGTGGCCTCAGCGTCCGTTTTTGAAGTGATGCAACAGTCGGACCAAACAATTGCAGCAAAACCGCATGTAGCCTGGCGGAGAACCGCTGGGGAGGTTTCACTCGCGGAAGTCCACCGCAGCATCGCCGTTCCGACGACGGCTTCATTTTGGCGGAAGCTGGCGGCTTTCTCCGGCCCGGGATTTCTCGTCGCGGTCGGCTACATGGATCCGGGCAACTGGGCCACCGATCTGGCTGGCGGGGCCCGGTTTGGTTACTCGCTTCTTGCTGTGATCATGATCTCCAATTTGATGGCCATCCTACTCCAGCATTTGTGCATCAAACTCGGGGTGGCCACGGGCCGCGACCTTGCCCAGGCCTGTCGCGATCACTACTCGACACCGGCGGTCTGGTTTCTCTGGGTTCTTTGCGAGCTCGCCATCGCTGCCTGCGATTTGGCGGAGGTTGTCGGCTCGGCCATCGGCCTGCAGCTTCTCTTCGGAATCCCGTTGGTGTGGGGTTGCATCATTACCGCGTCCGATGTGCTGCTCGTGTTGTATCTGCAAACCAAAGGCTTTCGTTATGTCGAGGCTATTGTCATCACTCTTATCGCCACCATCGGAGGTTGTTTTGCCGCTGAACTGATCTTTTCCAAGCCCAGCCCGACCGGTATCCTCCTGGGGTTTATTCCCAATCCAGGCATCGTCGCAAATCAGGAAATGCTTTACGTCAGCATCGGCATTCTTGGCGCGACCGTGATGCCGCATAATCTTTATCTACACTCGTCCATCGTGCAGACGCGCAAGTTCGAGCAGACGCCGGAGGGCAGGCGCGAGGCGGTCAAGTTCGCCACCATCGACTCTAGCGCGGCGCTCATGTTCGCTTTGTTTATCAACAGCGCGATCTTGATACTGGCAGCCGCGGTTTTCCATTGGTCGGGACACCAGGAGGTCGCGGAAATTCAGGATGCTTATAAATTGCTCAGCCCGCTGCTGGGCGTCGGCGTGGCCAGTGCCCTTTTCGCGGTGGCCCTGCTCGCTTCCGGACAGAACTCGACCCTGACTGGCACGCTCGCCGGCCAGATTGTGATGGAAGGTTTTTTGAATTTTCGCATCACCCCGTGGCTACGCCGGTTGATTACGCGACTCATCGCCATCATTCCCGCGGTGCTCATCATCGGTATTTTCGGTGAAGGCAAGACCACGGAATTGCTCGTTGCCAGTCAGGTCGTATTGAGCATGCAGCTCGGTTTTGCCGTTTGGCCTTTGATGCGGTTTACGGGGGAAAAGGCGAAAATGGGCGAGTTTGCCAACCGTCTCTGGGTGAAAATTCTGGGCTGGACGGCAGCCGGCATTATCATTGTGCTTAACGTGAAGCTGCTCTTCGATATCTTTATGCCAGAGGCGGTTCGTAAAGCATTCTATGGGTTCATCGGTTTGCCGATGCCCGAATAAAAAATCGAAGCTCGAATGACGAATGTCGGAGGAATGACAAATAACCAAATGACCAAACACTCTCGACCGCCTTTTCGTTATTCATCATTCGTCATTCGTCGTTTTTGAAATGTACCATCATATCCTCATCCCGCTCGAGAACAGCCCAGCCGATGAGACCATTCTCACCCATATCAAGTCTCTTGCACGAATGGCCGGCGCGAAACTGCTTCTCGTTCATGTGGCCGATGGCTGGGTGGCGCGCAATTTCGATCAGCTCAAGCTCGCAGAGAGCGAAGAGATGAAACAGGACCGCCTTTACCTGGAAAAACGCAGCCGTGAACTGACCGCAGAAGGTTTTTCCTGCGATGCTGTCCTCGCGCTTGGCGAGCCCTCCGACGAGATCATTAAACTCGCGCGCGAGAAAGACGTCGACCTGATCGCGATGACCACACACGGCCACCGCTTCATCAGCGACATACTTTACGGGGCGACTGTCGACAAAGTGCGCCACGAAGTGGAGGTGCCGGTGCTGCTGTTGAAAGTGCAACGCTAGCTGAATGACGAAGGAATAAACAAATGACCAATCTCCAAGGCATCTCGGTCTTCGCACGCGGTTGTTCGTCATTTGAATTTTGTCATTAATTCGTCATTCGACATTCGTGCTTCGTCATTCTATGAACGCTCGTGAAAGTTCTTTTCCTCACCAACGAATATCCGCCGCACATCTACGGCGGCGCGGGCGTTCACGTCGGCTATCTTTCGCGCGAACTGGCGAAGCTGATGCCGGTGGAAGTTCGTTGCTTTGGCGATCAGCGCATCGAAGAAGGCAATCTCAAGGTCACCGGCTACGAAGTAGATACGAGTAAATTCACGTGCCCAAAACCGTTGCGCTCCGTTTTTAGCGCAGTGCGGCGGTGTACCGATTTCAACACTACGAACATCGACGCCAATCTGGTGCATTGTCACACTTGGTACAGCCATTTCGGTGGGATCTTGGCGAAAAAGAATTATGGAATTCCGCTGGTGATCACGGTCCACTCGCTGGAGCCGCTTCGACCCTGGAAGCGCGAACAACTCGCTGGCGGCTACGATTTCTCGCTTTGGGTTGAGAAGACTGCGCTGGAGATGACCGACGCGATTGTTGCTGTTTCCCGCGAGACCAAGGGCGACATCGAGCGATTGTTCGATGTGGACCCCGCGCGCGTGCACGTGATCCACAACGGAATCGATCTGCAGCAATACCGGAAAGTCGATTCAATCAGTGCGCTCAAGCACTACGGCATCGATCCAAACACGCCATATCTGCTGTTCGTGGGTCGCATCACCCGCCAGAAAGGATTCCAACACCTGCTGCGCGCAATCCCATTCATGAATCGCGATTTCCAAATCGTCCTTTGCGCCGCTGCGCCGGACACGCCCCAGATGGGAGAAGAAATGAAAACCGCAGTGGAAGCCGCAAAAGCGCAGCGGCCCGGAGTCATCTGGATCAATGAAATGGTGGATCAAACGGCGACCCGCGAACTTTACTCGCATGCAGCGGTGTTTGTTTGCCCTTCGATTTACGAACCGTTCGGCATCATCAATCTTGAGGCAATGGCATGCGAAACCGCGGTGGTTGCCAGTGCCGTTGGCGGAATCAAAGAAGTCGTTGTCGATGGCGAGACCGGATTTCTGGTTCCACTGAAACAAACGAAGGAAGGTTCATTCGAGCCGACAAACCCCGAAAAATTCGCGCGTGATCTCGCCGAGCGCATCAATCAGCTAATGAAAGATCGACAGCTACGCGAAAAATTCGGCAAAGCCGGGCGCAAACGAGTAGAAGAAAACTTTAGTTGGACGTCAATCGCACAAAAAACGAAAGCACTTTATAAGACTTTGATGTAAGGCGGTAGCACGCGCGCAAGCGCTTACCCTTGCCCTACGCTCTCCCGGCAGGGAGAGGCGGACAGCGAAGCTGCCGGTGAGGGTTGAATCGTGGAAAAACCACAGTCGCGGAAGAAGCCTTTTGTCGTCGCTAGAGTTGCTCGATTTTGTATCCGCGTTTTTCCAGCAACTTGATGACGCTATTTGGACCGGCGAAGTGTAATGCGCCAGCCACGATCGCAGTCGGCTTACCGCTTTTCAGTTCCGCTTCGATCCGCGGAACCCATTTGGTGTTGCGGTTATCGACAAAGCGCGCTGCGATCCAGGGAGCCTGGTTGCGGAGGCGGCTGTCACCTGCCCAAAGCGCATCGGTATCGCCTTTGCGCCATGCCTTGTGCATCCTGCTGAATTCCTTTTCGGCGTTCCTGGGCTCGTCGAGCGCGTCGCGCAGAATGAATTCGCTATCGCGATCTGACAACCCACCCATGACTGCCACGTGTTCATCGACTGATTCGAGACCGGCGATCTCTTTTCTCTCTTTTGCGGCGCGGTCCACGAAATAATTGTCCAAACCGTGCGAGAGAGAGCTTTTGCTGTATGTGGCTGGGCCGACGAGGTGCTGTGCAATCCACCAGGGTTTGTACCCGAGCTGGCTGTCGAAGCCCCTGACTTGTTCCCGCCTACCGTGGCGATGGTCGGCCTCAACAGTCAAAATGTTCCGGCGGAGCCAGGCCAAAAGTTCGGGGTGAATCTTTGAGCGGATATCCTGTCCGCGAGGATATTTGCCGGCAGCTTCAAATTTTTTTTCGAATTCGACGTGTCGGTTCGGGTCGAACTCGAAGAGGAAACGCCTGCTGTTTTTTAGCGCGACTTCGTACGGCGCGGGGAGTGGATAATCCTTTTTGCTGAGCGCATGGATCGAGCCCACCAGGTAAAATGGCGCCTTCGCGTTGGTCACGCGCCAGACACAACATTTTGGAAACCTTTGAGCCGCGCGAACAGGGACTGCAAACAGTAGCGCTAAACCAAGCAGGAGCGAGGTGATCCAACAGGAGGGAATACGTCGGCAAGACAAAAACATTTCCGGTGTTTAACAAAAAAAAACGCTCCGTCAATTTAATTTCACATCGAGATTGCCACGCGCAGACGCAGATTCACGCGATTTGAGATTGGAGACGTTTTCGATACTATAAGCGCAACCATGGTCCTCCCAGTGAAACGATGGTTCGCGATCGCGTTCCTGGTCAGTTCCATCGCAATCACACAAACAACCGCACTTGCCGCGGACGACTGGCAGATCATCAAAGTTAGCGGCCAGGATTATTTGAGCGTCGATAACATCTCGCGGTTTTACGGATTGCCCGCGGGCATCGCCGCTTCCGGCGAAAAAGTAGATTTCGAGACGGCGAAGAATCCGCTGGAATTTGTCGGCGGCAGCCGCGAGGTGATGATCAACGGCGCCCGGAGTTGGCTCTGTTTCCCTGTGATCGAACAGGATGGAAAGCTTCTCGTCTCACGCACTGATGTAGCTAAAACCATCGAGCCGCTGGTGCGGCCGCACCGCGTTCCAAACGTTGGCAAGGTTCAGACAGTCGTCCTGGACCCAGGACATGGCGGCTACGACAGGGGTCAGGTGAGTCGTTACGGTTACGAAAAAGATTTTGCGCTGGATGTGGCGCGAAAGCTGCGCCCGTTTTTGCAGTCGAAAGGATTGCGCGTGATCATGACGCGCGAGGGCGATTACTTTGTTCCGCTCGAAGTCCGGGCGCAGATCGCCAACAAGGCGCGTGATTCGATTTTCGTCAGCATTCATTTCAATGCTTCGAATGACGATCGGAACGCCACAGGGTTTGAGATTTTCTCCTTTACTCCGCGCGGAGCGCCATCCACCTCCGACAGCGCGGTAGCTCCGAGCGCTCTCAGTACCCAACCCGGCAGCGCTGTCGACGCGCAAAGCATGGCACTCTCAGCGTGCATCTATCATTCTCTGCTCGGTCACATCCCCGAGTACGACCGGGGCATCAAGCGCGCGCGCTTTGCTGTGCTACGTCTGACCAAGGTGCCGGCTGTGCTGATCGAAGGCGGCTTTCTGACAGAGCAGGGACAGTGCAAGTTGATTGCGCAAAAGGATTGGCGCGCAAAACTCGCACGCGCGATCAGCGTCGGAATCGAGAGTTATCGCTCCTTGGGAATAAAGAGCCAGCCGCCACTGCTCGTCGCGGATTATCGCAAACAAATCAAATCAGACCCGACCGACTTCGTTGTTCAGGACGGGCAATTGAAGGAGGCAGATTTGAGTCTAATGGAGCTCGTCGGCAAATCGAAGTTTCTTCCGCCGCCGCAGACGTCAACTCCCGGAATGTCCCTCGAATCCGCCACGATTGTTCCGTGACGTGGCGAGTACCTCCGCGGCGTCGTCGAGACTGGCTTCGAGGATGGGCGGTCAACGACACGATTTTTTGATTGGGTTTGCCCGCCTGGTTGAGTACAACCGAAACGAAAGGACCAACCTCATGAAGAAACTAATTAGCTACACCCTGACAGCGCTCTTCGCGACGATTGCGATTTCATTCGCCGCACCCGAGAACGACAAAGAGGCGATTATCGCAAAGGAAAAAGCGGCTTGGCAGGCCTTCAAAGACAAGAAAGCGGATGAGTTTAAGAAACTTGTTTCTGCGGATCTAGTGACCGTTTACGCGGACGGAATGCACAGCATGCAAGAGGAACTGGATATAATGGCGAAGACGGACCTGAAATCATTTAGCTTGAGCGATTTCAACGCCACTTTTGCCGGATCCGACACCGCGATGATTACTTACAAGGCGACGGTCCAAGGTACCACAGGAGGCAAGGATACTTCCGGCACCTATAACGCCGGTTCCGTCTGGCGGATGACCAGCGGCCAGTGGCAGGCCATCTTTCACACTGACTCGAAAGTGGCACCGCCAACATCACCCGCGGGATAGATTCTCGTCAGCAGTTTAGCTACAGACAGCGCGATCTCCGATTGCGCTGTCCGCTAGTGGCAGCCGTGCCGGCTGCATTGCTGTTCGCAGGCGACATGCCTTCGGCTACGGTTAATTGACTTCGCAAGTACGAGTCCTATTCTGAGCAAGAAGCGAAACTGCGGGGGAGCCGCAATGGCTGAGAGTCTGGCGAAAGGCTGGAGACCCCTTGAACCTGATGCGGGTAATGCCGCCGAAGGGAGCGAGGGTCCGATGCCGGACTGGCAATGTCAGCCATGCGTGCGACCGCGCATGGCTTAATTGTTTTATGAATGTCATCCCGAATGAAATGAGGGACCTCCCCAAGCACACTGATCGTACTCATTCATGATTGCGCCCAAAGACTCGATTGATTCACAAAGCACGGAAACGCCTCTTCCAAACTCCAAGGAAGGCTTACGTCGGAGGCAAATTGCATTGCGAGGTTTGCGTTCCATTCCGGGAAATCTCGCTGGCGCCGACAAAATCGATGAACGGCGAGATCGAAGTGAACGAACCCGTGCGCGTGTATGACACCAGTGGGCCGTGGGGCGATCCCGATTTTCACGGCGATGTGACGCAAGGTCTGCCAGCGTTACGCGCGAAATGGATCCGCGACCGCGGCGATGTGGAAGAATACAAGGGACGAATCGTTAGGCCGATTGATGATGGCTATCTTTCGGAAAAACATGCAGCCAGCGGAAACGGGAAGAATGGCCTGGTAGGGCGCGACCGCCGGGCGCGTCGCAAGCCGTTTCGAGCTTCAGCGGGTCATCCGGTTACCCAGCTTTGGTACGCTCGCGAGGGAATCATCACCCCCGAGATGGAATTCATCGCGATCCGGGAAAACGGGTGCACCGTAGCCGGGATCGCTAATCCCGGTCGCTCGAGCTCCCAGTACCCTGGCGGGGTCAACGATCCCGGCTACAGCAGAAACGATCTTCGCCAACAGCACGCCGGTGAATCGTTCGGCGCAAACATTCCACGCGAAATCACACCCGAATTCGTCAGGCAGGAAGTCGCACGCGGCCGCGCAATCATCCCCGCGAACATCAATCACCCTGAAAGCGAGCCGATGATCATCGGCCGCAATTTTCTGGTAAAGATCAACGCCAACATCGGCAACAGCGCCGTGGCGTCGTCGATCGAGGAAGAAGTTGAGAAGATGCGTTGGGCCACCAAATGGGGCGCCGACACTGTGATGGACCTTTCCACCGGCAAAAACATTCACGCCACGCGCGAATGGATCATTCGCAATTCGCCCGTGCCAATCGGGACCGTGCCGATTTATCAGGCGCTGGAAAAAGTTGGCGGCCGCGCCGAAGAACTAACCTGGGAAATTTATCGCGACACGCTCATCGAACAGGCAGAGCAGGGGGTCGATTATTTCACCGTCCACGCCGGCGTTTTGCTCCGTTACATTCCGCTCACCGCGCGCCGCGCCACCGGCATCGTCTCACGCGGCGGCTCGATCATGGCCAAGTGGTGTCTCGCGCATCATCAGGAAAGTTTTCTCTACACGCATTGGGACGAGATCTGCGAAATCATGGCCGCGTACGACGTCAGTTTTTCAATCGGCGACGGCCTGAGGCCCGGCAGTATTGCTGACGCAAATGATGGGGCCCAGTTTGCTGAGTTATACACGCAGGGCGAGCTGACTCAGCGCGCGTGGGCGCAGCATGTGCAAGTGATGAACGAAGGCCCGGGCCACATTCCCATGCACATGATCAAGGAGAACATGGAGAAACAACTCGAGTGGTGCGACGAAGCGCCGTTCTACACGTTGGGTCCCTTAACGACCGATATCGCGCCCGGCTACGATCACATCACCAGCGCGATCGGCGCGGCGATGATCGGTTGGTACGGCACGGCGATGCTCTGCTACGTCACGCCGAAAGAACATCTCGGGTTGCCTAACAAGAAAGACGTGAAGGACGGCGTNATCGCCTACAAGATCGCGGCGCACGCAGCTGATTTAGCGAAAGGCCATCCCGGCGCGCAATATCGTGACAACGCCATCTCGAAGGCAAGGTTCGAATTTCGCTGGGAAGATCAATTTAACCTGTCGTTAGACCCCGAGACCGCGCGCGAGTTTCACGACGAAACCCTTCCCGCCGAAGGCGCGAAGACTGCACACTTCTGTTCCATGTGCGGTCCGCACTTTTGTTCCATGAAAATAACAGAGGACGTGAGGAAGTACGCCGCTGACCAGGGGATCGCAGAAGAAGCAGCAATCGAAGAGGGATTAAAAGAGAAGGCAACGGAGTTCACGAAATCCGGCGCAGAAATCTACGCAAAGATGTAATGCTGCATCTGCCTATGAGCCTGCCCTGAGCGAAGTCGAACGGGCTGTGCTTGCCGCGCCGAAATCAATGAAGGCGGGTCGAGGCGCTGTCTTTTCCGCGGAGCGCATGCTCTCATCCTGTCACTTAGAGAGATTTTGAGACAGGTTCTGCTGTCAATTTCTGAAAACGCGGATCGTTGCGGAGCGGATCGAACATCGGATCGAGCCGGAGCAGTGCGGGAGTGAGCGGCATGCGCGAAGCCAGTGCGCCCTCGGAAGG
>KanNP_Total_noBrdU_T14TCDRAFT_1000037_pt1 | contig 10356 bp, 11 predicted proteins | sample KannatnBrdUF14TC_FD_10625 | JGI IMG/M metagenome (IMG submission 10625)
AACGGGAACTATAATAAAAAGCACAGAAATAATTGATAACTATGGCAAAACCATAAAAATTAATAGTTTATGTATCTTTAAAAAAAACTGTCTACCCGTTACGATAAAAATTTCCAACATCACAAACATTACCCATGTTAGTGCCAATGAAGATGAAACATTATTTATCTGCCAATCTGAAAAAACAGATAAAAGTGAATTTAATTACTTTGTGATCAATTTAAATAATAAGAACAACAACAATGACCAATTACAATTTTACTCTGCTTGTGCATTTGGACAAAATCAAGATGAGCTTTATATTAGTAATGAAAATTGTGCATTTGGCATTCTTAATACAACAACAAATAAACTCATCTCTATTGATCTACCCAAGGACCATTGCGACCGCGTGAAAAAAATAATATCCAATCAAAATAGAACAATTATTGCCCTTCTAATAGGATTGGATAAAATCTTAATTGGCTATAATGAAAATCAAAAACCTCTTTTGTTTAAACCTCTGACGCTTAAAAAAAATTATACATATCTTCAAAACATCTGCCTTCATCCTAGGGAAAACAAAATATGCATTAAAAGCTATCATGATAAACTAGAAACAAATTATTTATCTATTATAAATCTTACATCAGAATCAGAAAATGAAACAATCGTAATACCTCACTATGATCCACACATTACATTTCTATCAAACAATGTTTTATTTGTAGGCGAGGCGAGCTTTCTAGAAAAAGACTATTATTTTAATATCGAAACAGGAAATTATTGGACTAAAAAAAAACCATATTCATTTGGCAAATCTCTTTGCTTCACTACCGATGGCATGCAAAAGATAGAAATAAATCAAGAAGATTTAGAAAAAGGAATCAGTAGAATAGCTCTCAATCAAACAGTTGATAATACAATCATAAATACCATCAATATATTCAACAATGGTGAATATCCTCTTTATGCACTATCTCTTGCTCAAAAAACAGGCATAATTACTCTCAATGATACTGACTACAACCACTACAATACAACCTTAAACAAAGGCCTTAAAACTATTTTTGATTCTTCTCATATCATAACAAATTTATCATTATCATCACGCATTGGAGGCTTTCTGCGGCACATATATCCCACAGTAGTACATTGGGCTCAAATGACTGTATTCTGTACTCTAGTCATAGTAGGCGCCATCGCTTTAACCATGCTACAAAAACGCATCGATCCAAAAAACACAATCAAATCAGATGATATTACCGCATTAGTAAAAGTCCTTACGTGGCTCATAACGTAAAACATTTTATTTTTCTTTTTTGCTATGAGTATGTTCTTGTTCTTCCAAAGCCTCACTACGCTCAAATTCTGCTTCAATCTCTTCCACTGTAGGCAAGCTGCTTTTCAATTCTTTTGGCAACTTCTTCAATATCTCAGTTTCATATTCTGCTATACCAATTGGCGATGAAAGATTACGCAAAGCATACTCCGCAGTAAAATTATCTTTTGTTTTACACAGCAAAAGACCAATAGTTGATTTGTCCTCAGGACCGCGAACAAGATCATCAACCGCAGAAAGATAAAAATTAATTTGTCCAGCATCTCTTGGATCAAATTCTCGCGCCTTTAACTCAACGACAATAAAACATCGTAATTTATAATGATAAAAAAGAAGATCTATATAATAATCTTTATTACTTATTTCCAAATGATACTGACGCCCAACAAAAGCAAAACCTTTACCCATTTCTAATAATAATCTTTGAATATTATCCATAAGTCCTTGCTCAAGATCACGTTCAGCATGTTCACTATGTAACGTTAAAAAATCAAAAATATAAGGATCTTTAAATGATTGTTGAGCCATATCAGAATCTGGCACTGGCAATGTCTTTAAAAAATTAGTTATTGCTTTACCATCCCTGTGATACAAACCTGATGTAATCCAACTATTCAATGTACTTCCCGACCAACCATTTTCCAAAGCTTTCTGTGCATACCAAAGACGCTCTTGATTATCTTTTACCTTGGTAAGCAATATCACATTATGCCACCATGGAATGGTAAAAACTGGTAGATTTTGTAATTGTCCAGGTGCCTCCTGGACAATTGGTTGATATGCCAAATAAAACGCTTTCATAGAAAAAACATTTGATCGTGAAAAACCTTTAATTCCAGGAAACTCACGCTGTAAATCTTGTGCTAATTTTTCTATCACCTGAGCACCCCAACCACCTTTTTGCTCACGCTCAACAACCGTTTTCCCTATAAACCAATAAAGCGCTAAAAGTTCCTTGTTAACAGAAAGCAATGCTTTAACATGAGCTTCCTTAATCTGTTTTTTTATTTCTGCAAACGTTGCTGCATATTCTTGAAGAGAAAAATCATTCTTTTCTTTTATACTCTTTTTCATACTTACCTTATATACACCTAAAATGAAAAATTTTTCCATGCCTCTTGCAACAACTGCACCACACCTTTTTTATTATCAATAACCTTCCACGGCAAATATTTTTTTACAAAATTTACCACATCAAACGGTGTTTTTTTCATATTTATTAATGCTTTATAAGCAGGCTCTTCTTCATACAGTTCTACATTCTCTTTATTTTTATTCGCTAAGTATAAACGTCGCAGTAGACTCAATCCATACACTGTTGTTAAACCAAATAAATGCGATAATATCTGATCATCGCGTTCACAAAAAAACGGTCTTTTATAAATCAGTTGCTCGTTCGAAAAAAGTACTAATTCACGATCATTAGGCGTTAATCCAATACCGCAATCAAAATCTTTGCTAGTAAAAGAATTCCAAGACACTATTTTTTCACCATTAATCGTAGACCATGCTTCAATCATAGGCTCTTTTAAGGCTTCTTGAACTAATGAAATCAGAAATCTACTATCAGAACTGAATAACACTTTCATACCTATCGCTGGATTAATTATGGAATTTTCTACTAATCTGACTACTCCACCACACTGATCACCAAAAGTAGGAATAAATAGAATACCACCATTACTTGTCGTCATTGCCCAGTAGTTACCATTGGGACTACAAACGACACGATCACGTGTTAGATATTCTTCATCAGGTATGGTAATTGTTGCCCAATGATATATATCGTTAGTGACTGTCCACAAAGTAGCACATTGTTTTTCATTTATTTCAGAAATAATCAATAACTTATCCCCATTAGGGCTCAAAACACCTTTATGAATAACACCAAGACCTTCTTTACGCGCAATGCATAAGCCAGAAACATCGAATAATTGTACAACTCCCTCGTAGTTATCACCAGCCGAACATACTATCAAGCGATTATACCGGTGATTATAGCATATATCCATAATATATTTATCATGAGCTATACAACGTGTATCAAAGACACACGAATCATCTTTATGTATTATTTTTGATATAAAAACATCTTCTAGAGATCGTGTTATTACATATTCACCAGTACTACTAAAAAAATATTGTAAAATTGTATCCTTATGCTCTACAACTGTTTTTGTGATGCCTTTATTGCTGTTATTTATAGCCCATATCACTACTTCATTATCAGGTTGTTCATTCACAGAATCAATCGCCTCGAAACGCGTAATACAATACTCCCTATCATTATCTATTTTTTTATAACGCAACACCGTCCAGTAAGAATCTTGTATAAGCTTACGTATAGCTCGACGAGGCCCATCATACAAAGAATCTTTTACAGCCAAACATGATGGCACTACACTTAATCCACCATCTTCATGCATCATCATTTCATGCTCTTTTACAAAAACAGTCAAATCGGGAAAAAATGAAGATGTTACATTATTATTAACAACTTTACCAAAACAATATTCCAACCAATACCCTCTTTGCAGCAATGGTTTTATATGCTTATCACGCCAGTCTTCATTAAAATATGCATCAACAATCTGTGCTGTCAATGCAGGTGCATTAAATTGACGCTTCCCCTCTGCGTCTACTGGCCCTGCAGCAATTATCAATGTTCGTTGTTGTTGTGGTGTTAACAGGTTAAAAAAATACTCTTTAAATAATAGACCTGGTGTTATATCAAGTGTGATACTAAACAACTTCATTATTTCGTATGGCATAGGAATTTTTGGCACTTCTATGACGCTATCTATTAATTCAAAATTTTTATTATGGTGTAAACAATGCCTATACAATGAAATTGATTCTAATACTTTCCATTTTTCTAATTCATACGTTCCATCGTCAGAACATGGTATTCTAACCGTTTTTTGCATACCAGGAAGTATCTTTCTTTCCATGCATACAAGATTTGTTGAGAAAACTAACGATGATATTATCAATAAAACGATGTGATTTTTTTGCATGCGTAGATTCCTTTTTTAATACATGAAAAAGTAAAAAAAATTTCCATTAAATTCATGACCATAGAAACTTAATTTTACTATATTATTATAAATAACTCACCATTTACCATTCCCCTAACATTTTTTAATTTTGATATGTCTAATTTATAGGGTTCATTATTAAGATTTTTATTTACAATTTAAAAAAATCTATCATACTCTCATACAATGATATTATCAACTATTATACATAATCTAAAAGGGAACAAAAAAATGTTCAATAAAAAGACTTATCTCGCGATAACAATATCAACTTTATCCTCATTCACAGCATTCGCCGATAGGGTGGAAGCTCATGTAGAATTCCAAGTTGGCAACAAAGCGGGTAAAAAAATTATTATAATTGATTCAGAAGAATATATTCACCTTACAATGGATAATGAAAATCTTGGTTTTTTACTTAAACTAACTGAATCGAAAGAAGGTAACGAAAGATTTGAAACAACTCCAACTTATAATGGAGAACCTATAGCAAACTTTTTTCAAACAGGAAAACAAACTAGACTTGGCGCAGGTTGCACCTTAAATGGCCATAAAATTGAAAAAGAATTAATAATTACATTTCTTGAAGTAAAAAAACTTCCATAAAAAAATATGTAACATAATTAGATTTTTAAGGTTATTTTATTAATTTTTACGTTATTTTTGTGTTCGTTTTCTTCGACCCGCCCGCCCGCAGAAGCCTTGGCGGAGGTGGGTCGAAGAAAACGAACTAAAGTAAACCACTTTGTCAAGACACAACTTACGTCCTTTTACCTCTCTTGATCAGGCGAATGATATGTCTCACTTTTTTATGTTTAAACTTCTTTAACTTTTTAAAATGCTCTTTTACAAATTCATCATCACCATAAAGTTCTTTATACTCATGAAGCAATTTTTTCTGCTTTTTGAGCAAACGAGCTTCAGATTTATTTTCATTTTCTCCCACAACTGCAATGACTTTTTTAAAAAGATACGCTTGGCGAAAAGCTGCAAGAACTGTGCGAAACTCTTTTTTATCCAAGGTAAGCGTGTAGCCTAAAAAATCAAATTGTACAAACGTGGGACTCTCTACTGGCAAATAAGAGAGTGTATAATTGGGAACCGTTCCGATAAATGTAACGGTATCAAAGATGCCAGTAATACCAGACGAATTGAGAATTGTGTAAATTCCAGGCTGAGCATTTTGATCTAACTGAATCTCCAATGTACCTAAGCGCAAATTCTACTTTGAAATGCATAACGTAAGTAGCGCGCTTTAGGAGTAATATTAATGATAATATCTTATCCTAAAATGGTTAGAAAGCAAAAAAGCCTTTCTAAAGAAAATCCTGAAAGCTTTCCCGTAGAAAGAACAGATATTTTTGGTTGGTCTATATCAAGTAATTCAGCTGCTTGCCTTTGAGTAAATTTTTTGCGCTTAATAAGAACATTAATTTGAAGGGCTAAATTTGTCTTAGCCATTCTTTCTTCAGCATCAGGAAATCCAAGATCAGCAAAAATATTACCTGTGCTTATGATGTAATCATTTTTTTTATTCATCATCTTTTTTCGCTATCGATTTTATGCGCAGTCATTCTCTCAAATTCAGCTTCAAATTCTTCAACGGTAGGTAAATTACTTTTAAATTCTTTTGGTAGCGCGGCAATAAGCTGTGTTACATATCCTGCAATGCCCATTGGTTTTTTTATATCTTGTAATGCATACTCTGCAATAAGATTATCTTTTGTTTTTACCAACAAAATACCGATACTAGGATTGTCTTCTTTCTTCTTTAATGTTTTATCAACTACCGTTAAATAAAAATTGAGTTGCCCAGCATCTTTTGGCTCAAATTCACCTGCTTTTAATTCCACCACCACAAAACAGCGCAAATTAATGTGATAAAAAAGCAAATCGATATAAAAATCTTTTTTGCTTACTTCGAGATGATATTGTCTGCCTAAAAATGCAAAACCTTTGCCAAGCTCAACAAGAAAATTAAGCATTTGCTGTGCTAGATCAGAGTTAGCCCCAGGAAGGGTCGTTTTAAAATTAGAAACTGCTTTTCCTTGTCGACCATACAAATTAGATTCAATCCACATAGTTAGCACACTTCTGCTCCACCCATTTTCTAAGCACTTTTGTACATACCAGAGCTGCTTATCGCTATGTTCAACCTTATCCATAATGACCATATTGTGGCCCCATGGAATTTGTGCAACAGCTGTTGCACAATTAGGATCAGGGTAACTTTCAGCAAATCTTCTCATATAATTTAAATTTCGATAAGAAAAACCTGAAAGATCAGGAAATGATCGTGCCAAATCGCTTGCAAGGGTAGTAATAATTTTTGAACCCCATCCTTCATTATCGATTTTCTCAGTAAGACCTTTACCTATTCTCCAATATAATAAAATAAGCTCTTGATTAATGGCAATCGCTGCCTTTATTTGTGATTGTTGAATATCTTTTTTAATATGATCAAGAAATTGACCATAATCTTTTACTTTTAATAGATTCGTATTGTCGCTCATCGGTTCACTCTTTAAAAATCATATAAATATCAAGTCATCTAGTTTTTTCGTGTTATTATTATTCAAGCAAAAAATTTTCTTTAGAAATTACCTTTTTTCCCGTTTGTTTTTCAATGTCCTTACGAGTTCTGCCAGCTACTGCCCCACCAATTTTTGCATCACTTCGCAGCGTATCTAATCCTTGAGAGTTTTTTTGTTGCGTAATTTGAGCTGTAGTCGCTTCACCAAGCATGGTAATGATAAGTTCAAGATCAGTCATGTGATCCCGCAAATTTTCTCTTTCAATACCTTTGAATTGTTTATACTCTTGAACCTTTAAATCAAAAGCTCCCTGCATAATATCATTGGTCAATATTGCGTAATCAATAGATCTTTTAGCTCCCCTTTCAGCCCATTCATCAGTTAAACTATGACGAACTGATATGCCTCGCATGCGTTTATCAATCCAGCCCTTATCGTAACCCTTTTTTTTGTAAATATTTTTAACTCTATCCATTCCCAATTCAGGATTTTCAATTTCATCTATACGTTCTTTGGCTATTTTTGCTAGCCACAATTTAAATGGTTCAGCCTTTGGGGATGGTATTGATTGAATAATACGGAAAATACCTTCTGTATTGGCACTGTCAGTTGTACGTTTTTTACCATCTAATGCTGTTAATTTCAACTGTCGACAAATTGTCGACAGTTCAACTTCTGAGGTATTTTTTTCTCTGATTTTCATTTTATGCCAATAATCACGAGGATTTTTACTATCTGTAAGAAAAGCAACAATATCTATAACAGAAAACCACCATTCCTTTTCTAAAAAAATTCTTCTGATTTGTTGACCTTCAAAAATTGAAATTTTTGTTACATCATTCATAGCTATAAGTCCTAAATATAAAGGTAAAATACATACTTATTTTATCATATAATTAGTAGAAACCATATTTTAGGAGGTAAGGTTTTTTAATAACCTTTGGTGCATTTACAACTACATGAGCAATTTTTTTTGATCGCGCTTTAGGAGTAACATTAATGATAATATCTTGTCCCAAAATGGTTAGAAAACGAAAAAGTCTTTCCAAGGAAAAACCTAAAAGTTTCCCTGTAGAGAGAGCAGATATTTTTGGTTGGTCTATATCAAGTAATTCAGCTGCTTGCTTTTGAGTAAGTTTTTTACGCTTAATAAGAACATTAATTTGAAGAGCAAGATTTGTCTTAGCCATTCTTTCTTCAGCATCAAGAAACCCAAGATCAGCAAAGATATTACCCGAGCTTACAGTGAAATCTTTTTTTGTATTCATTATTTAAATCTTTCTCTTGTAAATTTACTCTATATTTTTTAGGAAGAATATGCCATATATAGTATAATATATTAAAAGGGCTAAAAAGATAACCTACTATGATCAAAAAAACTAAATCAACCTTCGATGAATTTCTAGAATCCCTGAGCCCAGAAGAACGCAAAAAATATGATGAAGAATACAAAGAACTTCTTTTATCTGAATTGATACTGGCTACTCAGGCAAAAGATATTAAAGCAATAAAAACACTCACCAAAATGATAGAAATGATTCCATCATATGAAAAGAAAAACATTTAAAGAATATTTAAAAACACGTTTATGGTACAATTATGAACATTTTACTGTTGAGCAATAGCCTCAAACAATTAAGTGCTAATGAAAATAGAGCAACTATTTTGACTACTCGTGAAACGCACATACTTTATTGTCTCGTTTCAATTCGGCAGCTATTGTTTCATTTTCTTCAATTGATAAGTACCGTTTTTTATCTTCAATCCAACCTTTTGCAAATGCCAATCCATTAACTTGCGCTTCATTAGGATTTGCATTGTGGTCAAGTCGAGTAATAATATCATTAGCCAATTCATATGTATTCCGTACATCTTCAACCTTTTCTGCTACACACTTATGACATTGTGTTGCGTAATGTCCTTCAATATCAGCACGGCGTTCACGATAATTTTCGAATTGTCCCTGAATAGCTCGTCCTACATAATAACCTGCAAGCACTGCGGACAGATATAATAATTTTAATTTTCCCCGAGGCCTAACAAACATTTTAGTTGCAAAAGGTATTCCTAAGAACGAACAAGAAAACAGAACCCCATTAAACACATGGTCATGATATTTTATATGCACCGCTTCATGAAACATATTGCAACGTTTCACGCCATACGCGGTCTTATCATGGATAAATTCATTGCCAATAATAATAGCGTTAGTCTCTGCCGTAGCAGAAGCATCTAATTCCGAAACATACTGAATAGGAACTTGCCTGTCAGCTGGAATACCTACAGCTATTTGAGCTTCTTTGCCTAATGCCTGCATTGCTTCAGAAGCAGGAATGCCCTGAAGCGGAATCCTTTTTGTAAAACATTGATTAAAGCGATGCATTGCGCTTGATGTTGCTATAGCGGCAAGCAACTTACCAATAATACCTTTTTGATTCAATGTTTAGTTGTTATTTTTCATGGTATATACCGAGGCATTGGCCAAGACCAAAAAGCAGAATAAAGCTCTGATTCCAACCTTAAAAATATTTTTATCCATAATGTTCCTTGTTACTTTCTTTATATCAAAATGCAATGGCTAACTGTTTTCTTTTCTTCGAATTGGCAAGACTACCCCAAGTAACAGTATAAAACAGAACATAACAACAAGACTTGCTAATATACCAATTTCGCTCGTTGTATGAGTTTTGAAAATAGCCCTTTTTTGAGTTTTTAGTTCTTGTTGATATGCCATTTCTTTGAGCTTTTGTTGATGCGCAATTTTCATTAATCTTTCTTGCGTAGCCAATTGTAACTCTTGCTCATATAGCCTTTGCTTAGCTTCTACACGCTTTCGTAATACATAACCAACAGTCCCACCAATGACTTCTCCAAGCATTCCCCCCACAGAGGTATCCCTAACAACAACCATCGGCGTAACTCCAATTATTGCTGGAGTGTTGGTAATAACAGTTATCGGCATGACCCTCGTTACTGTTAATGATAATCCAATAAAGAAAAAAGCTGATATAAACTTTTGTTTTTTAATCATTTTTAAGCCCCCTAAAAGTACATTCTAAACGGAACAACTTCCTATATTATAAGTCTAACACCCGTATAAATTGCGGTCAAAAGCCCCCTCAAAAGAGCCTCCCAGATGAGCTTTACAAATATATGAAAAACGCACCTTCGTCTAAACTTCCTCTTTCGCCAAGGCTTCAAAAGACATGTCGGGGCCAGGCAACTTTTTACTGTTGAGCAACGTCGAAGCATCAGAACAAGACACGGGAAAAAGATTTAAAATGAGCAATGTTAATGATTAAAGTTATACTTGAATAGGCTGCCTATAAAACAAATCAATTCTGAATAATTACAAAAAATGATAATATATGTGAAGTCTTGATGATTTAAAATTTTTTAAAAGTTTTTTTCATTTCGTGTCTTGACAAAGGGGTTCACTTTATCGGCGGCAGGCCATACAGGA
>KanNP_Total_noBrdU_T14TCDRAFT_1000038_pt1 | contig 10291 bp, 4 predicted proteins | sample KannatnBrdUF14TC_FD_10625 | JGI IMG/M metagenome (IMG submission 10625)
TATTGGAGCTGTTCAAGTATGTACCTATAGTTGTAGAAGACCTTCTGTAGGCAACTGCACTGTATGTTACAGAGCCGGGTGCGGTTGATTTATTAACAAAAATATTATTTCTTACATCAACGTTAGGGGTGGTTAATGCATAAAGGCATGCTGTTGAAAATGTTGTTAACGAAGAGCTTGATGAATTTAAATAAACTGAATTGTAGTAAATATTTACGAATTGATTAGCTGCGCCGGATGCAACATTTATTCCCGCAATTGCCGGAGTTGTACTTGTGCTGGCAGGAGTATTGAGGTCATTTATAAAGTTATTATAAATATTGAATGTAGCTCCTGCGGTTGCAACCACATCATAGATACCATTAACTACAGCTGTTGTGGATGTATTGGAAGTGAGACCGTTTATCTTATTTCTAGAAATATTGAACTGGAATCCTGCAGATAAATAGATACCGTATATAGTGCTTCCCGGGCTGGTAATATTAAATATCGAATCACCCGTCATTGTTATCTGTGTATTGGTAGTGCCTGTTGAAAAAATACCATAGATAGTAGAAATACCGTTATTACTGAAATTACCGACCCTGTTATTATTCATGTTAACATAATTTGTCGGGAGGCTTGCCTGATATAAACCAGCAAATAAAGTTGCAGCAGCGCTTGAATGGCCTGTTACAGTGTTGTTATTCATGTTCAATGTTCCCACAGGAGAAGCAGCATTATATATGCCGTAAATCGCACCGGTCCCTGTTGCGGTAGTTTTTGAATTGTTGGTAACCACATTGTTATTAACATTCACAGTTACACCGATACCGGGTGAACCGCCGTAATAAATTCCGAAGAATGTTCCTGATCCGGTGCTTGTGTTTCCGGAAAATGTGTTACTGTTTTCATCCTGGGGACCGCCTGTAGATGAGTTAAATATGCCGTACATACTATGGGCACTTGTGCTTGGAAGAACATTATTGGCAATCGTGTTATTGCTGATATTGCATCCGTACTGCCCAGCAACTGTTGTGCCGTTATAAATACCATATGTGGTTCCTGCTGCAGTTGTTCCGCAGACAGTATCGTTTACGATCCTGTTGCCTGTGATGGTGAGGAAGTTGGATGTAACTGCAGAGTATATCCTGTAAATAGAATAGCATGATGTTCCTCTGACAACATTTGCTGAATCGAGATGATTGGTGATAGTTAAAGCATTAAGGGTGGTATTCAAGTTATATAATCCGTATATAGTTGTACCGGTTGAAATGCCGGCAGTTCCGTAAACAGTCCCTATAATCTTGTTACCTGATTCTGTTAAGTTATAGTTGTTAGAATTGCAATAGAAACCGTACATTGCACCGGAAGTGGCTGTAGAATAATTACAGTTTAAAAGAGTGTTGTTCAGAAGATTGATAGTATTGCTGTTTCCTGCGCTTCCGCTTCCGAAGGCAATTCCGTATACAGTACCGGTTGTACCGGTAGGAGTAATTGTTACTGTATTATTTGAAATCGTAAGGTCTGAATTGTTCATTGTTGAGCAGAAAATACCGTAAAATGTACCGGTAGAGCCTGTGCCGCCGTTTACAATATTATTATTGATGAGTGATTTATTCTGGAAAATAGTATAGATCGCGTTTACCTGGTTAATACCTCCGCCGAAGTTGGTTACAGTACATCCGTCAATTGTATTGCTTTGGTCGTAAAAAGTATACGGTACGGTTAGGTCATTATAACCGTTAATGAAGAAGCCGGCGTAGGAGTTAGTAACAGTAACGTTCTGGAATAAATTGTTAGAATTAGTTCCTGCAACAGAAGTCACAGTCAGCTGGGTTGTAGAAGCAAATGTGTGATTGTTGGAATAAATTCCAACAGAATTTAAATTTGCCTTATTAAGAGTTACCGTGCAGTTTTTAATGGAAATATTTTTGCTGCCCTGTGTTCCGGACTGTTTTAATATTGCGTAGCCCCATTCCATCTGGGTGACCGGGTCAGGGTTTGAGGGATTTTCCTGGAGGTCAATTCCGTCAAATGTTACGTAATTTACCCCGTTCAATATTATTATTCCGTCTGATGTTGTTGAAGTACCCACTCCCGCAGTCAACAGCGGGTTTACACCCGCACTTCCCTTTTTGAAGGTCAATGTATTTACAGAATTTGGCGGATTGGTAGTGCATGTTAAAACCAAATTAACGTTGCTTTCTGTATAACCCGGTGCAATATTAACTGTTGTGGGACAGGTAACACCGGAAATATTGAGATCGGCAAAACATGCGGCCAGCGAAGCATAATCTCCCGGAATATTTTTAACACCGCAGAGAGATGGCGGCAGCGGAGCAATCGGCCTGTTGCCTGCGGGGGCCACTGTAGTAGGCACTACAGTACCCATAGCACCGGAGCCGGTAATACTGTTGCACTGTGCATCAAGAACATTGCCTATACTTGCGCCGCCAGGTACATCATAAGCCAGCCAGAAATAATTTGTACCCGGGCCCAAAGTTTGGGTTCCGAGAATTGAAAAAGTTCCGTTTGGGGAAGCCTGTGTTCCGAATAAATTAGTTGTAGAGAAAAGTGCGCTTGTTCCTGTATAATATATTTTTGCATTCGATATATCGGTTGCGGGGTTAGTTGAACCGTTTGTGCCAAGACTGAAGCTTGAAATTATAAATGAATTTCCCGGTCCTCCGCCCGTTACAATAGGTATCTGGATGATTGCATTGTTGTTAGTACTGGGATAAACCGGTACCCCCGGGGTAACCTGGATCGTATTGCTTGAAGTAAATGTCATCGCAATTGGCGTCCATGTCCATATTTGTCCGCTCGGCGGTTTTATTGCAGCAGTAAATGTGTTCGCTGCTGTATTCGATGCGCCTGCAGTTGTTGCTGTCCAGTCTGTTGTTGTTGTTCTGTTGTTATAATCTGCTGTAGTGGTATTTATACCGCACTGAATAAGGTAAGCAGGAACGTTTAAAACTGTCGGGTTTGGCCCAAACACTATTTGTACAGTGTTTGCTGATTCATACAATTTCATCTGGAAAGAAAAATCACTTCCGTCATAACCAGCATTATATAAGCCGTAGTTTGACCATTGGATCGTCATGATCCTGCTTCCAACTGCGCCTGTGGTTGTGTATATCAGAGTACTGGTTGTATTATTAGCCCTGAGGTCATTATTAAAACCGGCGAATATATTGGTCTGCAAAGAAAGGATATACGGATAATTGCTTCCTGATATGGTTCCGAATTTAATATATCCGTTTGCATTAACATCTACTGTGGTGTAATTAGTCCCGTCATAATTAAATGTGAATCCTATCGGGATATTAATAAAGGTGTTATCATCATTTGAAACGGTTCCCAAAGTAATACCGGAAACACTTGTGTAAGATCCTGATGTCTGGGCCCATGTATATGATGCAGCTGTATTAGTTCCGGGGGGAATGATCCACGGTCCGTCAGACTGAGACTCCCGGTTTAAATCAGGTCTTATTGAGTTATTGTTATTTGTAAAAGCGTTTTTCTCATCTATTCTGAAAAGTCCTGACGGGTCAACCGGCTTAGAAATGTTAGGGTTTGTTTTAAGGTTTTCTTTGTACTGCAAATACTGTTTCCAAAAAACTGCTTTTTTAATTTCATAGTCTTTGCCATCCTGTGCTAATGAAACCTGCATCAAGCACACAGACAAAAAAACAAAAAGTGAAAATGTAATTTTTTTCATATTGTTATGAATATAATTAGTTATATAATGCCGTATAATTTAGGTTAATCAACAAATATAGTTACCCTTAAATTCAAGGAATATAAGGCAAACCTTATTTTTCTGTAAGATAATTCCTACAGAATTGTTATAATAGTATGTTTTTAATAGAACCTTGTAATGATTTTATGATGTGAGGATTAAGATCGTGTTTAGTTTTTGGTTACTACATGAAACTGAAATAATGCATTAATTGTTGATAACCAGCTTTTGTTTGATCGCGTAATGAGTAAGCTCAACATTTGTTTTCAGGTTCATTTTTTCAAGTATTCTTGTACGGTAGGTGCTGATCGTCTTTACGCTTAAAGAAAGCTCGTCAGCTATCTGCGAAAGAGTATGCCCCGAGGCAATAAGGCACAGCACCTGGAATTCCCTTTCTGAAAGCTCCTCATGGGGTGTTTTATAATTATGCTTATCAAGCGAGAGAACAATCGATTCGGCAAGTGATCCGCTGATATACTTTCCGCCTGAATAGATCTTCCGGATCGCCTTTATAAGCTCGCCGGGCATGCTGTCTTTGTTAAGATAGCCCGAGGCACCGGTTTTCAAAGCCCTTATGGCGATCTCTTCTTCAGGGTGCATTGATAAAATAAGAACCTTAAGTTCTGGTTTGCGCTGCTTTATCTCTATCAGAGAGTCAAGCCCGTTCTTTCCCGGCATTGTGAGGTCAAGTATGAGGATATCCCATTCATTTTGGTAAAGCTGTTCAAGAATTTCATCTGAGTTTGAAGCTTCGCCCAGGACCTGGATATCATTTTCTTCAGAGAGTATCTGCTTGATGCCTCTTCTTACAACTGAGTGGTCGTCTGCAATTAATATTTTAATCATTTAATCCTGCGTAGTGATTGTTCAGCGGGATATTTAAAACTATTTCAGTACCTTTATCGGGGATTGATTTTATATCAAGGTTTCCGCCAAGTATAATTGCTCTTTCTTTCATTCCAAGAATACCGAGTGATTTAACATGACCGTTGTTGTTGTTCTGTTCTTTTAACCCAACACCGTTATCTTTTATTCTCATTTTCAAAATATCGTCTCCGTTCTTGCTGATATCGATTTGTATATCAGAAGCTTTTGCATGGCGCGCAATATTTGTCATTGCTTCCTGGAATATCCTGAAAAGCGAAGAAGAAACAGCAGGGGAGAATTCAATATTTTCTGCAGGAAGATTCAAACAGCACCTTATACCTGTGCGAAGCTGGAACTCAAGCATCTGGCTTTCAATTGCCGGGAAAAGCCCTATTTCATCTATCAATCTCGGGCGCAGGCGTGTGGAAATTTTACGCACTGATTTAATTGTCTCATTAACAATTTTGCTTACAAGCAGTGCTCTCTCAACAATATCTGAATTGTTTGAATATTTTTTTCCTATCCACATTATTTCAAGATTTATTGCGGTTAATGCCTGCCCCAGCTCATCGTGTATCTCGCGGGCAATTTTTGTGTTCTCTTCTTCCTTTATGGTTTCAATTTTTCTGGTAAGCTCACTCAGCAGAACGGTTTTTTTCTGAAGTTCCTCTTTAGCTTTTTTATGCTCGTTAATCTCCATAAGCAGGTCTGAGGTCCTTGAGTTAACATTTTCCTCAAGATTCAGTTTTAATAAGTGTACCTTGGAAATCAGTATCACAACAACAGTGAAAAATCCAAGCCTTACAAGTGCGTTCCAGTACGGTATTGCTGAGTTTGAATATTGAAAGTATGAATTGGTATCAGCATAAAGCCATACTGCAGCGCTTAAGATGGCAAAAGCGAGTCCGTAATTTTTACCTGCATACCATGAAACCAGAGCAATAGGAATCAAATAGAAAATCGAAAAGGATATTTCAACTGTTGTTATGTAATCTATGAATCCAACAACTGCAATTAGAAGAATTCCTACAGCAAGTATGGCATTTTTACCGATATTTGCTAAAAACTTTCCTACCATTTGATAAATAAATCGCTAAAATATAAGAACTAAGAAATTAAAAAATAACCCCAAAATTATCCGGCATTCTAACTAAAATCACTAACTTATAATTAATTTTTGTTAAATTAAGGGTTTAAAAGAGCGAAAAATATGGTAAAAATTCTCCCCCATAATTCGGGGTTATCGTTATCTTACAAGAGGCAGATTTTCCGCGTTCCAGGCGTCAAATCCCCCTGTTATCACGTGGACATCTTTAAAGCGGAGTTCCTTCATGAGCTCGAATGTATTTGAGCTTTTAGCACCGGTTTTGTCGTATACTATATATGTTTTATCCCTATCCAATTTCCCGATCTCATCAGGGAAGCTTGTCATGTTGTAATCTATCAATACAGCATTTTGAATATGGCCCAGGTCATATTCAGCCTTACTCCTCACATCAATAACAACCACATCCGGTTCACCTGAATGTTTCTGAAGAAAGCCAAAAGCCTCGTTTACCGAGATCTTATCTCCCGTTAAGCGGGGAAAGAAATAATTGCATGAAGAAATGAGAAGTACAGCTGTTAATACAGGTATAGATATAAGTTTCATTGAATATAAAGTTATAAATTTAATGCATTAAGTTTAAGGACAAAACTCATGGAAATTGCAATTTCAATATTTTTTCATATGTTTTATACATAAATTAAGATCATGATGACAAAATTTTACCTGGCTTTACTGATAACATTACTGAACTTTCAGCAGCTGGATTGCAATGCCAATATCCAAAGAGCTGAGGAGAATAAATTTAAGCTTGGCTGTGAAACATTGCTCGGGAACATTGAAAGTATTAAGAACCATAGGATTGCACTGCTAACAAATCAAACCGGGATATTATCAAACCAAACACATATTATAGATACGCTTGTAAGTATTGGCGTTAATGTTGTGAAAATATTTACTCCCGAGCACGGGATAAGAGGCGATGAAAACTATTCAAACATCGACGAAAAAACAGGCATTCCGATCGTTTCACTGTACGGAGTGAAGAACAAGCCCACATCTGATGACCTGAAGGACGTTGATATTATTATTTATGATGTTCAGGATGTTGGCGCAAGGTTTTACACATATACATCAACTCTCTATAACGCAATAGAAGCTTCAATTGAAAATAACAAAAAAATATTTGTGTGTGACCGCCCGATGGTCATTAATCCAAAATATGCCGACGGGTTTATGATGGAAGACCAATATAGGTCATTTGTTGGACTGATACCAACTCCCGTTTGCTACGGAATGACATGCGGCGAACTTGCAAAATATTTATGCGGCGAGGTTTTTATGAACAAAGACAATCTGAAGGTCATTGAAATGCAGAATTATTCCCGCAGCATGGATTACAATTTCCTGGATCTACCCTGGGTTAAGCCTTCACCCAACATGTTCAGCCCTAAAACTGCAGTCTGCTACCCGGCAACTTGCTTTCTCGAAGGCACAAATGTGTCTGAGGGCAGGGGTTCTGCGCGCCCGTTTGAAAATTTCGGCGCTCCATGGGTGAACGGGCAGGCGCTGGCCGATGAGCTGAATGCAAACGGACTTGAAGGCGTGACATTTGAGCCCGTCACTTTCTCCCCGAGCGAAAAGATATCAGATTACCCGCCTAAATTCTTCAATAAAGAATGCAATGGTATTTACATTAATGTAACTGATAAAAATAAATTTGAAGCAGTAAAATGCGGAGCTGCAATCCTGATAGCGTTAAATAAACTGTGCTCTGAGTTTAAATTCAACAATGATAATTTTATCGATAAGCTTGCAGGGACTGATAAATTGCGCAAAGCTGTAGTTTCCGGTAAGGATCTTAATGATATTGTGAGCATGTGGAGGGAATCACTTGAGAATTTTAAAAAAATAAGAGAGCAGTACCTTTTATACAAATGAGATGTTAAAAGAAGAACTGAAATCGATATTCAAAAAGCATAAAAGCGATAATGAAATTTATCATGACCTCGCCCAGTACCATGTCCGTGAGATCCTGCTTGTAACATCCCTTTACGACGCATTTATACTTGAAGAGGAGGAAAAGCTTAATGAAAAGATATTTGGCGAGTATTTTGATCTTGACCTTTCAAACGTTCCTAGGATCACGAATGCATCTGATGAGCTTGAAATGAAAAAGCTGCTGATCGAGAAATATTTTGACTTTGTGATAATTACTATGCGCACACAGAACCTTACTCCGATAGAGCTTGCGGAGCTGATAAAAAGAATAAACCCTGATCTTCCGGTTTTCCTTCTTCTTTACGATAACAGCGATATTGCGCATGTTAACCAGATGCGTGATAAAATAGGGATATTCGAAAGAGTGTTTGTATGGAACCGTGATACAAAGGTTTTCCTTGCCATCATAAAATATTTCGAGGATAAAAAAAACACGGGCAATGATACAAAAGTTGGTTTGGTGAGAGTAATACTTCTGGTAGAAAATTCAATTAGATATTATTCACGCTACCTTCCGATATTATATACTGAGATAATCAAGCAGACCCAGCGTCTCATCACAAAAGACAACCTTGATTACATAAAAAAAATATTAAGGATGCGCGCGAGGCCGAAGGTCCTTATGGCTTTCAGCTATGATGAGGCGATGGAGATATTTGAAAAATACAAAGATAACCTCCTTTGTGTAATTTCTGATGTTAAATTCCCTTATGGGGGCAAAATTGATGAAGAAGCGGGCATTAAGCTTTTAACCCGCGTTAAGCAGGAATACAGCGATATGCCGTTTTTGCTGCAGTCTTCCGAGAGCACTTTCCAGGCAGTGGCGATGAAAAACGGGGCTGCCTTCATTAATAAAAACTCTGAAACTCTTTCAGAGGATCTGACGGATTTCGTTTTGAACAACCTCGGGTTCGGTGATTTTATATTCAGAGACCAGAAGGGATTTGAAATAAGCCACGCTACATCAATGGAGGAATTCAAGGAGCTTCTTAAGGCGGTTCCATCTGAATCGGTATTATACCACGGAAGCAGGAACCATTTTTCAGCATGGCTTATGGCTAGGGGCGAGATACAGATCGCGGAGCACCTTGAAAAATTCAAGGTAACAGACTTCCCGAATGCAGATGCGATACGCGATTATATCATTGATATAACTAAAAATGTTGAAACAACCGTTTCACGGGGCGGAGTTGTTGATTACAATGAAAGATTCCTTGAAGAGAGCAACCTGATATTAAGGCTTGCAGGCGGATCATTCGGAGGAAAGGGGAGGGGGATTGCGTTTATCAATACCCTGCTGCAGTCCAAAGAGCTGTTTGCAGGAATAAAAGACGTTGAAATAAAGATCCCAAAGACCGCAATTATAGGCATTGAGGAATTTGATAATTTCATTACGAGGAATTCCTTAAGCAAGCTTTATCTTAAACATAATTTCAGCGACCTTAAGAAAATTTTTCTCAAAGCACCTTTATCAAAAGGATTAATTGAAAAATTAAGATCATACATCAGTAAAGTTAAAGTTCCGCTTGCAGTGCGTTCATCGGGAATATTTGAGGACTCAATTTCAGAATCATTCTCGGGCATTTACCAGACATTCCTGATACCGAATAATCACACCTCAGATGAGGAGCGCTTAAAAAACCTTATGGATGCCATCAGGCTTGTTTATGCATCGATATACTCAAAACATGCACGGTCATATTTTGAAGCGATCAACTACAAAGTTGATGATGAAAAGATGGCGGTGGTTATACAGGAGATGGTTGGAAGCAATTTCGGGAACTCTTTTTTCCCGCATATATCAGGCATAGCTCAGTCATATAATTTCTACCCAATAGAACGCTTCAAGCCTGAGGACGGCATCTGCATAGCGGCTGTGGGGCTCGGAAAATACGTGATAGATGCCGAAAATGCTTACAGGTTTTCACCCAAATTCCCTAAAGTAGATATAACCGACCCCGAGGCGCAGCGGAAGAACACTCAGTCATTTTTATATGCCATCGATATGGAGAGGAGTGTTTCAAACCTTACCGAAGGCGAAGATATAACGTTGAAATCAATAAGCATTACTGATGCAGAAAAGCTGGGTGTGCTTGATGAGGCTGCATCTGTTTGGGACGCGCAGGATGATAAAATGAAGGCTGGGCTTAATAACCCGGGTCCCAGAATCATAAACTTTGCGGGCGTGCTGAAGTATGATTCATTTCCGCTTGCCAAAATTCTCTCAAGGCTGCTTGAAATAATTGAAAGCTCAATGGGCCTGCCGGTTGAAATTGAGTTTTCCGTAAACCTTGATGGTGATAATGCCGGATTTTACGTTCTACAGCTTAAACCGCTTATAAGAAGCTCTGAATATTTTACGATCGATGAAAATAAGATCGATAAATCACGGCTTATGCTTTATACCGAGCGGGGGATGGGCAACGGAAGGATCGATTACATCACCGATATTATTTATGCCGACCCGCAGAAATTCAATAAAGCAGAAACTGTGCAAATGTCAGGCGAGCTTGAAAAGATGAATGAAAAAATGCGGAAGCTTAAAAGAAATTATATTCTGATGGGCCCCGGGAGGTGGGGTACGCGCGACAGGTGGCTAGGCATACCCGTACAGTGGCCGCAGATATCAAATGCAAAGATAATAGTAGAAACCG
>KanNP_Total_noBrdU_T14TCDRAFT_1000040_pt1 | contig 10118 bp, 5 predicted proteins | sample KannatnBrdUF14TC_FD_10625 | JGI IMG/M metagenome (IMG submission 10625)
GCCTTAATAAATATTATGACTTTATAAACCAATTAGTTACCACACCTCACCCACTAGACCATATAACACGTAAAGAAAAAACAACATCTAATGCTGCACTTATTAAATTATATGAAGAAAAAAACGAAGTAAAAAATCTCAGCAACTTTAATTATGTTTTAAGATTTACTGCATTTCCAGAATTTACCATGCCAATCAATAGATGGGGAAGCCGTATGGCATACTGGATTTATGCAAGCGGTCAAGGCAGTGTTTTAGATCCAAATTTTAATCAAGATTTTGATTGTTCAAAATTTGAATATATGCCTTCTTATCAACACTGTAGTCGTGTCGCGCATTACCTGCGCTTAAAAGAAATTATGGAAAAGCAACAATTTAAAAGCCTCAAAACAACTCCTACCTATCTCAAACATATTCCTGATAAACCTACGACATTATCTGATGAAAACTATGTTGTTATCCAAGAATGGATCCCAAACTTAAAGGAATTAAAAGAATTTCCAGCGGAGAAACAACAAGAAATCTTAAAAAATATTCCCTTTGCTGCATTAAAAGAAATACATGAAGCAATTATCTATGCAGCACTATGGGACATGGGTCATAATTTAGCAATTGATGGAACAACGCCATATTATTATATGGTTGACTTAGAAGAACCTTTTAATCACAAACCACAGTTCTTTTACTTTCAAGGTGAAGAAGGTCAAAAAAAATGCCTGCTGGATATCATAGCTGGATTAGAAAGAACGGCAAAATTATTGTTAAATATACCAGAGCAATTTAATAATTGGAAAAATCTAACAAAAGAAAATATATCTTTTCTTAAATTTTGCACAGAATTTAATGTTTTTCCCAATTATGACATTGATCATTTAACCAGCAAATAATTATAGGAATACTTCAAAACAAAAGTATGAGAGTTCTTACGAACTCCCATAATCATATAGCCCAATACTCTTTTATTTATACAAACATCTTTTATTCTTAATAATTATATACACAACATACATCATTGCACTGAGTGCAATCAAACTCTTCATTCCAATATCAAACCACTGCATTCTCTTTTCTCTTTCTACTGATGCCTTATAAGCATCAAAAACTGGATCAGGTTGATATGGTGCAAGATCAATATCAGAAGTATTCTTTGCACAGGACAATCCATGATGCCGTAAAATAGAATTTATGGCTGCTATCTCTTTTGCATATTCATTGCCATTACCATCAGAATAAAATAATCCATGATGCTGCTCTCCTTTATCGCTATCTTTTGATATCAAATAAACAGGATTACCATGATTTTTCATTCCAGCATAAAATGCCAGCGCTTCATCAAATGATACTTTAGGATCATTTTTGCTATGGAGCATAATAACAACTAAATCCTTTGGCAGGTTTTCTATATTCAAAATAGCTTGATCACCTGCTGGACTGTAAAAAGGATGCCGTAATTTACCCAAATAAGGCAATAAATAATTACTCAATGGAATGTATGATATATATTTTGCTATTTTTTCAAAACGGCGCACAATTGCATGATTGCCTGATGTCAAAATTCCTTCTACTATTAATACCTTAATTTTTTCATTTTTATTTTTAACAAGTGAATTAATAACACTTGCCGATCCTTGCGAAGACGCAAAGATTATTGCTTGCTCAATAGTATTATTACTCAATATTGCTATCACGCTTTCATTAAAATCATGCGTGCAATAGCTTTGCCCTAAATCAGCGTAACAACCAGAAGGAGCGTTCGCTACAGAGACGTGCTCTTTAAACTGAGGCAACATTTGCATGGCCATTGTTTTAAGAAATTCGGGCTTCATAGTTAGGCCCGGAACAAGAATTAGTTGAGTATGTTGCTGGCAATCAGAAACCAACTCACTACAAATAAGCCCATTTCCCAAAAAAAACATTGACAGAATAAAAAATATGTACATCATCGCTCATCTCTCTATTTTTATTTTTATATCTTACCATCATGTACATCAAAGCCTAATTCTTGTAATTGATCACGCAACTCATCAGCGCGTACCCAATCTTTTTCGTGTCGTGCTTTATCGCGCGCATCAATTAAATCTTGAATTTCTGATGTAACAACCAATTCTTTTTCTGCAAGCGGCTCCAATGTTAAACCCAAAACATTCATCACAATATTTTTTACTGCTGCCAATTCTTGTTTATTGTGAGCAATGGCAACACTATGTTCAAAAATAACACCCAGCAACCCTGGAGTATTTAAATCATCACGCAAAAAGTTTATCATCTGATCAATAATATCAGAATTATAGCCTACTACGTCTATATCAGCACAATCCACTGCACACAAACGAATTAAACGTTCATAACTTTTTTGTGCACTACGCAAAGCTTCAAAAGAAAAATCAATAGGCATACGATAGTGATGCGTCAAAAAATAGTATCGTATAACCATTGGGTCAAACTTCTTGAAAAGATCATGCAGCACAAGAAAATTACCCAAGGATTTGGACATTTTTTCTTTATTACTATTTACAAATCCATTATGCATCCATATGCGTGCAAATGGTGCTCCAAATAAACTTTCTGATTGCGCAATCTCATTTTCATGATGCGGAAAGATTAAATCAAGCCCCCCACCATGAATATCAATATGTTCACCTAAAAACATACGCGCAAGAACCGAGCATTCAATGTGCCATCCTGGACGACCATATCCCCATGGGCTGAGCCAAAATTCCCCTTCAGGCTCACCTTTCCACAATGCAAAATCTAACGGATTACGTTTTTGTTCACGCACATCAACACGCACGCCCGCGTGTAAATCTTCTATTTTTTGTTTTGAAAGTTTACCGTAATCAGGATATGATGCAATAGAAAAATAAACATCATTACCAGACTGATAGGCATGCCCAGCGGCAATAAGTTCTTCTATAAATTGTATAATCGGCTTAATATTATCCGTTACCCGTGGCTCAATAGTTGGCGCCAGACAATTAAGCATTGCTATACTTGCTTGGAAACTATCAATATAACGATCAGCAATTTCACGATATCGCAATCTATCACCCAGCTCTTTTTCAGCACGGTGCATTATTTTATCATCAATATCGGTAAAATTTCTGCAATAGAGTACATCCGTACCAAAAAAGCGTAACGCCCTATGTAATATATCAAAAGAAACATAACAACGACCATGACCAACATGAGCATCATCATACGGCGTAACGCCGCACACATACATCTTTATCTGTTTTGCTACGACTAGCTCTTCTTTTTTTCCACTTAAAGTATTGGTACATATCATCATACGATTCTCTTAATAAAATTCTCTTTAAATCAATGCCATTCTATAATTAAATATAGCATAAATCCTACTTTTTGCTATATTGTAAATCACTTTTAACCCTTAATATAATTATGCTTTTTTTTAAAACAAACCACTAAAGGACCACCGGCATGTTCATAGTGCTACTTGCTATCATCACATTTTACGCATCGCTACACAGCATGGAAAATAATTCGCTCAAACTCTTTCCCTATTTTAATGAAAACAATGTTTATATATACCGAACAGCCATTAACTATGCAAAAGAATCACACGATTGGCCTTTAATGATCCAACTAATAAATGTATGTTTACCGCCAGAAGTAATTCGAAAATATATTTCTCCACATTTTTCAGAACCAATAACAAATAAATATAGACATAAACTTATTGCCTATAAATTTCAAAATAATTTCTTTCAAAAAACAGTTATAAATTATGACAATGACATTAACAAATGGGGTACTTTTTCACGTCATGATGGTACTTATTCTATTGCACCAAAAATAGATAGTACCTACACAATGTGGGATGCAAATACTACTGATAGAAGAAATACTGCTACTCATAGAGAAACATCATACACATATCGCCTTTTATCTCAATATAATAAAAAGAAAGATTCATATTTTTTAATAGAAAATGAGGATGAAGACAATAAAAAATTAATTTTTGGTATCAATAAAGAGCCCTGTATAAAAATAACATCAAAGTATCAACCTTCTCATTATTGTTTTAGTAGTGATTCTAAACTACTCACTATAGGCTTTAAAAAAACAGATAACCTTTTTAACATTCTATTATACGATTTTAGCACATATAATGCGGAAAAACCTAAGAACTATGCTTTTTCTATAAATGGTGACATAGTTGTTTTATGCTCTGCTCACTATTCACCAATATTTGTAGCCGGGGGCAATAATGCCAACACCCCGGATTTTCATAATATTCTTTTATTTACAGCATCCATACATGGATGCTGTTTACTCGAACATGACGCCCCAATTATATGCATAGAATTTAGCCCTGACGATACTCGATTATTGACGTGCTCATATAATGAAATAACAGGCCAATCTCAATTAAGACTATGGGATACAAGCGATCTTAGTAATATCCATCATATATATAACCAAAAGTCCAGCACCCATACGCTTAAAGCTTTTTTTATTTGTAATGGACGGCGCATTGTAACAATAAACAAGAATGGACACATGGCCTTATTTGATGGATTAACCGGTGAGGAGATTAACAAATATTACTGTCTTTGGAACGATGGAAAACTTCCTAACAATCAAGAAATCGTTCCTCTCTGCATATGGAGCAATAATAATAATTTATTTATCAATACTTTTAAAAAGAAAATAAAAATAAGGAACACAACTACCGGCAAAGATCTTGGATCAATGAAAATGATTAAACTTAAACAAACGCCCGTTGGAATTGGACTCACCACTGATGAAAGCACCATTGTTTTTATTGATGAAAAAGACCAAGCATATCAATTAGAATTGTATAGCAAGCAAGACTATAATGAAATTAATTTTATTGAAAACCATGCAAATATTCTTCAGCTGTATACACTATTCACTATATGCACAAATAATAAAGGCACTGAAAAAACAACATCGTTTGTTGACGCAATAAAATTATATATTCAGAAACAAGAAATAACAAAAAAATAACTAGTACACAACGATAAGGCATCGTATGTTTATACCACTTTTGCTTACTACTATCACATTTTTTCCAACTCTTTATAGCATGGAAAACAATACAAAAATAATTACCCATAATCCAAACCAATCTATACTTCTCTACCCTGGCATAACTCATGTAATTATTAATGCAGTGGGAGAACTATCTCTCCATCAACTATCAGAAAACAAACAATTTTACGAAGATGAGCGCTTATATATATCTAAAAACTTCAAACAAAAAACACCTATCGATCTGTCTTCTTTGGAAATAACCCAAGATCTTGCCACAAACACTCTTATCATTAAAGGGAACAATGCCTTATTTTTAGAATATTGCCTTTACTTAGAAAAAATTAATCGAATAAACCTTACAGGTGCTATCGCTCTAAATACACCCTCTCTCATTAATCCTATTCAACTGACAATCGACATAAGTCAAAATAGCAAGGCACATATAACTAGACTTCAATCTCCCACCATCCATACAATACAAAGAAATAACAGCAATCTCATCATAGAAAAAATGACAGCAAAAACCATATACATTAACAGCCACAATGTTGATAGCCCTCTACAATTTATAGGTAAAAATATAGAAGCTGATAATGTATTTTTAACAATACAATCTATAAATCTCAGAGCTCACATTATTGCGCAAAATATTATAACTACATACGGTCCCAATTCTTACATACACCTTTCAGGAGAGACAAAATTTCAAAACATCCTTTGTAATGGAAATAGCGACTATGATGCATTCAATTTAAAAACTAACAAAACAACGATTAAAGATAATCATAATGGTCCGGAAAATGGATCTATTAAAATAGGATCTACAGATAATCTTCAAGCGGAAATAAAAAACAGTACGTTGTATTACACAAAAAACGTGAGTAAATTATCAATAAAACATAAAAATGATACCTCTATTTACTCATGCAAAAAAAAATAGCACATTACCTATAAAAAAATCATTGCATAAATTTGGAGCTCTTCTCATGCTTACACCACTTTTGCTTACCATCATCACATTTTACGCATCACTCCATAGCATGGAAAATAATTCACTCAACCTCTTTTCCTATTTCAATGAAAACAATGTTTATATATACCGAGAGACCATTAACTATGCAAAGGAATCACACAATTGGCCTTTAATGATCCAACTAATAAATGTATGCTTACCGCCAGAAGTAATTCGAAAATATATTTCTCCGCATTTTGCAGAACATATCTCAATTGAATATAAACATCAACTCATTGCTGACAAATGCCTTAACAATCACTTCACACTAAAACCAATAAACCATAATAAAGAATGGCACCATGTAATAAATCATGATGGAACATACCATGTTGTTCCAAAGACAAAAAATGAATATATCGCATGGAACGCCACAAATCTAAGCCGACGACATACAATCAAAGCTATGCCAAATAACAACGATACCCATATTATCGAACGAATATTTACTAAAAATAATAATCCACGGTATACATTAAGCACTTCCTCTCTTTACAACACAGAAGAAGGAAACAAAACTATTATGTTTATAAAACATAAAAAAAATAATTGCACAATGCACACTCCAATGATTACTCAAAATGAAATGACCCATTACCTTTTGAGCAGTGACTGTAGTCTCATCGCTATTGGCGAAAACAGAAAAGATTGGAATCTCACTATATACACTACCAAATCATCCAGCATCGATACCTTTTCTCTTAACGGTCCTATTAGCACATTATGCTCAGCACACCATTCACCTATGTTTGCTGCAGGAAGCAGCAACCCCTATACTCCCAATTTACCCAACATTATACTTATACAAGAACACATAGCCACTCACATGCCGGGTCATAATGCTACCATAACTTCTCTTGAGTTCAGCCCCCATGATACTCAATTACTAACATGCTCATATAATGAGCAAAACAACACTTCTCATCTACTGGTATGGAACATATGCAATCTTCCTCAATGCATTTATGGCAGAAAATGGAAATTCCGTATAGATAAAGCATTTTTTATCTGCGATGGAAAACGCATCCTCATAACAAAAGATAATAGTCCCGTTACACTTCTTGACGCAGTAACTGGCAACCTCATAAATGATTATGAAACCATCAGCAATAACCCAGAAAAAACTCGCTTGTTTATAGATAATACTCAAGATATGTTATTCATAAGCATCATCGGTAAGACAATAAAATTTTATAATTCTAACTCCTGTAAATATTTAGGTCAAATTACTCCATCTAATACATCTCCTATGAGCATAGGATTAACAGCTCGCAAAAAAGAAATTATTGTAGTTGATAAAGATGAAAAGATTTCGAAGTTAAAACTCTATAATAAACAAGACTATAACGAAATTAAGTTTATTGAAAACCATGCAAATATTCTTCAGCTGTATACACTATTAACTATATGCAAAAATAATAAAGGCTCTAATAAAACAACATCGTTTGTTGAAACAATAAAGTCATATATTCAGGAACAACAAAAAAAATACATCTTCTTAAATAAATCTTCATGTATAATTGAATCTTAAGAATTTTTAAATATTTTTTGTGTTCGTTTCCTTCGACAGGCTCAGGACGAACGGGGAAGTTAAACTTTATCGATTAAATGAGGCCATTAAAGACTTTAGCCTTCTCTTATTTGTATAATAAATCTCTTTCCGTTCGTCCTGAGCCTGTCGAAGGAAACGAACATTTCAAATTACGCATTCGCCACCCTAGCAAAAAATTAAAAAATCAGTAGTATGATTCATTAATTCATCATAACTATTGTATCAATTCAACGCAACGTCGGGTGGCAGGATTATCTATGATTGAAAATGTAAAAAAAGGAACTCGAAATTTTTGTGTTACCGCACTTGTTATCCTTTTAACAACAGGTATCACGCAACCACAGCAAACAATGCATAACAGCTCTCCTGTTAACACACAGAGAGACGCAGCTTCTTATGAAGAAGAAGAAGAAGATACTACAGAGGAAGAAGAGCAATTACCAAAAAAATCACGTCGCATTAATGATATAGTCATCCACGGCAACAAAGCTACATCAAAAGCTGCTATCTTAAATCATATCCCTTATAAAAAAGGTGAGATTTTTGATGCCCGCAAAACACGATTATTAATTCATAATCTTTATTATAACCTTAAAAAATTCCGCACTATTAAGGTTATGGGACAAGCTATCAACAATAACGGAATTATCCTTCATGTTTTTGTTGAAGAAAAATCTCCCCTCAAAGAAATTAAAATGGTGGGCAATAAAAAAGCTTCTGATAAAGAAATTGCAAAAAAAATAAACATTGATGACATAACTACTATTGATGCAGAAGAACTAAAAATAATCGCTAACAAAATAAAAGAAATTTACCTTGAAAAAGGTTACCATCAAACAGATATAGAAACAGAACTGATTATCGATGAAGATAATCGCGCAATTGCATTATTTACTGTTCATGAAGGAATCGCCTCAACAGTTAAACAAATTCGATTTACTGGCAACACATCAATCAGCAGTAAAGAATTACGGACCATTGCATTGACTAAAGAAGATTGGCTTTTAGGATTTTTGGATAAATCAGGAAATTATCATCCTGATCGACTTGAAGGAGATAAGCATTTTATTGAACAATATTATCAAAATCATGGTTTTTTGCATGCTAAGGTAACTGATATCATTGTTGATATTGATCCCACAACACAAAATATTATTCTTATCTTTGAAATAGAAGAAGGCAATCGGTATACCATTAATTCAATCAGCGCTCCCGGCACTGATCTTGTTCATGAAGAGTATCTTCTTGCCATGCTACCAATTCGCCCAGGCATGTATTATTCGCGTGATGGTGTTACCAATTCAATGAAACGGCTTGAACTTATTTGGGGTGACTACGGCTATATTTTTGCACACATTGAACCTTCCATTCAACCAAATGAAGACGAAAAAACAGTTTCACTCTCATTTTTCTCTGAACTTGGCGACCAAGTATATCTTAATCAAATTAATATTCGCGGAAACAACAAAACACGTGACAAAATTATCCGGCGCAAAATTATTCTCGATGAAGGTGAATTATTAACCCAAAATAAAATGAACGCTTCTAAACGTAATGTTGCATCGCTTGGCTATTTTGATCCACGAGAGGGAGTGAATTGGAAAATTCGTCGTCTCAACAAACAAGAAGCTGATCTTGATTTGATTGTTAAAGAAACAAAAACAGGTCACTTTGGTGCGCAAATTGGCTTTGGTGGAGCAGGAGCAGATATTAATTCACCGGTATCAGGCATGTCAGTTAAAGCTGAATTAGCAGACACCAATCTTTTTGGCAGCGGTATTCATTTAAACTTAAGCACTACCTACTCAAAAGATGAACAAACAGCATTGCTTCATGTTGCTCAACCATGGCTCTTTGATAAACCAATTTTGGGTGCATTTGACATTTATCATCGACGACCAATTTATGATGAACTCAGACATGTCAGAACAGTTCATCAAAAATTAACCGGTGGATCAGTAACACTTGGCTGCATTACTCAATCAAGAAACCAACTATTTCATGATGTAAATGTTCTTTTCAGCTCTGGCGTTGAAGATATTAAATATGGATCTCCTGCGATCGCACTGTTGGAAAATCCACTTGAAAGAGCACAATATCAGCAAATTTTAAATAAAGAATTTAAACCGGGGACCTTTGCATTTGTATCAACAAAAATGGAACAAGATACACGCAATCATCCTATTCATACCATGTGGGGCCATAAGTGGAAATTTTCAACCAAATTCGCAATTCCTACTTTTGGTAATGATATTGGTTATTATAAATTAGAACTTGATGCGAGCTGGTTTACACCACTTATTGCTGAATACGATCTTATTTTAAGGCTTCATGGTTATTTTGGCGTATCAGCGCCATTCAAAAACAGAATTGTTCCATTTGGTGAATTATTCCATATTGGTGGACAGAATAGCGTCCGCGGTTTCCTTTTTGGTCAAATTGGACCACAATTTCTTGGTGATACTATCGGTGGCGGCAAAGCATTCTTTTGGAATGCTGAATTGGTAGCGCCAATTACTGCCGACATGAATATGA
>KanNP_Total_noBrdU_T14TCDRAFT_1000041_pt1 | contig 10068 bp, 12 predicted proteins | sample KannatnBrdUF14TC_FD_10625 | JGI IMG/M metagenome (IMG submission 10625)
CATGGTTTGTAAGTAATGGAGTAAGACTTGAATACTATCATCTTGCTGGAAAAGATACCCAAGAAACAATAGAGTCTGCAAATGCATCTGGAATGTTCATTATGGTAAATATTACTAAAACGCTTGCTGCCGAAGATGAAGATATTTGGATGGAGCTACAATACTTTAGAGATCAAAATCACAGAAAAGAAGTATACGCAAAGATGATGTCAGACAAAAGCCTAGAACCTCTTGGTAAGGAGTTTATGGGCCTAATTAGCCACGGTGGAAACCTTATCACGGGTATGTTTAATCGTCTCGAACAATAGTAATCACAACCTCTACAATTTGAGAATATTGGAGGAAAAAGACTAAATATATCGCTAGCGATATTACTAGTGATATGTTATCTAATTGGCTAGCCAGGGTAGGCAGTGCTATTCCAAGAGGCTTTTCAAGACATTACATTCTTGGTCTACTAGAAGAGGAACCTATGACTGGAAAGGAAATCATTGATAAAGCTATTTTGCAAAGTGGAGGAAGATGGAAACCTTCTCCAGGTTTAATCTATCCTATGTTAGGGAGATTGTTAGAAGAAGGCCTGATAAGCGAGACGGAAAGCGGTAAATACAAAATCACTTCAAGAGGTATAGATATAGCAGCAGATGTAGATCCCGTAAATAACATTATGCAAAAGCAGTTAGATGTAGTAATGAGAGTTGGAAGCGTTGGCAAGTTTATGGCTATGGATATGATAGACAGGTTGTCAGCTATGGGTCTATCTTTGAGTTCTAATTTGGACAAAATGACTGAACAAGAAAGAGAAAAGTATAAACAGTTTCTGGTTTGCGAACTTAAGAAACTACAAGAACAAGAAACCAAGAAAGACGAATTAAGAATAGATTCCGACTGAAGTGGCATTACTGAAATAATTAGGTAGATTTATCATGGTATTTGAATCTGTAAAAAGAGTCAATGAATTAGTTAAACGAATGAGTATTTTAGAAGAAAATATTGCAGTCGAGACTGAATACATGAAGGAAGTTTACTCGAAGGCAAGTAAATCGATGTCAGATTCGCAGCATTACTTTTTAAATGGAGTACAGGCTGCTCCAGTAACAAAATCCTATTTGTTGACTAAAAAGGGTATCGAAGTTGTCGGAGAAGAAGCCGTACCAATTTCAACCTTTATTGATCAAGCGCTTAGCTTTGCAAATTACCCCAAAAAAAAGATTGAAGTTTTGATGGTTCTAGCCAAGCATTTGGAAGCAATGCCAATGAATTTATCATAGGATATTGCACGTGACTGTACAGCTATGACGTCATTCTTATAATAGTCCAGGCAATTATTTTAGGTCAACCACTGAAAAAATATAGTACCAATATCTCTTGTGTATTTCCGTGAAACCTGTGTTTAACTTCTGCCGGAACATAAATGAATAGATCTTTCTTTATTGCGTATGATTTATTTCCGATTTCTATGAATCCATCTCCCTCCAAAACAAAATAGACCTCATCTGTTGAATGTGGTTCCTGTGTATCAATATCGCCTGGTCTTAATCTTAGAATACCGGCCTGTAAATGCTCGAGATCAAAGAAAGTAAGAAAGCCTGAATTATCCAGATCCATTTTAGAATACAATTTTCTTATTTCAATTATCTTTTCTTTCATTAACGTCCCTATCATTACGGGTCAACTTTAAGATGATCATTGAATGTCAGTTGCAGATTATAATACTAGTAGAATAGTCAGATCTTGGATTTTAGTCAACTGCATTGCATTCAAAATCATTTGTTGGAATATTTCGACAGCATGCATCCGTGGAGAATAGACGAGATACCATAAATTTTTGATAAAAAAATTCTGTGATTTTTTCTAGCAAATATTAAGCGTAGTATTGTATATTACCTATTTAGGAATTAGATTCTTGCATTCATTTATCCAATTATCTTATTAATTATGTTGAAGCATTCTAAATATACTTAGTATTAAATCTCATATTACTTGAACACAAATAGAAAATATCATTCATCGGCAATTTGCTTCCTGCTATCTATTCTTATTATCACACTCTTTGTCTCTTTCCAATCTTCACAAATGATATTTGCATCAGGGATCAGTATTTATTCTCCTTTTTCGATGAATTACGAAGGTTTTAAATCGCCCTATTTTGAATACTGCGGGATTTTTGAGTCCTGTTTAAGGAACGATATTGGGATATTTCCATTCATGCCTCTAACTACCCACGCACAAGACTCAGCACAAAACAACGAAGACCCTTTCAAAAGCACTAGTCCTGTGAGTGCAAACCCTGCATCATCCATAATACCTTTTGAGTTACCTTTTCCATAATTGGTAACTAATAAATATAGAGGCTAGGGTATATTAGGTCTTCCCCTACAAATAGTATTCAATCTTGTATGTTAAATGATAATTTTGTGGATCTATTTATTGGACACTTTCATTTATTTAATCTAGGAACTTTTGAGAAGGTTTTCTCTTGCCCACACGTATAGTGGAATTATGGGGTGCTCGAATGGTAGATCGTCTTGTTCCTTATTGTATCCAAGCATAACTATTCTGCCCGATAACAGACTGCGAAGGTCATGTATCAATTCATTATCCTTTAGCGGTCCATAAAAGAAAAATGAATACTTTTGGTTATAGAATGACACATGCTGTGAAAAGCATTCAGATAATATTACAGGGTCATTTATAATTCCCTTATCATTTATCTCGGATACAACCTTATGATGATTTTTATTTTTATCTACAGTTATTTGTATTTGCCTGCGTATGTAATTATCTCGGACAAATTCTGAATCGAATAAAGGCTTTGGACCATTTTTGTACTTTTCTATGCTATGTTCTAATGTTTCAATCGTCTTGTTTGCAACTGCAAGAACTTTGTCGGGATGAGGGAGTACTGCGTTATTTCTTCCGTATAGATATAAAAGTGATATTAATTCATCCTTCCTAACAAAAGGAAAGTCGAGACTTCCTCCCATAAAGGAGGAAATCCTATCTGAAATGTCTTCAGGGAAGATCATTGTCATATGAAGATCGAAGTGTGACATGACGATACTTGTCAGCAATATTATTTAGACAATTATGTTTATAGGAGTGAACAAGAGGAGACTTATAGTAAATGTCGACAATTGATTACTCAAAGCCTGTTCATTTAATTGTTCATGGACAGCGTGATCTGATAGGTACTCTAAAGCATAAACTCGTCTCACTGGGTTTTTCAGGGGAAAAGTTACTGCCCGCCTCATTAGAAAAAACTGGTAATATCGGTGAATATGTTGCAATGGCTTGGCCTCCAATGCGCGCCACTGAAGTTATAATTAATGAAATAACGGGAATAAAGGAATCAGAGACAAAAGAGAATCCAATGGGTGCTTGGTCCAATATTGAAAAAAAAGAAATCTTAAGAATTCCATTATCTTGAATAAAAGTAAAGCCAGTGACTTTTATATTTGACAATTTTTTTCTAGTATTTTATTTTGAATTATTAAACTAGTTCTTCCCAATAAGGTTAAGTGGGCGATATGCTTTTAGCCCTAGAGACCGTAATTATGACAATGAAGAATAATATTTGCACCTTGTGTAACACACAGACATCTACTAAGGAATGCCCTAGTTGTGGAAAACCGGTATGCAAAGAATGCGTGAAGAGCTTTCCATTTTCTGAGGACCTATGTATAGAGTGTGCATCAAAAGTTAAGGCTGGTCTGGGTGGGATGAGAAAGGACGAGGAAATCTTCTAGATGTGCATTTTGTTATGCTGGTAGAGCCTTAAAACCAACAGTAGAATTGTTACCTATTATGGTATATGGCATTATTCAGAACTATCAGTATTAGCTTTCCTATAGCCATGTGTGAATTGTGGATCGTAAACCTTTGAAAATTCGTAGCTACTTGGGTTAATAACATTTCCAACGATAATAATTGCTGTTTTGGTTATCTTGGCCTCATTCACCTTTTCAGCAATGTTGTCAAGAGTTCCAACTATTATTTTCTCATCGTCCCACGTAGCACGGTAAATGACGGCAACAGGTGTTGAAGTTTGATAGACTCCTCCCCTAAGTAGTTCATCCACAATGTTTCTTATCAGATGAACACTTAGATAAAATGCCATAGTGGCACCGTGCGTAGCCAAGTTAGAAATTCTTTCTCGATCTGGAACAGGAGTCCTAAGCTCTGCCCTCGTAATAATAAGAGTTTGAGTAATTCCGGGAAGAGTTAATTCTAAATTTAGTGAAGAGGCTGCCCCTAAGATGGCGGTTATTCCTGGAACAACTTTACAACGTAGGCCGTCTGTATCCAGTTTATCAATTTGTTCTCTTATTGTGCTAAATAGTGCTGGATCTCCGTCGTGAAATCGAATAGCAAGTTTTCCTTGCTTGGTCGAATCCCTTAATATTTCATAAATCTTGTTTCTATCTATTAGAGCTGCGTCATGCAGGACTGCATCTTTTTTGGCATATTCAAGGAGTTTTGGATTGAGTAACGAACCCGAATATACGATGACATCTGCATTTTCCAATAATTTTTTTGCTTTCAGCGTTATAAGCTCAGGATCTCCTGGCCCCGACCCAACAAAGTAAATAGTGTTAGGTTCAATCATTTTTTCTAGCCACCATTATTGAAAAATACTTGCCAGCGGGATTTTTTGTGTTTCGTAAATCTTTTAATTTCTTTGTTTCTAAAATTTCTTCATCCACAGAAACGTCCTGAGCTATAGTAATGACAGAGTTATCGTTAAAACCGGTTTCATAGAGAATTTCTACCACGCTATCGAAGTATCTTCCATCCTTAAGAAAAATTATTGAATCACATGATGCCACGGTATGTTTTATTTTATCCAGGTCATAGCATGCAGGAACGATACCAAGAGTTTGATCACCTTCCACAAGACTCATTTTTGCCTGGGCTGCGAATGCAAAAAATGACGGAACTCCGGGGATGATTTCAATTTCTATATCATTATAGTTTTCCCTGAATTCTTTGTGAATATAATTCCAGGTACTGTATAAAGAAGGATCGCCTACAGTCAAGTATACGCATTTTTTTCCAGAAAGCACAGCTTGAGCTATTAACCGCGAATTTGTTTTCCACTGTAATTTCAGAGAATCTTTATCCTTTATCATAGGAAATATGAGGTTTGTAATACTGGTGGTTGGTTCGTCTACATATTTTTTTACTATTGATAAAGCAATGCTAGGCTTGCCTTCCTTGGATGTCGGAGTAAATATGGCATCTGCATTTTTGATCCTATCCACGGCTTTCACTGTCAGCAAATCCGGATCGCCAGGCCCACACCCTATGCATGAAAGCTTCATGTTTTCAGTTGTAAAAAATGAGTTATTTAAAGTAAAGATGCAGCTAGCTATAAGTTCAACCCAGGACAAAGCAGATAAGGCGAATCATTAGAATAAGTAGTTCACATTTTAGTTGCAGACAAAATCAGAATTGGATTTCTAGAAACAAGCATTGTTCCGCTTGGAAAATCTTTCCCTTTTGATATTATGACTTGAGTAACCTCAATTTCGTGCATTTTTTGCTTCTTGAGGGATTTTAGGGCATTATACATTGTTTCAATTAGTATGGTGTCAATGACCAATCTTCCATCCTTCCTTAATTTAGATACGCAAAGCTCGATAATTTTTTCAGTTTTACCCTTTGTTCCCCCTATAACGATTGCGTTAACAGTTGGCAATGAAGGCAAGATTTCTTCTGCCTTGGAATGAATTAGATTCGCGGATACCCCAAATTTATCCAGATTTTTCCTTGTTAATTCTATGGCGTTTTTATCCGCATCAATTGCGTATACATTTTTAGAATTTACTTGAAGGCAAATCTCTACGGTAATACTACCACTCCCGGATCCTACATCAATTACAGAATAGCCACTCTTGAGGCGTAATTTACTCAATACGATTGAGCGTATCTCCTCTTTTGTGATGGGGACCTTTTCTGACCGTTCAAACAATTCGTCCGGTATGCCTGGCGTTGAATAGTTCCATATCATTGTGTCTACATGAAGAACTTTTGAATCAAATTCTTTTAAACTGTTCTCTCATGCGTGTAAACCAGTATATGTAACAATCAAGAACATTAATAGCAAAAATATAAATGGAAAGATTCCATTGGTAGGAATTTTTTTTCTGTCTTCAGTCTTCACTCTCAAGCCAATTCTTTTTGCAATGACATACGATATAATATAGAAAAATAGTCCAAGGGCTATTATTATGGGTATGGACGCCGAGTAGTTTGAAGGATTAAGGATAAAACCAAGGATAACACCGCAGATTACGCCTGTCAAGGCTCTCATATAATATATCTTATCGATTTGTTCCAATTACTTTTTTCACATTAAATGCAGGTTTAATTCCTTTCGATTGTAAATTTTAATTTTTATTTAATTAATATTCATCCTCGTTAAAATCATTTGTATGGAATTATCAGGCATTGAGCTTCATTACCTAGTAAACAAGATTAGTTCAAAGATAACGTCCAGTTACTACGTTAGTAATATCTCCTCTATTACGAAAAATTCGATTCTTTTGAAATTACATCATCCCACGGAGTCGGATATCAATCTTATCGTTTCAACCAAGGGGATATGGATTACGAGCAAGAAATACCAGCAAATGGAAGAGAACCAGCTTCTAAGCATATTAAGTCGCGAAATCGAAAGGGCTAAGATAAATTCTGTATCGCAACCCGGAAGCGAGAGAATTTTCTTTCTTCATTTCATAAATAAAGACAATAAAGAAAGGAAATTAGTAGTTGAAATTTTCGGAAAGGGGAATATTATTTTATGCGATGAATCGATGAAGATTCTTTGGATTCTGAATCCTGTCGAAGTAAGACACAGAATATTGAAGACTGGGCTAGAATATGTTCTGCCACCAAATAGAGGTGAAGACGTTTTTCAAATTTCCTTGGAGGGCATGAAAAAGAGCAGAGACACGCAACCAGAAAATACGGATTTAGTAAGATGGTTAGCCAAATGTACGTCTTTACCAAGAAAGTACGTAGAAGAAATATTACTACATTCGGGAATTAGCGCAAAGTATGCAAACAACCTTAGCGATAATGATGTAAATGATATTTATTATAAGACCAAAGAAATTACAAGTAAAGTCATAGATGAAACAAATCATGAACCATCAATTATGGTGGACAAACTCGGTTTAGCAATTGATGCATCACCTATTGTAATGTCAGGAGACTCTAACGCCAAGAAGGTTGAATCATACATGGATGGAATAGATCAAGTACTTAGCAACGAAATAATTTCGATCGGGAGGAGTCTGAAAACCGAAGAAACAGACAGAAAAATTTTGGAACTTGAACATGATTTAGAAGAACAAAACAAAGCTAAAGCGCAAGTAATCACTAGATCACAAAATCTCAGAAGAGTTGCCCATGAACTAATGAATCTATCTTCCATGGGTGTCGAAGATATGACCGATAGCACGGTTAGAAGCCTCTTGGAAAATAATGACTCTGAAATTGTAAAGGAAAATGGCATTACCTATTTGAATATAGAAAATGAACGAATCAAGTTCGAATCAAGTATCCCAAAATCTTCATCACTATTATTTTCCAGAGCCAAAGAATTGGAGCGAGGAGCTATCAACATAGACAAAGCTAGTGAAGAGCTAAGATTAAGAGTTGAAAAACTACAAAATCAAACACAAAAAATTCATGAAAAAATTCAATTCAGCAAATTAGAATCAAAACAGTGGTATGAGAGATATCGTTGGTTTGTTACTAGTGATGGATATTTAGTAATTGGTGGTAGAGATGCGTCGTCGAATTCTGCCATAATTCGTAAGTACATGACTGAAAATGATATCATCTTTCATGCAGAAATTCATGGTTCACCTTTTTTCCTAGTAAAGAATGTGAATAATCAAGAAAAACAAGATAGCAGCTATGTCGAGGAGGCTGCCCAAGCAACAGTATCATTTAGCAGAGCATGGAAGGATGGATTATCAAGCGGAGATGCCTACTGGGTATTCCCTAATCAGGTAAAGAAAGGAGCTCCAACGGGTCAATTTCTTCCAAAAGGTTCTTTTGTCATTGAAGGAAAGAGAAATTTTTGCAGAGGTATTGAATTAAAACTTTCGATTGGGCTGGTACAGATTGAAAAAAAATATTCAATTGTTTGTGGACCCTTAAATGCTGTCAGAAAACGAAGCTTGGTGTTTACCTCATTGTTACCCGGAGGGACCGATCCGATGAATCTTGCAAAGAAAGTTAAAAGTGAATTCGTAAGAGCAATTTCTGAATTTGATCAGAGTCTTGCAGAATATTGTAAAAAGATATCCTTGGATGAATTTATAAGAATGCTGCCTACAGGACAATCCAAAATAGAGCGAGCGGAAAGGGGACAAGCCATCAATGATATTATCAAAGAATGAATGGAATCAAGTTAGTTAAATCTATTTTTTTACCTCCCCATCATTTTGAACCATCAAATTGTATAGATGGAGATTAGAAAGACAATTAAACCAAATATCCTAAATTATATTGTGGCAAAAAAACTAGTAGAACATACAGATGCAAGCATGACGACAAGAGTGCTTGTAAGGGATATTATGAACAGCCCCGTAATCACAGCTATTCCAAGCGATAACATTGCTGACATCGCAATGAAAATGAAAGAGCATACTATTGGCAGTGTAATTATAACTGAAAATGAAAAACCCGTTGGAATTGTCACTGACTGGGACGTTGTATCAAAGGTTGTGGGGAGCAATTTGGAACCATCTTCTGTTGCGGCAGTAAAAGTAATGCAAACTATTCACACGGTCGAAGCAGGAGAAGATATAACTGAGGCAGCGCGGATATTAAGAAAAAATAATATCAAAAGATTGGGCGTTGTTTACAAAGACAAATTAGCAGGAATAATTTCAAGTTCCGATGTTATCGCTGTGACTCCAGAACTAGTCGATGTAGTGTCAGAAAAGGCTGCCATGATTAGAGGGGAGATTGGTAGACCGGCATCTACTGTTTCTGGATATTGTGATGAATGTGGAGAATGGTCAGATGGGCTAATGTATTCTGAAGGGACATTTACCTGCGAAGTATGCAGGGGTTCATAGTTACATCATACCAAACGCAAAAAGTGAATTATGATTCCAACTGATATTGACATAGTAGTGGTTTCTCCGAAATTCAGTCAAGCTACCTAAATTATTTTTCTTTTACTTGAGATTCCATCAAAAGATTAAAATCACGTAGTTCTGAAAAAGTCAATGAATGAGTTTAAATTCTTTAGAAAGAACCATTGATAAAGTTCTTTCACAAAAAGAATCAGCTTTAATTTCTGAGATTGATTCTGCACTTCAGAATTCATTAAAAAATTTAGAATCTTCCAAGACCACTCTACAAGTTGAATATGATGCTATTATTGAATCATCAAAAAAACAGGCTGAAAGTTTAAAACGACAGATAATAGGATCTAGCACCCTAAACGCTAGGAACAAAGAGCTCATCATAATCGAATCGGCAATTGATGAGATTTTTACTAAAGCAAAGGAAAAACTTGCCCAAAGTAATAATGAAAAAAATTATGAAAAATTGCTGACCAGGATGATACAAGACAGTGTTTCAAAGTTAGGTTCTGATATTCTCATACAATGCAATAAAGCCGACCAAAAGCTAGTAAGGAAGATATCCTCACAAGAATCAACCGGCAAAAACATGAAAGTAAGTGTATCAGACGATTTTCTAGATATAATCGGCGGAATAAAAGCCACTTCAGCGGACGGAACAATGACATTGGATAACACACTGGATTCTAATATTGAAAGCCTCAAACCTTTAATAAGGAAAGGCATAGTCCAACTGCTTAGAGGGGAGAACAAGTAGATGGTTGCAAAGGGAAAAATAGTATGGGTTAGTGGTCCAGCAGTTAGGGCTGATGGAATGTCATCTGCAAAAATGTATGAGACGGTAGAAGTTGGCGAATCAAAACTAATTGGAGAAGTTATCAGATTGACTGGAGATGTAGCGTTTATTCAAGTCTATGAATCAACATCAGGCCTCAGACCGGGAGAAGAAGTAATA
>KanNP_Total_noBrdU_T14TCDRAFT_1000042_pt1 | contig 9930 bp, 7 predicted proteins | sample KannatnBrdUF14TC_FD_10625 | JGI IMG/M metagenome (IMG submission 10625)
CATGGATAATTACAGAAGCATCCATAGATAACATTTTTTCTGATGAGCCTGATAAATTATGGCGTGATATTTTGAAAGGCATGGGCAAAAAATTTGCCATACTTGCCAGCTTCCCCGATAACCCGAGCGTAAATTAAATTTTATATAAAACTCAAAGTAAGTGATATTATCTCCGGACTGTTGCCTGTCCTCACAGGTGGACCCCATGTACCTACACCGCAGGATACATAATAGTGAGTGTTCCCTTTTCCGTATATCCCCAGCTAAGTTCGTAGATTTTCTTTGCAATGAAATTGAATGGCCAGATCTGTCCGTGATGGGTATGTCCCGATAACTGAAGGTCAATTCCATTCTTTTCAGCTTCCTCCAATTTTACCGGCTGATGATCCATCAAAATAAGCGGTAATGATCCATCAATACCTGCCATGATTTCTTCAAGTGATCTTCTTGTTTTACCTGTGAATCCCTTTATTGCCCTGTCTTCCCTTCCGATCAAATAAAATGAATCGATAATCTTAATATAGCTGTCCCGTAATTCAACAATCCCATGCTCAATAAGGTATTTGCACGCAGGTTCAACACCGCCTATATATTCATGATTGCCTGTAATTGCATATACCCCGTACTTTGACTTAATTTTTCTGAGAGTTTCTCCTAGATTCTGCCTTATCACTGGACCTAAATCTTCATCAACAACATCTCCGGGAAGAAGGACAAGATCTGCATTAAGTCTGTTAATAATATTAACGATTTTTTCCAGGCGTGACCTGCAAATTATTGTTCCAAGGTGAATATCCGACGCAGCAGCTATATGAATTTGTTTAAGGCTTCCCGCGCTCTTATTAATTGTTAAATTGAGTTTCTTTACTTTTGGATTCCTTGCGTTTATGTAACCTCCCGCCACAATTAAAGCGACAATTACAATAATAATATGGAATGCTTCAAATTTTGTATAGGTGATGTTATTGTAAAATGAGGCCGGATATACGGGTACAATTAAATTAATAAGTCTCAGCAAGTCAATTGCAATTGAGAACAGTAAAAAATAAACCATTGCAGCAAGCCAAAAGGAACCGATCCAAACCAAAAGCGATGAAAACCAGCTTAACGATTTACGCTCTAAAAATCTGCCTGCAATATAGGAAAGCGACAGAAACAAATAGATTATTAAATAAAGGATCTTATGGCCTTCCGGTACTGCATGCCAGCCTGTAAAGAAAATATAAAGGTTTACAAGTCCGTAAACTGAAAATACAATTATAAAGAAAACAAAGAAAGAAGATTTTTTCACAAATTATCTTTTTATTATCATATAATTGACCTGCGCTACTGCAACTTTGGTTCCTTTGTCATCAAAAAGGTCAATTGCGACGGGAGCAAGTGTTTTGCCAAGCTTGATCACCTTTGCAATTGCAGTAACATCGCTCCGGCAGGGTGCAAGGAAGCGTATATTCATATCAGTTGTGGTTACCACGGCATCTGCACCTGCAAGAGTTAAAACAGCAAACGCTGAAATTGAATCCGCCACGGTCATCAGCAATCCACCGTGAAATGATTCGAATATGCCGTCATATTTTTTATCATACTTAACTACGGCTTTACAGACCCCATTACCCATTTCAATGAATTCAAACCCAAGGGTGTTTACTATCGGTATTTTTTTGATGCGCTCTAAGACATCCCTGCGGATATTTTGTTCACTCATAAGCTTACATATAAAAAAGGAGTGAATTACTCACCCCTTAAAAAATTTTATTTAAATTTTTTCAAACTTTTTCAACTTCTTTTTTACCTAAAATTCCTGTTGGTTTAAACAACAATATCAATATCAAAATTCCAAATGCAATTGCATCACGGTATGTAGGCGAAATATATCCGGTAACAAAGGTTTCAAGCAGTCCGATTATCATTCCTCCAAGTGCTGCACCCGGAATATTCCCAATACCGCCAAGCACTGCTGCTACAAAGGCCTTAAGTCCTGGGAGAATTCCCATGAGCGGGTCGATGCTTGGATAGTTTAACCCGTACAGGATCCCCGCCGCGCCTGCGAGTGAAGAGCCGACAATAAAAGTAAAGCTGATTACGGCATTGATATTAATTCCCATAAGGCTAGCGGCTGTAGGGTTATATGATACAGCCCTCATTGCAGTGCCGATTTTCGTTTTCATAACAATTATTCTGAGCAAATACATGAGCATAAGTGCAGTCACAAGCACAACCAAAGGATTAGAGCCGATCACTGCACCTGATAGATCCAGTACTGGTTTATTTTCAAGAAGTGACGGGAAAGATTTCGGGTCAGCCCCAAAAACAAGCTGCCCTGAATATTCCAGGAATAACGATACACCTATTGCCGTTATCAGGATCGCAAGCTTGGGTGATTTACGGAGCGGCTTATAAGCCAGCTTCTCAATAATAAATCCAAGAAGTCCGCATATTGCCATTGAACCGATCAGTATCAAAAAAGCAAGTGCAAGCGAAACTGCACCTCCGCTGGTCGCAAACGAAAACACTATCCCGAGATAGTATCCTGAAAATGCTCCGATCATAAATACATCACCGTGCGCAAAGTTAATGAACCGGAGGATACCATAGATCATGGTATACCCAAGCGCGATCAGTGCGTAAATGCTCCCCAGAGACAGGCCGTTAAATACCTGCTGAATAAACTCAGTCATTATGGCTGCACTGTTTCTTTATATTTAAATTCGCCGCCTTTAATCTCAAGGATTACTGCCGGTTTTACCGCATTGCGCTGGTCATTGATCGAAATTTTCCCGGTTACTCCCATAAAATCTTTGGTTTTTGCAAGCTGCTCTTTAACTTTTTGAGCATCTGTTGTACCTGCTTTTTTCATGGCATCAAATAATATCATGCCTGCATCATATGCTAAGAAACTCATTGCATCGGGCATCATGTTATATTTTGCCTTATACTTTGTAATGAAATTTTGTATTGCCGGATCGGGGTTTTCGGTTGAAACGTGTGTTGAAAAGAAACATCCCTCAAGCGCATCTTTTGCTTTGCCCTCGGTTAGTTTTTCGGACTCCCACCCGTCACTTCCAACAAGCGGCACTTTAATTCCTATTTCTCTTGCCTGTATTGAAATGAGGTTTACATCGGTATAATATGCAGGGATAAATATAGCTTCCGGATTTTTTGCTTTGATCGAAGTCAGCTGCGCTTTAAAATCCTTATCCCCTGCAGAAAATGACTGTATCTCAATAATTTCGCCGCCCATGTTCTTGAATTCTTTTTCGAAGAAATCAGATAATCCTGTGCTGTATGCATTTTTAACATCTTTCAATATCGCTACTTTTTTCAGCTTCAGTGTATTTGTAATGAATTTACTTACCACTGTAGCCTGGAACGGATCAATAAAACAAACCCTGAAAATATAATCACCAATGGCTGTCACTTCCGGATTTGTTGAAGCGGGAGTGATCATTGGTATCTTATTCTGCTGGCATATCGGCGCGCCTGCTTTGGAGCGCGATGAGGCAACTTCGCCGATAACTGCAACAACATTATCATTTTTGATAAGACGCTGCACAACAGTCTGAGCCTCAGAAGGCTTGCCCTGATCATCATAAGTTATCAGCCTGATCTTCTTGCCAAGCAATCCGCCTGAATTATTCATTTCTTCTATTGCAAGCTTTAACCCGTTGGTTGAAGAGATCCCGAATGTTGCTTCGGAGCCTGATAGTGAACCGTATTCACCGATCAAAATCTCATCTCCCCCGCCTTTATTACAGGAGACTGAAATGAACGCTGCAATAATTAACGGAGTAATTAATGAAGCCCAAAATAGCTTTTTCATGGTGTATTATCTATTAAAATTTTTATTGATTTGAAGCCAATTATAGCGAAATTGTGTAAGATAATCAATTAATTAATAAAGCCTTTATCTTCCGTATTCATCGTAATATTTTTCGGCATGCTCTTCATATCTCTTAATGAGATCGATGTTTTTCTTTTCTGTATCGGTCAGCTCATTTCTTACATCCGTCGAAACAGGCATATACCACCCAACATAGCTGTCAAAAATAAATCTCATTTTACGTGTTTTGAATGAATAACCATGGCGGGCATAAATTGAATTCCTGATCACTTCAAGGTCCCCTTTATGCATGTTCTCAATATCCTCTTTCTTCAGCAGACTCATTGATGGATTCACTTTCAGAACATCGCTGGTTAAAAACTCACCTTTATCAGTATACTGTGGATTCTGGCTGTAGAGCTCAGCCCATCCTACTTCCTCAGGAAGCTCAGTAGCTGCATCATAGACAAACTCTCTTTTCTTCAGGCTGTACTTCCTTTCAGAAACAGGGAGTGCTCCGTCGTTTGCCTTCCATGTTCCGTTTATGGAATCATTTTTAGGAAAAATTGTGAAACTAAACTTACCGTCGTATTTATCATCCCCGGGTTCAGAAGCTTCTACAGCATATGCACCGCTCGTTACTTTATAAGTCCCTTTAAATGGCCTGATGTTCCCTGCTGCAACACTGTGCCCGAAAAATACATCAGATCTTATTGAATCAAGTGACAGGGTTATCCTGTTTGTATAAGAAATATCTTTCGTCTCATCATATTTCACAGCTTCAAAATCACCTGTATATAAACCATATATTCCTTTATTAGGATCATTTTGATCTGTGTTTTCTTTAGATTTTTTATCCTGATTTGTTTTCTTGTCTTCGGTTGCAGTTTTATCATTGCTGTTTTTTCCGCAGCCCGTAAGAATAACAGAAGGAATAACAGCAGGAATAACAAAAACTGTGAGAATGAAAATTAATTTTTTCATTTTAGTTAATTTAAAATTATTAATTATGAGTTCGGCTATAATCAGATTCGGGACCCATCCAAGCCATGCAACGATCCTGTATGCATCCATTGGCCCGGGATGAAATGCAAAAATGATCAGATATTTCCATGCTCTTAAAGTGATGGCTGAAAGAGTTAATGCAAAGCTGCGGATTACAAACGCCCGGTGAGATTGAATATCTTTCTGCCTGATCTTTACTACTGCCGTTACTGTAAAATATATCCACAATACAGCAAGGATGCAAAATGCAGTTTGCGAGGTAATCCCACCGTTTGCATAGAGACCCATATAAAACCCTGAAGGTCCGGCAAAGATAATTACTATCAGAGCATATATCCTGCCGCTGATTTTATGAACCAGCGGGAAATTTCTTCTGATACCGGTTGAAAACTGGGTATACCCGGCAATTAAAACAAATATTGCAGTGTAAACATGAGTGAAAAAAGCAAATTTATAAAATGGGGTATCGATCACATCCTGTTTGATCCTCAGAAAAGCTGTATCTGTATTATATGGAATATACTGAAGAACTATTTTCAGCATCAGCCACGAGAAAAATGAATATATGACAAGAAGCATGAATTCTGAAAATGATATTTTTTTTATTATTGTAAGTAAGGGAGGAGGCTTAACCGGGATAAATTTTTTATTATCTTCTGATATGCTTTTGGTCATTTTCTGGAATTTAGAGGGTAATTATAGCTAATTTGAGAAATATAATCAACAAAATAAAAAAAGGGGCAAAAGCCCCTTATAATTTAAATTCAATAACCTATTACTTTTTTACAATTAACTTTTGGCCAACTTCAATTGAATCAGATTTCAGCTTATTCCATTTCTTTATATCGCTTATAGTAACATCATACTTGTCAGCTATTTTAGCAAGCGTATCGCCTTTTTTCACAGTGTAGAAGGTTGTTTTATCTTTTGTTTCTTTTTTAGTGTCTTTCCTGGATGTTTCTTTTGCCGGGTACAGCTTTAAAACCTGCCCTTCCTGTATTACATCACTTTTAAGGTCATTCCACTCTTTAATATCGGCAACTGAAACATTATTTTCTTCGGCAATTTTAGTTAAGTTATCTCCTGATTTAACCGTATAAGTTTTTGCTTTCTTGCTGGATGATGTTATCTTTTTATCTGAATATATTTTCAGTTTCTGCCCAACCATAATTTTATCCGATTCAAGGCCGTTCCATTCTTTAATGTCTGAAACATCAACATCGAAATTATCCGCAATTTCGGTTAGGTTGTCACCCTCTTTTACAGTATATGTCTGTGAGCTTTTCTTTTTATCGGTGGTTTTATCAGTGGTCCTTTTCTTTGTATCGGTAGATTTCTTTTCATCTTTTTTTACATCAGTATTTTTTTCTTCTTTCTTTTCGGTATTATTTTCATTGGTCCTGTTTTCTTTATTAACTAAAACCGTTTTTTCAGTATTATCTTTTTTTTCAGAAACATCTTTTTTCTCATCTTTAATTTCTTCGGTTCTGTTTTCTTCAATGGATTCCTGTTTCACCCCATACAACTCCTTATATTTGGCTTTTGTAAGCCACACTGAAAGCTTATCGCCCTGCTTGGGATAGTTTCCGTACATAATGTTATTCCATAACCTCAGATCAGTTGGCCTTACTTCATATTTCAATGACACATTATACAGGTCTTCTGACTGTGCTAAGCTGTGAAATACAAGTTCCCTGTTCGAAGAGCTGATTATATAACGTTTGTCCTCAACCTGGTAATCAGAAACTTTGAAATATGAGTAAGAATCATCTTTATTAATTGATGAAGTCCCTTCATTCCCGTCATATATTGGATTAAAGCCGTATTTTTCAAAATCGTCTGCATCTTTATAATTCTTTGAAAATTCCTTGAAGTAACCTTTGGGAATTTTTATCAGGTAACCATCCTCAAAAACCGGGGTAACATCACTTAGTAACTGTGTGTTCAAGTCACGTATAGTTTCAACATCTGTATTGGATAGCGCAGCAATCTTATCCATGCTAATTGAAGCTTTTATGATCACGCGGTCATATTCAATTGGTTTGCCGTATTCAACGTCATTGAATCCGTATTTAGGAGGGTCAATTGAAATAAGAGCAACAGCAATGAATTGCGGGACGTAATTCCGCGTTTCCTTGGGAAGGTAGTCTCTTATTGCCCAGAAATCAGATGAGCCTGATTTGGAAACAGCGCTGTTTATTCTACCCGGTCCTGCATTATATGATGCCATTGCAAGATACCAGTCACCGAATGAATTATACAGGTCTTTTAAATGCTTTGCAGCCGCGTCCGTTGATTTTTCAGGGTCACGTTTATCATCTGTGTTTGCATCGTAGTATAAGCCATATGCCGAGCCTGTTGTAGGCATAAACTGCCATAGGCCGATTGCTCCTGCCCATGAGCCGATCCTGGGGTCAAGGCCTGATTCGATCATGGAAAGATAAATAAGCTCTTCGGGTGCATTATTTTCACGCAGGATACTTCTCATAAGGTTAGCATACTTACCGAGCCTGTAAAGCCATTTATCCATATATTTTCTTCCGTTTCCTGTGAAGTAGTTTATGTAGTCCTGTACTGCGGGGTTTTCAACAAGAGGAATACCATCACCTTTCGGAAGATCTGCCGGATTGAATGTATTTGAATATGATTTTTTTTCTACCTTTTCGTATTTAACGCCAAGCTTGCTTGCCAGCTTAAATACTTTATGGCTCTCGGAAAGGTCACTGTGTACAGTAATAAAATCCTCAACTACACTTGTTGTAAGCTCCTTATAATCTTTTTCCCAGTTATAATGTTTCTCTAACGATTTTGGATCAACCGTAGTGAGGTCTTTTAAGGCTGCTTCAAATTCCACCTTAGAGGATTTTGGATCAGCCTGCTCGTTAAAATCAAGAGCGCTTTTGTAATGCATCCTTGCACTTTCAAGTGCAGTGTAAATGCCGATTGAATCTTTTTTCGTTTTTGTCTCGGCGCTTTCTTCATCAATATCAGAGCCGCCGCATCCGGTGAGATATTGGAGTGAGACGAAGGCGAAAAGTACGTAAAGAAGGCTAAAGACTCTTTTCATTTACTTGCTTTCTCCTTTTTTTTAAGTTAAATATGTACCAAATTCAGCAATTCAATATAAATGAAACAAAAAATAAAATCAAGTTACTTATTAAATAAACTTCGCAATTTACATATAAATATAACAGATAAGAATATCTCCCATGAAAACCTATGTTTAGGCATCCTAAAATTTTTCAGATGAGAGCTCTCCGTATAAATACTGGCTTAGCGGATTATAAAACGGTATGGGATTTGCAGAAAAAAATTCACTTATATAAACAGAAAAATAAATATGATGATGTTATCCTGACTGTTGAACACCCTCCGGTTTATACACTTGGTAAAACCGGCGATAGAAACCATATATTGATCAGTGATAAAGAAATGAAAGCCCGGAATATTTCATATTATGAAATTGACCGGGGGGGAGACATCACCTTTCACGGTCCCGGACAGCTGGTTGTATATCCCATTTTTGATCTGAATAACTATTACAAAGATACCCACAGGTTTTTAAGAGACCTGGAGGAAGTTGTGATAAGGACTTTGAAAGAATACGGGATAGTTTCATCTAGAGATGAGGATTACACAGGAGTTTGGGTAAATGATGAAAAGATCTGCGCGATCGGGATAAAAGTTTCGCGATGGATAACAATGCATGGACTGGCATTCAATATAAATAATGACCTCACATATTTTGACAAAATTATTCCCTGCGGGATCTTCCATAAAGGAGTTACCAGCATGAAGCAGCAATTGAGAAAGGAAACTGCCTTCAATGAAGTAACCGGCAAGGTCCTGAAAAATTTTAAAAATGTTTTCAATATTAATGAAATAGTAAATATTACCACTGAAGAACTCTTTCAACCCAATTTAAAATTGGGCTTTTAGAATAAAATTTGCTAATAGTTAGACAGAAAATCATATTGTTTATTAATATTTTTAACCTTAAAATGTACTACTTAAACTCAATTTAATCTATAAAGTCATTATTAAAGCTTGCAGTAAAACTGCACAGTTTGGAGGAATTAATGAGATATAAATTCATTTTTACCATTTCGCTGGTTGTATTATTTACTTCCGGCATCAATTTTTCCCAGGATATCCCCGATTGGGCATGGAAAACCCCTATCTCAAAGGTATATACTACTGGTGAGTATTATAACCTGCCATTGGCTCAGGATCAGGTTAATTACCAAAATCCAAATACCACCACAAGAGTTGTTACCCAAAACGGTCAAACCTTTGTACTGCCGCCTAATGTAAGGCCTTTCCCGCATACAGCAACTCAGTCTGAGGTTGACGCCGCAAACATGGGCGGCAATACCCAGGTTATGTATGCATCATGGAACTCATACGGTCCAACATTTTTCGGATGCGGCTTTGCATTCACAAGTAACGGGGGAACAACATGGAGCGGAAGCAACATCACAACTTCATCCAATTCAGGCGACCCCGGACCTTGGATATGGCCCACAGGCTCAACATGGGCAGGCAGACTTGGACTATCTTATATAGCAGGTGCTGGCTATTCAACCAATAACGGAGTAACCTGGGTACATGCTCAGAACTTTTCAGGCGGTTCCAGCTTCGATAAAAACTTATCTGCTGTGGATGATATAACAGGCAGCCCGTTTTTCGGGAGAGCTTACACCGTATGGACATATTTCAGTACCAACAGAATCTATATTTCATTCTCTACAGATGGCGGTGTTACATGGTCGGTTGGCTCACTAGTAAGCCCCGTTCCGTCAGCAGGACACCATCACCAGGGCTGCGATGTTGAAGTGGGACCCGGCGGAACAGTTTATGTGATCTGGGCAAACTGCACTACCAACGGCCAGAATTCAACTGAAGATTCACTTGGCTTTGCCCGTTCAACTGATGGCGGCGTTACATGGCTTGGTGCAACTAACAGCGCCGTTGATCTTAACGGTATCAGGGCTCAAAACCTGTTCAACGGTATAAGGGCAAACGGTTTCCCGAGACTGGCTGTTGACCATACCGGCGGACCAAGAAACGGGTGGATTTATGTAGTAACTGGCGAAAAAACAATA
>KanNP_Total_noBrdU_T14TCDRAFT_1000043_pt1 | contig 9735 bp, 11 predicted proteins | sample KannatnBrdUF14TC_FD_10625 | JGI IMG/M metagenome (IMG submission 10625)
GTACGATCAAGGAAGTGAGCTAGCAAAAAAATACGCTAATGTTGATCAGACCGTCAGATTTAAAGCAAATAGCTCCACTCCGGGAATGGCAGAACTCATCTCTGGGATAAATCAGGATATCCGCACAGAAAAACAAAGCCCGATACGTATTGAAAACGCTACCATTGATTATATTGGAACGTTGAAGGGAAGTGCTGATAGGCTGATTATGTCATACAAGGTTGTATTTACTCCAAGTATAAGTGGATTCACTCTCCCAAGCAACAATACAGGAGGTGCGTCTTTGGTTGATTTGGATTGGAGAGGATTTCACACTACAAGACCGCTTGAACTACAAATACCTAACATTGGTAATATGAGTATTAACCATCCAATGAGTTTGCTTCAAGTTAAGTATCCTGAGTTAGCTCAGCAACTTAATTCAACACAAGCAAATGAAATATTCCAAACCCCATTATTCAATTTTGATGATATTGGCACACCAATAGAGCGTTGGCACTTTTTATTTGATCCGACAGGCAGCCAAGCTTCAACAGCTGGTTCAGGATTCCAAGAACTAGGCGGTGCTCGTGTAGTTTCTATCTACTCGTTAGGTGAAAGTAGTTTTAGAGAAGGAGTTATGGAAGCAAAAGAATCTGATGCAAAGGCAACAATCGATGGAACAAATGCCGACATTCATTCCAGCACTCCTCCGCCAAGTGGCCAAATTCAAATAGGTGGCTTTTCAACCGTATCTAAAAGCGGAAATTCTGAAATTGCATATGTTACAGCAAACGCTCCAGAGGGTACTGCAGCTGCTACAGGAGGATTTCCATTACAGGTACTTGGAGTACTTGCAGGCATGATGGCTGCAGTGTCAGTATTCGTCTTGTGGAAAGCAAGAAAATAGATCTTCATTTTATTTTTGGTCCAATTGTGCCTTAATTGTTCTACTAATGCCATTAAATGAATACACAAAATTGTTGGTTTAGCTGGGAGCACGACTCATCACCTGGAATCCAACAATAAAACATTTCAACTGGTAATTTCCACAGTATCTATTATTATCAATATCATCCTCACTACTAGCGACGGCAAGGATTTATCTTAATTGCAATTAATGTTGCTTTTTTTGATAACCTATTCCACAGAGAAGCAAAATGAAATGTGTTTGCTAGCCGTAACCCTCCTTTTGTTCTAAGTGGGATTCCACTGAGCGGTCAACCTGGGATCATACAGGTATGTTTACCCTTTTTGTCCTTGCTCCACTCAGGTCGGCGGTTTCATTCCAGTATTGACATCTTCAGGTTATTCACCATCATCATCATTTTGATCAACTGGATTTCCTTTCTGTTCCGTTGCCAGATGTCTCCACCTAATTATCGCTAATTTGAGTGCCTGTTATGAGGGAGGAGTTTCCTCTCTTTCGAGTGACCCACACGCTAGCTAACGTAATAAAAATAAAGAAGATGACTAAAAAATCTTATGTGTTAAACTCTTTTTCAAGCATATCTCTTTTTTTACTAATCTGAAAAAGAGAATCAGTATGTTCATATGCCATATTCTTCGGTCTGCCTAACATCATTGATTGAAACAGAAGGTGATTTTCAGGAATTACAATGCCTGTTTGGTCATCAGAATAAAGAATCTTTAGAGTATCATCACTCTTTCTCATTGTCTCCTCATGAATGTGCACCATATTAGTATCGTCATGTTCAAAACCAAGCTCGCGGGCTTTTAGGCGGATATCTGCTGTACCATTTGCTTTATCGAGAACAGCCACTCCAAATTCCTCATGATAAATATCAGACAGCGAATCAAAATAGGGTATCTTATTCTTGAATCTAATTGTCATTTGATGAAGGTGCATCATTCTTGACGGTACCTTGTATGCTTCCACATATAGCTTTACTGATGGGAGGAACGATTTAACATCTTCTTGATGGTGTGGATTTTTGTCCCACTCTATGGAATCCTTAACGTCTTTTGTATCTTCCAAGTCTGCCCATCGCCTGATTAACGTAACATCATATCTTTGAATCTTATCTCCAAACTTTTCAATCATAGGCTGCATTATTCTTCCCATACCTGAAACGTTGCAGCTACCCTGAATAACATACTTTTGATTTGCTGCCTGATCATAATTGATCCTTGAATTGTGAATGATGTCGGCAACTTTTTTTTCGCCCGTCCTATCTTCGCCTCCTTGAAAAATTGCACTCTTATTCATAGGTATGTAGAAATTTACTTTATTAGTATAACCAAATCCATCTTTAGCTGCATCTATCACAAGATCAGATTCTTTAACTGCATCTGAGATCGTGCCAGAAATATCATAACCCTTTTGTCTAAAGTCCGGTATTTTTTGTTCGGGAACATAGACCGCAAATTTCTTCGCAAAGGCTTCATCAACTCTGTCATCTATTGAATATTTTCCTATCCCAACAAATTGAATCTCCTTGTCATGAGAAAATGCAGATGCAAGTCTCTTACCTATATTTCCATATCCATTTATGAATACTCTTACCATTTCTCAATGTTTTTAGTGAAAATGAAGGATTATTTAATGTATTATTAACTGATTCTTGTTGATCTTATTCCTAGGTTCAATGATTGTACTATCAAGATTACACTCAGGGCAAGTTGATTTAATTTGATTTGAAATATAACCATTAAATATCAATACGTTAAAAAATTAACGTTACGGGATGAAATTATAGATCACAGTGTTTTGAAATGAAAAAGATTTTAATAATTGACAATTATGATTCGTTCGTTTATAATCTTGCCCAGTTATTTGGTAAACTTTCTACAGAACCAGTTGTTATTCGTAACAACAAAATAAGCATAAGCGATATAAAAAAAATGCAACCTGATGGAATAGTATTATCACCGGGTCCAGGACATCCTGCAGATAAGAAATCCTTTGGAATATGCGGAGATATTATTGAAACCATAGGACCAAAAATCCCTGTATTGGGAGTATGTCTTGGTCATCAGGGAATAGTACATGTTTATGGTGGCAAGGTAATCAATGCACACGTAGTAAGACATGGGAAGACAAGTAAAATAAAATATTTAGATAAAGAACTATTTAGAAAACTATCAAACCCATTTGTTGCAACAAGATATCATTCGCTCGTAGCATCTAGAGAAAATTTTCCTACTTGTTTAGAAGTAACGGCAATATCGCTTGACGATTCTGAGATTATGGGTTTGAAACACAAGAAATATCCAATATATGGTGTTCAATTTCACCCCGAATCGGTGCTAACAAAAAATGGCTACCATATATTAAAAAATTTCATAGAAATTCTGAAAAGATAATGTCCGCAGAATATCTACAACAACAAACAAGAAAAATTTTATCAAAGGAGAATATTGATGAAAGCGATTTTAGAAAAGCAACAAATTTAATCTTCTTGGACGAAATTCCTAACTCTACAATTGCTTCTTTTCTAACTGCCATAACATATAGAGGAGTAAGCCACGATGAGTTAAGAATTATAAGAGAGATCATGATTGGGCATTGTCATCTAATAACACCCAACGTAACCGGTTCACTTATTGACAATTGTGGTACAGGTGGTGATATGGCTAATTCTTTTAACATAAGCACCGCTGCGTCAATTGTTGCCTCTGCTTCTGGGATAAATGTCGCAAAACATGGTAACAGATCTGCGAGTGGGATGTTTGGCAGTGCTGATTTCTTTGAATATATAGGATTTAATTTAGATACTTCAGTAAAAGTAGTAATTAATACTCTAGAAAGGATTGGGCTCTCATTCTTGTTTGCACCTAAATTTCATCCTAATTTGAAAAGGATTTCTGGGATCAGAAAACAGTTGGGGTTTAAAACGATATTCAACATAATTGGACCCTTATGTAATCCATGCACAAATATCACTGCTCAAGTGATAGGAATATCTGATCCAAAACTTTTCGAACTTGTATCTAATGCAATGATCAANTCCAATATCAAAAAAATTATTCTTGTGCACTCCATGGATGGCATGGATGAGTTGTCGAATACCGCAAGAAATAGTATGCTTATTCTAAAATCAGGAAATATTGAAAGACATGAATTAGATCCAAAACTATTGGATTTGAAAGTTGTAAAAAAAGACCAGATTCAAGTAAAATCAAAAGAGGATTCTGTAAAGACTACATTACAAACAATATATGGAAAATCTACTAGCGCAAAACAAGATATAGTACTTCTCAATGCAGCAATTGCGTTAATAGCAGGAGAAAAAACTACTGACATTAATGACGGAATAAAAATAGCTCGAGAATTGGTAAAATCTGAAGTTCCAAGGAGTAGACTACGTGAGCTTATATCTAGTTGTGGGAACGTTCACAAATTGGATATTGTAGAAGAAAAATTTTCATTATAAATTGAATTAATAAGTTGATTCATGAATGTCAATTCTTGATACAATTAATATTGATACAGTTAAAATCAAAAAGATAAAAAAGAAATATAGGATTTTATCTTCTTCTTGATTTTGGTTTTGCCTTTGATTTTGGTTTTGCCTTTGATTTTGGTTTTGCCTTTGATTTTGGTTTCGTCTTTCCTTTCTTAACCGCCTTGCTCGGACCACCACCAATCTTAAACATCTTGGTTCCGCAAACCGAACATGTCCCCTTAATCGCAGGTCTTCCATTTTTCATTATTACCTGTTGTTCGCCCTTAATCGGCCTTTTTGCTTTACATTTTACACAATAACCTTCAGTTGCCAACATATTCAAGTTTATGGCGGTTCCTTATAAGAATAGCTCCGACGCATTTCTATTGGGGGCGCCTACCTCGTCAATATATCGTATTGTTCTCTTACTCGGTGATGATGATTTATTACCTAATTTTATTGGTTATGAGTATTTTATGCATCTAGAGCGAGGTCAATTTCAAACTTGATGAATTATATCTACACGATCTTTCTACCGAATAAAAGATATGTAGTATGTCCAATCATTCGCATTGATGGCCTTGTTTTTCCCTCTCTCGCCTCTATATTTCGTATCATNAGTTCTGTGCTCTCTATATCTATAAATCCTACTTCATTGAGGTGTTTAGAAGTTTTCTCCAATTGGTTCATAGTCGGACATATTATTGCTACAGATCCACTATTTTTGAGGCATTTATGAACAATCTGTAAGACACTCCAAGGATCTCCCAAATCAATTATCGCGATATCAATGTCAGAAAGTTCCAGTTGCTCCTTCGTTATATCATGTTTAAACATTGAAACATTTTTTTCCATACCTGATTTTTTGAGATTCTTTCTTGCGATTTCCATGAATTGTTCATTGACGTCATATGTAAAAATGTGACCTGAAGATCCTACGAGACTAGCAAAGAACGTGGTTAGTGATGCACTTCCGGTACCTATCTCAAGAACATTAGATCCACTTTTTAACCCAGTTCTTATTGCAATATATCCCAGATCCTTAGGATAAACTATCTGAGTCTTTCTGTCTGACTTCATCACAAAATCATAAATTGTTGGTTCCATCACGTACACTTTTTTTTGTTTAGTTGTAATTATTGAAGAACCATACTCAAGTCCTAGTATCTGATCAAAATCTATAATTCCTATGTGCGTGTGAAGTTTCTTACTTTTTTCTATCCTAGTTAACCAGTTCTTATTTGCCTGATAAAAAAATAAAACATAAGCCCCTTCAACTATTTTCATCTAACAATGAGTTTACATAGTGGTAAAAAAATCTTGCAATAGTTTTCTATTTGTATTTGGATTAATGAATATAAGAGACTAATGCGTTTACCCATCATAATCTTATATAAAATTGAAATTAGCTTCATTGTATTCTGGGGGAAAAGATAGTAACTATTCTATCTTTGAAATGAACAAACGAGGACATGATGTAGTATGTTTACTTTCTATAGTGCCTATGATTAGCGATAGTTTACTCTTTCATTTTCCTAATATTCGTTTTACAAGAATGCTGGCCCAAGCTATTGAGTTGCCCATGAGAAACTTTCATTCAAACAGTTCAGATTTAAGCGATGAGGTACTAGTCCTTGAAAAAGCACTTGTGAGTATTAAAGATGAATTTGGTGTACAAGGGATAGTTCATGGTGGGATATCAAGCAATTTTCAAAAAAGGAATTTTGAAAAAGTCTGTAAGAAATTGAGATTGTTAGTTTTTTCTCCATTATGGAAATTAGATGCAGGTAGCTATCTTCATAAAATGATAGACCAAAAATTTGAAATTATTATTGTTGGTGTCTCAGCGTTGGGTTTGGGTCCAGAATGGCTCGGGACAATGTTGGATCATGATAACGTGAAAAAACTGGAATCATTGTCGTTGAAGTATGGATTTAACTTAAATTTTGAAGGAGGCGAGGCGGAAACAATTGTTGTTGACTGTCCGTTATACAGGAAAAAATTTCGGATCAAACAAGGAATGGTCAAATGGAATGGAAATAATGGAATATTTGAAATAACAGATTATGAATTAATAGATAAATAAATGTTAGACAATCTTCGCTCAAGTCTTGGAGCAGCTTTAAAAAAATTAGTGGGAGCATCAGATGTAAACGAAGAATTAATTGATTCTTTGTGTAAAGATGTACAAAGAGCCCTCCTTCAATCTGATGTCAATGTCAGATTGGTATTAAGTATAACTCAGAATTTGAAAAAAAGATCTCTGGAAGAGTCTCCTCCTAAGGGATTGTCAAGGAAAGATCACATAGTCTCAATCCTTTATGATGAACTTTCCAGATTGATGGGTTATAAGGGAGATATAGCTCCTCAAAATAAACAACCTGAAAAACAGGTCATTTCATTTTCCCCAGGAAAACTCAATGTTGTATTGATGTTTGGTATCCAAGGAAGTGGAAAAACAACAGTTACTGCAAAGCTGGCTAGATGGTTAACAAAACACGGATACCACGTTGGGGTTATTGGAGCAGATACTTGGAGACCAGGCGCCCTTACCCAACTTAAGATGAATTGCGTTAAAATTAATGTTGACGTATTTGGAGACGAATCTACTAAGGATGCTACTTCAATAGTTAAGAATGGAATTAGTTATTTTAGGAATGCAAGAGCTGATGTAGTAATAATTGATACTGCTGGCAGACACAAAGATGAAGCAGAACTTTTAGAAGAAATGAAAAGCATGTATGATATTTCAAAACCAGATTTGATTTTATTAGTAATTGATGGAACAATAGGTCAGCAGGCATATAGTCAGGCAAAGTCATTCCATGATACGGTTCCGGTGGGAGGTATCATTATAACAAAGCTTGATGGAACTGCAAAAGGGGGTGGGGCATTGGCGGCATCTGCAGTAACGGGTGCAAAAATTTTCTTCATTGGAAACGGTGAAAGGATTGATGATCTTGAAGAGTTTAGCCCGACAAGATTTGTGGGAAGATTGTTAGGGATGGGAGACATAAAAGCAATTTTAGATTTAGCTAAAGATTTGGAATTACAGGCAGATGAAAATCAGTCTAAACGGGTACTAAGCGGTAAAATGACAATAGAAGACTTTTATTCGCAGATGGAAAGTGTCGGAAAAATGGGATTTAGAAACATTATTGATAATCTACCAGGTTTGTCAGGGGTAGTCAAGGAAGATCAATTGGATGTGATTCAGGGTAAATTGGAGAAATGGCGGTATATTATCCAGTCGATGACAAAGAAAGAGAAAAGGAATCCTGAGGTAATAAATGATTCACGACGAAAGAGGATAGCAAGAGGCTCTGGCGTAGCAGAACATGATGTCAAGGACCTCATAAAGAATTTCAATAATTCAAAAAGCATGATAAAACAAAGCAAGGGTAGACAAATGCAAGGTATGCTTAGACGATTGGGAATAGGATAAATAGATACACTTAATTGAAAAATAATTTTGAATACAACTTATGCAATTGGTGCTTAAAAAGACAATATATTAAAAACTATCGTCTCAAAAAAATAGTTGAGGATTGTGAAATATGTCATGGATTAGAGAACCAGATACACAAAATATCTTGCAAAATAATTGAAGCAACAAGAGATTATCAATATGATACCTTCCTGATTGGATTGACATTAGATCACAGCTTTTATGACAATGAAGATAAGTTTAGATCAAGATTCAAGATAAGAGGAAAAGAGAACATTAAAGCAAGTCTTTTACGTGAAATTAGAAAAACTTTTGGTAAAATCTCTAATAAGAGAATTGATTTGAATTCTCCCGACATTTCTGTGAACCTACAAATAGGTAAAAAATTTGAAACTACTGTAGCTGTGAATTCAAGTACAGTTATCCTAAGCGGACGATACTGGAAACCAAAAAGATTACGTTCAATATCTAAAAATTCTGACAAGGATGATTGTTTAGAAATTAATCAACGTCATATTGAAAAACTCTTGAAAAAAAAATTGATGACTCTTTTTCATTCTGAATCCATTATTTTTTGGCCTCTCGGCAAGGAGGAACCTGAAAGTTTGGTGCTCGGTAATGGAAGACCATTCTATGTAACAATTAAGAATTCAAAATTAATTAGGTTCAAACGTGGATTTTCAATTCGATCGAACGGACTAATATTCAACATAAAAGAGAAGCTTCCAATTTTACCTATGGCAGCACCTTTTTACATAAAGAAAGTCAGAACACTTGTCACATGCGAGAATAATCTAATATCATCGGATCTAAAATTAATCAATGATTCAGGAATCAGAATTATCGAATCTTACAGTAAAAGAAACAAGAGTTGGAAATTCGTTTATCAAATGCAGTCCGAACTGAAGACTCAAAAAAAATTTGAACTAATAATTATATGTGATAACAGATTTCCAATTAGGAAATTTATTAATGGCGATGAGAGTATATCACCAAATTTATATCAGATACTGGACAAAAGATGCATATGTGACTTTTTTGATATATTAGATATATTCAGCGAAGATGATTTTCTAAATTAAGAATATGTTCCCATCAAATGAGAAACCTAACCTTCACTATATGCGAAATTAAATAAGGTTATGGTGTTCTATTTTGTCTTTTGTCTGAATTCCGTAAAGCCACATTTACCACAGGTATTTCTATCCTTGTGTTCTGCCATGAAAACGCCCTTTCCACATCGAGGACAATCTCTCTTTTTCCGAGTTAGCTTGTCGCCAGAAATATCATAGAATGAATATATTTGAGATTTTGGATCTTTCTTTTTTTCTGCCATAATCAAATTCCTTAATTATTTCTTTGATTTTCCCTTTTCTGAAGTTTGCTGTTTTTCTTTGAGTTTTTCAGCTTTTGCTTCGTCAATGATTTTTTTTCTTTCCGGCTTTTCTAAAAGTCTCATTGATAGGTATTGTGGTAAAGTTTCCTTAGCGCTTTTTTCATCATTGTAAATATGAAAAAAGGCATTAACATCAGTACTTCCTTTGTTGCATTTGATTTCTATCGGGACAATTGTCTTTGAATCAACTTTATTTGCCTTGGATATTGTCTCAATTGCATCTTTTTTCTTGATATTTGCAGGTACATTTCTAAAAATGACCTGGAGCTCTCTCCGATTCATTAATTGATTATCATAATCACGTAACACTACCAAATCAGTACTCATATCAGTGTAAATCGAATCAATTTTTTACTCATATAAGGATTTCCAATCATGTTCTACGAAAGCCTAGGGAAATACGAGTCCGATGGGAATGATATTCCTAGGAGTGCAATAAATAGACTCACTTGTATTGTATGTGCCTAAGCTTTAAACTTTACTCAAATTTCTGCCGATACTAG
>KanNP_Total_noBrdU_T14TCDRAFT_1000044_pt1 | contig 9734 bp, 17 predicted proteins | sample KannatnBrdUF14TC_FD_10625 | JGI IMG/M metagenome (IMG submission 10625)
GCCGCCAACGCCATAGTCGCGAGGCTTGCGCGGAGAGACCGGAATCCGTCTGGAGGCGTGTTCCAAGTCTCTCCGCGCGTCGTGGTCCTGAGAGGATTGCAGTCAATGGGCACATGGACAATCACGACAACTCCGACTGAAGACGAGGCCATCGAGCACGCGTACCAGCAGGCACAAAAGCCCGCGCTGCCAGGGATGACGCCGCCACCGGTCGGAACGGTCGAGGAATTTTTTCAGCAGCGCGTGACCCAAACGACCGTAGCCACGATGGTATCGCTCCATCTGAGCGCGAAAAACACGACGCTGGTCGACAGTCTCATGACGGTGCCTGAAGCGAACCGCCCCGCTGCGAAAGCGGATATTGAAGCCGTCATCATGCAGCATGGCGGAACGGTTCCGGTGACCGATACCACCTATCTCTGGTCCACGAACACTGCCGCTCCACCGCGCAACAATTCGATTGAAGCCGATGTCAGCGCGGCTAATCTGGCTAGCCTGACCAAACTGACCTTTCATTATCTGGACGCCGACAGCGTGAACCGGATGACGAGCCTGATGGCCGTGACGGTCAATACGCTCATCCGCATTGAAGATGCGGCCAATGCCGCAAATTTTTTGCAGACGATTCTGCGGGCAGCCCCCATTCAGCGACAAGGGGCGGACGGCTACGTGGAAATGCCGGTCAGCTTCCAGCATCTGGGTGGCTCGTTTGCGGCACTCGATACCAAACGGATGACCTGTACGTTTACCTAATCAATGAACACGTTGATCGGAAGCTCTTTTGCATAACGAAAGGACTCTGCACAGTCAGTCCGGCACCTGAAGTTGTATCGGTAAACACGATATCGCTAAGGCAGTCAAAGCCGGGTCAAAAGTTGGTAAAAATTTTGACGCTTCAAACTCCGCAAAATCCTTAGCAAAATAGGGGCAAACTAGGTAACCGAGGGGAGCCAACTACCAACTTCTACGCGAGGGTCTGTAGATGAAATTCCTTAGGAAAACAGGGGTAAACTAGGTAACCGAGAGGGCCGAAGTTGGTAACAGTTACCAACTTCTGACCTGGAGGCCTCTAATTACTCAGAGATTTCACGAAAGCCATCGCCTTCACACGGCGGAGGTCGCAGGTTCGAGTCCTGCAGCGCCCACCAAATTCCTCAATAATTCCTAACAAAAATCCAAACGGCTGTGCCCGTCGTGTCCGTTGTGCCCAATAGAGCCATAAGGAGCGCACTCAAAAAGTTGGTAATACCAACTTCCAGTTGGTGAACTTTTAACACTACGGCGATGGTTACCAACTCGGCCAAGCGGTCTGAGCATCTTATACGCAACTTTTTATGCAGTCCCAAAAGGAAAACCGGCTGGGTCGTTGTGACCCCAGCCGGTTAGTCGTGAGCGTGCCGATGTTCCTGCAGCCGCTTATCGAGTGTCCTCGTCCTCGTCGCCATGCAGGCGCCTCAGCTCTGCCGTAATAGCCGTGTCGGTACGCCCTCCGATCTCCTGCAGGCGGTCGACAACGGTCATCAGATGCTCGACGGCCTCACGCATCTGTCGATTAGTCTCCGCGAGGTGGCGGGTCGTCTCGTCAACGTTCCGCAGCATCTCCTCAATATCGGCACGGGTCATACGCCCCCCAGGTTCGCCAGCGCCCGCTCAATGGCCGCCTGAATCAGCGCGGTGAACCGCGCCTTGGTGGCCGGATTCTTCAGGATGTCGGCCGCGATTTTCTCTGCCGCACGGTCCACATGCCGCACGAAAGTACTGGAAACGCTCCGGTCTACAGCCTGTTGCACGAGTAGTTCTAGCTGGGTCACTGGCATCCGCTCTCCTATCCAACTTCCACTTAATGGGCACCCTGCTTACGGTATATCTCCGACACACCATGCTGAATGCGGATGATGATTTCATCCGCATCCCACAACCGGCACTTCAGGTCTTCGATCTGCTTCTGCACGGGAGGATCGGCTATCAACATGGTCGACCGAATCGGGCAGCCATGTTCCTCCCAGAGGTCAAGTGCATCAAGAATCATGCACATCTCGGTCGCGTCTAACGTAATTTCCACAAGATCCATCTCGTGATATTGCCAACGAGCAAAGGCACGAGCGAACCTGGTGCCCTTAACCTTGCATTCGCGGCAACACTTATCGCAGAACGGAATTCCCGCCTCATCACTGTCGCTGTGAATGTGAAGCTGACAACCGCAGTCGGGGCATGGCTGATTCGGATTGGGTTGTTTCAATCTCAGGCCCCTTTCTTCGCGGGAAACGCTGCCCGCAATGCCGCCGTGGCCCGGTCGTCACTGGCGGTCAAACTGTACCGACGGTTCTGCTGCTCGGTAGTGTGCAGGCCCAACGCCATCGCTCCGCGCACGTCCGCACTCGCTTTGACGATTGTCGTGATAAACAGATGGCGCAGCTTGTACGGGTTGAAAAACGGAATCTCCAGCCGCTCACAGCTGCGCTGCAGCGCCTTGTAGAGCGAGGAGTTACTGAACTCCCCGTACGCCTTCTGCTCATCGAACTGCCGCAGCGCAGCCAGGGCATCGGCGTTCACCGGTACGGTTCTGGGCCGAGTCCCGCCCCCCTTCTTCCGGCCGTGAACGGTAACATGGGAGGTCAGCCAGTCAATGTCTTTGTTGTCGAGACGCTTGATAATGGCACCAGGCCAGCCGGTGTGTTGCATCAGCCGTAGCCGAATCTGCGTGAGCGTGGCTGTCTTCTTCGGATATTTGGGATGGACCACGCCATCAACCGCGCGTGTCGCTTCCTCATTGGTGGGCAGCCGCAGTGGTGTCGTCTTGTCCTCTTCGTAGATCGGCACGTCCCGCACCGGGTTGTACCCGTTCTTGCCGGCGAGCGTCGTGTAGAAATCCAAGAGTGCCGTCCGGCGTTTGTTAAGGCTCCCGTTAGCCAGCCGCTTGATGTTCGGATCGGCATGTCCAGACTTCTGCCAGCGGGTCAGCACGAGACGGACCTCCAGCGGCGTGATCGTGTTGCGGTCGCGTTCGCCAAATTCCACCGTCCAGAGTTTCATGTGGTACTCACGGTCCTGGATCGTCACCAGATTGCTTTTGAGGGCGATGTAGGTCTGCACGTCATGACGGAACAGGCTGCCCGCCTGTTCAGCCGCCGGCACCCGTGACTGATCGTGGGCTAACCACGGTGGCCGATAAATGCCAGCTGTCCGTTGGTCATTCAGCTGGCGCTCCAGTTCGGCCAACGCGGTACACATTGCAGGGTTTGGACTGGTCAGTGCGAGCTGCTTCAGCGTGCGCCATTCCTGCGCTTGTTGCACCGTCGCATCTTTCGGAAAACGACGCCAGTACTTCTGGCGATTAACGGTCACATTGGCTTCTAGCCGCCCCATGTGCAGGCGGATTCCCTTTTCAATTCTCGACATGGTCGGATTCCTTTACTCTTAAGTTCTCTTCTGTCTTATGCCACCGGTCTGGGCCATCTGGCCACAACCGCATGGCGGCACTGCTCGAGGTGACGTGCTTCAGCGATTTGTCTCAGGCGGTGCATCACGAAGTCTTCGATTTTGGCCAGCTCGTCTGGACTGTCGACTCCGAGCTGTTCCAGTTGGCACAGCAGGTTCATCGAAACGCGAGTGTGGCCACGAAATATCGTGGATCCGGGCAAAGTCGCGGCGCATGGTTTCGAGGGTCTTCTGACATTGTCGATAGCGGGTTTGCAGATCCGAATATGCGGATGAGAGGAGTGGCGCGTTAACATGACCTACCTCGCTGGGGGAGGCAAAATAGTTTGTACTCCCATCCGCAGATGACGGCAACAGTTTTTCGCGACCCGGAAACTCAATCGCCGCGACGAGCTGATCGACCACCATCTGAAACGGAATTTCAAACACCAATCCGAGCGCGGCCAGCATCGGCCAGCTCGGCAATCGTCCCGCTTCGAGTTTCGCCAGACTCGAACGGTCGACTTTCAACCCGCTTTTCTCGACATACGGCCGGATCTTCACGGCGATTTCTTCCAGCGATTGCTCTCCCCGCTGCTCGAGCACCCAGCGACCGAACGCGGGGGCTGAACTGATACCAGGACGAGTGAGTACACGACGGGCGGATTTTTTTGTTCTGACTGTTGACATGGGATGCACACCAGCGTTATGGTCGTTTCCTACAAAGGCACACGAAAGGCTCATTAACGATATCGGTAAAGACGAGTCGATGTCAAGCATGACGCTGTTCGAACATCCCCTCTGGCCGACCCTCCTGAGCTACCTGTATCTGGATCAAGGTGGACGCGTGAATGGGCCACGTCAGCGAATTCAGGTACTGAAGTCGGCTCCGCGCAACTTACTGACGATGGTGGTGGACTGTCCGCACTGCCATCGACCGTACTTCCCGGTGCGAGAAACCCAGCGGCAGGTGTGGACGCTGAACATGTCGGCCAAAGGCGATGTCCCTTGCCGGAACTCGAAGGAGTGCCACGCACAGGCGGATGCGGTTCGGGCGGCAATGGACCAGGCGCCGCCGCCGCCGTCCCAGCAAGCGAGCTTGTTCGGATCCGAGAACGATCTATGACCTCACCCTACCTGACCACGCTCGAAGCAGCTGAGTACTACCGGTTCCTGGACAAACAGCAACGCCCCAGCGTGACGCTCGTGCAGATGTGGCTGCTGAAACATCCGCTCGTGGTCGTGAAGAAACGCGGGCGCTCACTCCTGATTCTCAAAGAGTCGTTTGATGCGGAACTCGACCGGTGTTCCGCCCAGGCCGGCTACCTACGGCCGGCGCTCACGCGCGTCAAGTAACACGGAGGCCCAATGGCGAAATCCATCGATGATGTCTTCACCGGCCGGTACCTGAAAGCCGCCGACCTGGGGGAGAAAACCCCCATCGTCACCATCAAAAACGTCAAGCTCGAAAATATCGAAGATGAGGCCAAGCTCATCGTCTTTTTCGAGCGCGTCCCGCGCGGGCTGGTGCTCAACAAGACCAACGCGAATGCGATTGCCGACATCTGCGGCACCAGAAATTACGACGATTGGAACGGCTACCAGATCAAGCTGATCAAGGTGAAGGTGGATTTCCAGGGAAAGCGAGTCGATGCGATCCGTGTCGAGCCGGCACCAAAGACCAAAGCCAACGGCAAACCGAAGCCGGATGTGGAAGCCTTCCCCGATGATGACGAGCCGACCGCCACGCCCAAGGACGACGACATTCCCTTCTGAGGTGACCGATGGCTCTCTTGGTTGTCGATGTCGCCACGTCTCCGATTGACCAAATCGAGAAGTTCATGGACCCGGACATGATCAAGGCCCCGGACCACTACAAGGACCCGCTGAAGATTGCCGATTACGAGGACCGGCAGCGGCTCATCATGGGCGAGAAGGGGGCGCTCGATCCGGACCTGTCGCGCATCACCGGGATCGGCACACTCAATCCAGAACTCGGCCCCGAGCCGGCGATTGCCCTGCTCCGCACCGACGAAGAAGAGAAGAGCTGCATCCAGGCGCTCGGAGATTTAATCGGCGGCTCGAACGATCTGCAGCTCGTGACCTTCAATGGGTTGTCGTTCGATCTGCCGATGCTCATGCGACGGGCGCAGTACCTGGGTCTGCAATTCCCACGGATTCAACTCGAACATTGGAAAAGTCCGCACATTGATGTGCTGCTCGCGCTCCGGTTCGAGCGGCCCCAGATTTTCCGGGCGCACAGCTTGCAGTTTTACGTGCGTCGACTCGGCTGGACCGATTTAAAGAAACCGCTCAGCGGCGTCGAAGAGGCCAACGTTTGGGTTAACAAGCGGTGGGAAGAACTCAAAAATTCCATCCGTCACGACTGTGTTGCTACATATCGGCTGGGCCTGTGGCTGAATCTCTACCAGCCGGTAGTCGCCAAACCTGCACACGAGCTGGAGCCGATTCTGTGAGCTGGCCGATTGTCATCGCCGGCCACCTGGGCGCCGATGGGCAGATCCGCGCCAACAAAAAACTGCTGCGGCAGCTGTTGCACGGCCGGCGTGAATGCGAGGTGGAGATCATCATCCGTCGCGCCTACGCCACGCGCAGCATCAAAGCGAATGCTTTCTACTGGGGCGTCGTGCTGCAGGCCCTGGCCGAGCACACCGGACATCTGCCCGAAGAGCTTCACAGTGTTTTGAAAGCAAAATTTCTCCCGAAGGCACTGGCCGTCTGCGATCTGAACGGAACGATCCAAGGCGAGTTTGTCATCGGCGGATCGACGACATCACTCTCAGTCGAAGAATTTACCTCGTATCTGGATCGAGTCATCGAGTGGGCTAACGAATCATTGGGTGTGCTGATTCCGCCAGCAGATACCAGTTGAGGTGAGGCTTATCTCCGGTGAGGCGAGGTTTTGGTCAGGTGAGTTATGGCCTGGCAAGGCGCGGTAAGGCTTGGTCTGGTGCGCTGAGGTTTGGTGCGGTAAGAGCGAGGTCTGGTAAGGCCTGGCAGGGTGTGGCAAGGCACGGTGGGGTCAGGCACGGTCTGGTGGGGTGAGGCAAGGCTTGGTGCGGTGAGGTAAGCCTGGGTAAGGCGCGGCGAGGTATGGTCCGGTTTGACTTGGCGAGGTGAGGTTTGGAGGCTTTCATATGAAAACGTACGCAATCGAGTTGACGGGCGTCACACCGTTGATGACGCATCGGGACAATTTGGAATTCAAGGCACTGGTCGATAAGTGGCAGCGCGATCCGAGCAATCGGGACAAGTCGATCCCTGGCGATGATCGGTCGCCGGCCTGGAACTGGATCGGCTCGGTCTACGAAAACGGCGCGGTCATCGTGCTGCCGAGTGAATGTTTGATGGCGAGCTGCAAAGGGGCCGGCACGGAACTGAAAGCGGCACGCGGGAAAAAGTCATTGAAGGCGCAAACGCAAAGCGGGATGAGTTTCCTCGAACCCTTTCTGGAGTTCCGATGCGATGGCGGTCGTACGGTGGCGATGGACGATCTGAGGCCGCTCCATCAAGAAGAAGATTTCGCTCGGCATCTGACGCATGTTCGTGCGCTAGGCTTTGCCCTCGATATCCGGCGCGTCAAGGTCGGCATGAGCAAACACATTCGCGTGCGGCCTGTCTTCGAGACGTGGCGGGCCACCGGATCGTTGAGCGTCTGGGATGACGTGCTCACTAAAGACACGTTGGCCACGTTGTTTTTTCTCGCTGGCGACAAGTACGGCGTCTGCGAGTGGCGACCGGGCGGGCGACAGCCTGGACCGTTCGGACGATTTCGCGCGACGGTCAACGAAGCGTGATGTGGTGCGGCACGGTTAGGTGAGGTTAGGTCGGGCCAGGCAGGGTGCGGCAAAGGTGCGGCGCGGTTCGGTGTGATAGGGCAGGGTTCGGCAGGACATGGCAGGGCGCGGTCGGGCATGGTGAGGCATGGTGAGGTACGGCATGGTCGGGTCGGGCAGAGTGCGGCGCGGCAGGGTTCGGCAGGGTTTGGTGGGGTGAGGTGAGGCAGGGTCAGGTTCGGCTCGGCAAGGCTCGGTAAGGCAGGATTTGGTAAGGCGTGGTCGGATTCGGTGAGGTGTGGTGAGGGTTCTATGTCACAGAAAATTATTAAAAATCCGCGAGTTGCGGCTGAAGTCGAAATGCTCCTCGGGCGGTTTCGCGATCTGATTCCCGATGGTCGCGTGATCGCCCATGAGGAAATCGAGAATCTGTTACGAATCAATCGCAAGCAGAGCCGGTACTGGACCGTGGTCAACAAGTGGCGAAAATTGCTCATCGAAGAACAGCGCGTCTTTCTCGATGGACGCGCAGCCAATGGCGCCGGGTTTGTCTCACTTACACCCGACGAGATGATCCGGTACTCCAACAAACGAGTACGACAGATTGGACGCATTCTCCGGCGAGCCATCACGGTGGCGTCGCTGCCCGATCCGAGCGAACTGAAAAACAGCGAGACGCGGAAATATCAAGCGCAGCTCTTTGTCGCCTGTGAACAACTGACACGCGCACACAAGCACGTCTTAATCGATCTCACCAAAGCTCTGCAGCCGCCGCGTGCCCTGCCACGGGTGGGCCCCATCAGCAAGGACGGTTCTTCATGAGCAAATTGAATCGACAGACCGATGGGCTCTCGACGGGGCAATGGTTGGAGAAACGAAAAGCCGAAGGCCGGTGTCTGGCCTGCGGTGCCAAGCTCACCTATCGGTTCGATACCGACTGTCGGACCGGCTTTCTCCATGATTTCTGTACCGTGTGCCGGCCAATGAAAAAAGCGCCGGCGCTCCTAGAAGGGAAGAAGCGCAACCGGAAGGAACAGCGGCGGAAAGGGGTCGAGAATCTGGACAAGATTCTCGGCAAGCTCTAGGCGGCATGTTCGGAGAGCCAGACGGTGAGCAACTGCAGAAGCAACGCCCTCATGGACACGCCTTCCGCCCGTGCGCGGATGACGGCCTGGTCCCAGAGCTGGACCGGTACCTTGTCGAGCAGGTACCGGCGATGCCCGTTCGGGCTGGGGCGGAACTTGCGAGAGTACCCACGCTTCATGGTCATGGTAAATACTCCGGGTCGCCTGCATTGGTCCATTCCGCCACGCGATCCTCTTCAACAAACCAATCGACAACTTGCTTTTGAATGGTCACAGATCCGAATGAGAGGTCGTTACGCTTCAACATGCGGCGCGCAATCCGGCGGGCAGCTTGTTCGCTGGCAGCGTACTCGTACAGGCATGGATGAGACGCTGGATCGAAGTTCTCGCGCTGGTCCTCTGTCCATGTTGCCCAGCCTTTGGGCACGACGAAAGTTTCCACTTCCCATCGCACGTCGCCAAGATCCTGATAAACCTTTTCGGGATAAACCCAGACTCGCATTGCTCCACCTCTGTCATCTCCTAGAAGCGGCAGCTATTTGCCGCACTACGGATCGTATCATGGAAGCATATGATTGTCAAATCACCTGGGAGAGCTGTGCCCGAGACGGCTTAATGACTATTGACAAGAGGGGCACAGCAGCCGTACAAAATTCGAGCCTGGTTCCCGTAAGGGTTCCAAGCTCGAAGCGCAGCATCATTGCGCGGGTGCGCCTGTGTTCGCAGGCTGGAAACAGCCTACCACCAGACGCCCCGTTCAGACAAGTTGATGCTCGCGAGGTGCTTCCCCACGCTGGGGTCAGCTTGCTGATGCCCTATGCCCACCGGGAGCTTGAGCTAACTGGACGAATCCCGGCGCGAACGAATGCAACACCAAATCCAGGGGACGGGCTGCAGCGGACATCTTCCCTCCTGGTCCTGATTCGTTGTCGAGAATCAGCGAATTGTTTTTTTTCTGAAACAGCCACACATAGGCTAATCAGGAAAAAAGATGTCCGCGGTTTGGATCTTGATCTTGCTATATGAGGATCCGGCGATGATTTTGTGTGGAACGGGCTGCGGAAAAGCGGCGGTCTGGTGGCTGCAGAAGGGCCCGATTCGGTGGACGCCCCGGTGTGATGAGTGTGCGGGGAGAGAGTCGGTGTGGAGCATATTGAAACCGCTCACGGTTAACAAGCTGTTGGAGGTGACATGCAAGGGCCACGCGACGATGTGAGCCAGATAGACCTGGTGTACACGGCAGAAATTCAAGCGGCCATTCGGGGCAGCTTCGACCGGTATGAGGTCCCGCCTGCCATTCGGGTGATGGCCCTGTTCAGCCTGCTGGTCGAAACCTTCGGCAAGATTGACTGGCTGTGTGACGAGCCGACCCAGGAGAAGGCCAGGCGCGACATGTACCGGATGGCGGCCCGGCTGATGGAGCTGGCCAGGACGG
>KanNP_Total_noBrdU_T14TCDRAFT_1000045_pt1 | contig 9681 bp, 9 predicted proteins | sample KannatnBrdUF14TC_FD_10625 | JGI IMG/M metagenome (IMG submission 10625)
CCACGGCATGCGGTCTATTTTTTGATGAAAGGGTTTGTTAAGTGAAAAAAGTTAATTTTATTTCTTCATTACCACCTCAAAAGCAGTATGAGATTCGACGTTGGTTTTGGTGCACGTGTATAGTATGGGTAATTAGTTTTGTCATAGGAATGTATTGTATTATACCACAATTGTTGACGTATATTTCACTTAAAAAAGAGATTGTGCTGTTGCGCAATAAAACAAATGATTATGCTGATAATCTTAAAAAAAGAGATGCATTAAAAAATGAACATGAATTATTATCTCAGCATAATGTTAAAATAAACCGGTACAGAGATCAGCCAAAAAGTCCTCATCGGCATGTAGCAGTGATTGTGCAAGCTTCGGGTAATGGGGTAAAGCTTGAGCTGTTGAAGTTTAACAAAAAGAGTATTGAATGCACTATTGTCTGTCCTACTCCAGAACATGCGACAGTGTTCATAAAACGATTATCTTCATCAGATTTGTTTTCTGGCATTAAACTTGTTTCATTGCAATCAGATGCGCATGCTAATCAATTGAGGGCTGTTGTAAAAGGAAACATTGTTTTTTGATAGATTAATAAAAAAATAGACAGATTGCTGATAAGCGTGCTAGTTTTTGAGAAAATACTTTTTCATTAATGTAAGGAGTAAAAGGGTATGAAGATTGGTAAGGCATTAGCATTGTTATGTGTAGTAGTGGTAACGAGTGCTTTGATGAGTATAGAGCAAGAGCAAGTAGGGCAACAGAGTAAAGGTTATTTAATATTTACCTTAAATAATGATAAGTCTATAATTGCATGCGCAAATCGTAACATGGACTTTAAGGTTGAGCCAAAGCTTTTTTTTGGGAAAAAATTTACCGATTTAGGGCTTTTGAATGAACATGATAAGAATGCAGTTAAGCATAGTTTTAGTCTAGCTATTGAAAGTAAAGATATAGTGCAAGTCGCGTATACATTAGATGATAAAAAATTTGTAGCGAAAATTATAGCGCAAAAAACAAAAGATAAAAAACATATGTTTTTTGTTGAAGTACAAGAAATATAATAGAAAATATTGATTTTTGATTAGAATTTTAAGAGTTAAGATTTAGACCATTGGCGCTTGGCGGTGGGATTTAAATTTTGACTCTTTTTTTTGTTTATTATTTTCGCTCAATGTTTTTTTGGCATCTTCTCACTTTCCAACAAACAGATTAAACTAGTAAATAAGTAATAACTTAATAATTATAACATAATAAAAATTGTAGCATAATAAAAATTTATCAAGGAAGGAATGATCGTGGTTCAAAAAAATCCAGTTAATATTTATCAGTTCAAGATTTCTTTACAATACATAAAACCGCCAATCTGGCGACGCATTCAGGTTCCTGATTTTTATACTTTTTGGGATTTGCATTGTGCGATTCAAGATGCCATGGGATGGGATGATTACCATTTACATGAATTTTCTATTCTTAATCCTCAATCTGGCATAGAAGAGAGGATAGGTATGCCTTGCGATGAATGGGAAGATGAAACTCTTTTAACGGGATGGGAGACAAAAATCTCATCTTATTTTTCACCTAATAATGAAAAAGCAAGTTATATGTATGATTTCGGGGATGGATGGACTCATCAGGTAGTTCTTGAAAAAATTTTACCATATGATCCTCAATTACAATATCCACAGTGCTCAGCAGGGAAGCGTGCTTGTCCGCCAGAAGATTGTGGAGGGGTACCGGGATATGAACATTTGTTGGAAGTAATGAGTAAGCCTCGCCATAAAGAATACAAAAGATTAGTTGAATGGCTTGGTTGTAAATTTGATGCAGAAAAATTTAATGCTGATTCTATTCATTTTAAGGATTCAGGTAAAAGATTGAAAATGTTACTGAAAGAGATAAAAGAGAACGCTCGATAAATAAAGGTTCTGCTTGTGAAATTTGATTCTGAAAAAACACTATTTCTCATTGATGTTTTTTCATTTTTTTTGCAGTGGCTTTAGGGTCCTATTTCTTTGTTGTTTTTATCGTCCGCATATCATGTTGAGGCCGCTGATTCTATAAAGAAGGCAGGCTAAAAGAGGATAAAAAATTATTTTTACGCACCAATCAATATACCATAGATTTTTTTCTTTTCGTGAAAGGTCATTAAAATGATCAAGCCATTTTTGGTCTGGTTGTGGTTGATATTTTTTGTTAAAGCTTTCGCTATCAGGATCTAGAGTTGAGCCACTTGGTATTTGATAAGGTAAGTTGTGTTTTGCAAAAATAGCATTAATGACGTTAATATTAACATTTCCTTTTTGGAGTAATTCAACATGCGCACCCCACCCAGGGCAATTTATAGGCAAAAAATAAACATTTTCCCTTCCACTTGTTTTAATGAAAGCATAAAGAGCTTGAGCGTCTTCAAATGATAGACATGGATCTTGTTTGCAATGATAAATAATGATAGGCAGATTTCTTGGCAATAGATGAACATTATTTATTGGCTGATTACCAGCGGGGGAATAAAATGGGTATATTGCTTTGGCGAAATAAGGGATCAAATAATAGCTACCAGGCAAACAGGAAAGAAAATGTGGAACATTATTAGAGCAGGCGCTATTGCCAGAAAGCATAACTGCTTCTAAAACAAGGGCACTAACGTGATTGGGATTTTGTGCAGCATAATTTAGTGCCGTTGCGGTCCCTTGTGATGATGCATGTATAATTATTTTGTCTTCTTTAGGGAGCAAAGATGTTGTTTTTTTTACATCATTCATACATCTTGTTTGACCAAAATCAGCAAAAAATTGAGGTGTTTTTGTTGTGTGAATAGATGCTTGATCTGTAAATCCGGATAAGATTGTAGGTGCATTGGCTCCACCGTCTCCATTTTGTCCTGGAATTATCACTAAATGGTTTTTTTGCTGAGCATTGATTGCAATCATATTTCCCAGAATAACAGCAAATAATAATACATGATAAATTTTTGGCATCTTATAACTTTCCAATAAACAGATTAAGCTAGTAGATAAGTAATAAATTATTGTTGTTTATATTAGCATAAAAAAAGAAAAAGTTAATAAATAAAGGTGCTGTTCGTGAAATTTGATCCTCAAAAAACACTATTTCTCATTGATGGTTCTTCTTTTTTATATCGTGCATATTATGGCTTAAAGCCATTGCATACACCCAATGGCATTGCAGTCCAGGCAGTGTTTAGTTTTTGTCGCATGATTAAGAATTTGATCGAGATATATGGTCCTGAGTATGTGGCTCTTGTCTGGGATAGTAAAGGAAAAACAACGCGTCATGAACTGTTTCCTGATTATAAAGCGACGCGTCAAGCGCCACCGAGTGATATTTTTGAGCAAAAAAAATATATTATTGAGTTTGCGACGTTGATAGGTATGCGCCAAGTAGAACAATCTGGCATTGAAGCAGATGATTTAATGTTTTCGCTTGCAAAAGAGTGGATTGCTCCTGAAAGAGCTGTCATATTTGTAACACTTGATAAAGACATGGGGCAAGCGTTAGCGCTTGGAGAGCATGTCTTTTTGCTTGATGCATTTAAAAAAGAGTTTACTGATCGCGCAGCAATAGAAGCAAAAATGGGTATTGTAGTAGAAAAAATGCCATTCTATTTTGCGTTACTTGGTGATGCATCAGATAATATTCCCGGTGTTAAAGGTATTGGTAAAAAAACGGCAGTTGATGTGGTAAATCAGTTTGATTCCCTGGATGATATGTATAACAGATTGCAGGAAATTAAAAAAGTTGGTGTTAAAACAGTACTTTTGACGCATAGAGAGGATGCATTTTTAAGCCATAAGCTTTTTTTATTACACTATAGTCCACTTAATTTAACTGATCAAGATTTATATTTTAATGCACAAGGCTGGAATAATGCGCGGCCATTATTTGAAAAATTAGGCTTTAAGTCTTTAACCGCAGGAGCGGGGCAAACAAAGCATGATCGGGCGCATGATCTTCAGGTTAAATACGCTTATTGGCAAAAACATAATTTTATTATTGTACAAACGCCACAGCAGTTAGCAGATTTATGTGATGATCTTAAGCGCAATGGTGCTTTTGCAATTGATACTGAAACAACAGGTCTGCAAGCATTGGAAGTTGATTTAGTAGGTATATCATTGTGTTATCAAGTACACGTTGATGAATTTCGGGCGTATTATATTCCATGTGGACATAAAACTGATGAATTACAGTTATCGCGTGCAGAGGTTATTGCTGCATTAAAGCCAATCCTAGAAGATGTTCAGTATAAAAAGTATTTACATAACGCAAAGTATGATCAGTTGGTTTTGGCAAGCCATGGCATTGAGTTACGTGGCATTGCGCTTGATACGTTGATTGGTGCAAATCTTATTATTAAAGAATGGCAAAGTGCGAGCTTAAAAAAATTATCGCATGCCTTTTTTAATGAAGAAATGCTTTCATATGATGATGTGGTAAAAAATAATGGATATGCAGATTTTTCGTATGTCCCAATTAATATGGCAGCATTATATTCATGTGCTGATTCATACCAAACGTTACGTTTGGTAAAAGTTATTGAAGATGCGCTAAAAAATGAAAAAAAAATGGATGAATTATACGCTACTATTGAGCATCCATTGATTGAAGTATTGTATGAAATGGAAAAAAAAGGGGTAGACCTTGATGTTAGTTTGTTGCAAGAATTAGATAAAAAAGTTGTTGCTGATTTGATATTGATTGAAGCAAAGATTGCTGCTGTTGTTGGTAAAGAAACAATTAATCTTAATTCACCATCTCAGATGGAATATCTTTTATTTAGTGTATTACAATTACCGCCACAAAAAAAGAGTCCAACGGGTAAGTATTCAACAGATCAAGAAGTATTAAAAAAACTTGCAGCATTTCATCCAATTCCTGCATTAATTATACAATATCGTGAATTAACAAAGTTAAAAAATACGTATATTGATGCTTTGCCTACCTATGTAAATAAAAAAACAGGGCGTATTCATACAACATACAGTCAAACTGCTACGGCAACAGGCCGTCTTGCAAGTTCAAATCCTAATTTACAGAATATTCCTGCATCAGGGTATGGCATTGAGGTTCGAGCAGCATTCAAGACAGGCAGTGGTAGATTGTTTATTTCTGCTGATTATTCACAAATTGAGTTACGTGTGCTTGCGTATTTATCATGCGATACACATTTAATAAGTGCATTTTTACAAGGTTCTGATATTCATAGAGAAACGGCAGCACGTTTATTTGATGTTGATCTAACTGCAGTGACTCATGAACAACGTCAGCTGGGTAAGCGCATTAATTTTAGTATTTTGTATGGATTGACACCGTATGGATTATCCAAAGATTTGGGAATTTCATTTAAAAATGCAAAATATTATATTGAGCGATATTTTCAGCAATATCCACAGGTGTCTGTGTGGATGGAATCTATTATTGAGTATGCAAAAGAGCATGGATATGTTGAAACTTTCTGGGGACGGCGCCGTTATATTCCTGCTATTTATGAAAAAAATCGTACATTGTATGAAGAAGCGTGCCGTATGGCGATTAACACAGTGGCACAGGGGACTGCCGCAGAGATTGTGAAATTGGGAATGATCGCGGTGCATCAAGTTCTTGCTGCGCAATTTCCCGATAGCTATATCGTATTGCAAATTCATGATGAACTGATTGTTTCTGCGCCGGAAAAAGATGCAGTTGAAGTTGAGCAATTGGTTAAAAAAGTGCTTGAATCAGTGGTTGCATGGAATGTGCCTTTTGAAGTTATGACAAGTGTTGGAGTGGATTGGAAAGAAGTGACGAAGTAAAAATTTGGTTTTTATAGTGGTTGTTATTTAACAATTGAACAGGATGTTTTCATTTTAGAGGTTAAATGTTGTGAAAAGAGTTAATTTCAAAAATTTTAAAGAAAATATGCTAAAAAATGAGGCGTTTAAAGAGATATATGAATCGTTGCATTTAGAATTTGAATTGATTGAACAGTTTCTTAAGGCACGGTTAAAGTCGCAGATGACACAAGCTGAGCTTGCAAGAAAACTGAATATTACAGAATCAGCAATTTCACGACTTGAAGGTGGTGGATATGCAAAAGCATCTGTTGCCAAGCTATCACAGATTGCAGATGCGCTTGGTTGTTCGCTTAAAATTTCTCTTCACGCCAAAAAAAGTAATAAAGCTTTATAAGTAAAAGCCCCAGCGTTTATTGCCAGGGCTTATTTTGTTCAATAGTTATTTGCGATGATTATAGTTGCGCTTCAAGCTCAGTTGTTTTGGCATCTATTATTTTGAGTACGTTTGTAAGAAATATAACATAGCCAATCTCATAAAAAAAATCATTCACAATGTCATTTTTGCGAAAGTCTTCAATGTTTATGTTTTTAAAATTCCAATTGTTGTTAAAATTTTCATTGTAATCATTGTGCAATTTAGTGAAAATTGATTGAAATAATTCTTCAGCATTTTCTTGGGGTAAAGCTATAGTTTGTTGACTAGCAAGTTTTATAGCTTTACTACAGGGTTTCATTTTATTATATATAAGATAAACTGTAGTATTGATATGATATTGACTACTCATAGCTGGTGTACGAAAGACTTTAAGCGCAAAGTCCCAGGTAAAAGTGATGCTTGTTTGATCAAGTTTTGATTGTTCAGCTTTTGTATCTATGAGCTTGTATGTATGTAGTATTTCCTGTGCAATTTTAGATTCAACAGTTTTTAAATGTATTAATAATTCATCCTTTGTTGGTTGCTGAATTGGAGTTTTATTAAAACAATCAATTGCTTCGCTTAGATCATTAAGAAATATCAAGTGACTAACGTATATAGTGAAGGCTTGCATAATTTCATGGCTGCGGAAATTTGTATGGTCTATGTTTTTAAAATCCCAATTACCATCAACTTTTTCATTGTCATTGTAATATTTTTGCATTTTAGTAAAAGTTAATTGGAATAATTTGTGATCATTTTTCTGACGCACTAACTTTAGTTTGGTATTATTATTAGCAAATTCGCGTGCCTTAGAGAATGTTTCCATCTTATTACATATAAGATCAACCATTGTATTGATTCTTTGTTGGTCTGATTCATCAAACCAATGTAATGAGCTTAATAATTCATAGGTAAAATCAAATGTAAAACTAACACTTGTACGATCAAGTTTTGATTGTTCAGCTATTTTTATCATGCACCGGTAAATGCCCGTTATTTCTTGAGCAATTTCAGATTTAATAGTTTTTAGATGTTTTACTAATTCAACGTTTGTTGGTTGTTGAGTTGGTATTTCTTGCGCAAAAAAGGGAAGCGTAACGAGAGCTAGTAATGCGGTAAATAATTTGGTTTTCATTAAGATCTCCAGTGGCTTAAAGCAGATAACATAATAATTAAATATATATTTATAATTACATATTATATTCAACTTGTCAAGTGTGGCTGGGGATATTTGATGATTTATTTCTTTTTTGCCTGATATGTTCCGATGAGAGTAGTTTGTTCAAGGATATGGCCATTCATGGCATTAAGAAGATCATTTTTGCTGGTGCCTGCTGGAACATTAAGCATTGTATCAAGTGCGTAGAGAGTGAAATGATAATGATGGATGCCACTTGGTGGGCAGGGGCCACCATACTGTTGTTTGCCATTAAAATCAGTTGCGCCGCTCAGGAAGTTATTGGAAGATGTGTTTTCTGTTAAATTATTGGTATCAGCGGGAATATTAAAAAGTATCCAGTGAACCCATACTTTTGCCGGGGCATCTGGATCATCGACGATAAGTGCAAAGCTTTTAGTGGTAGCGGGAGCATCAGTCCATTGTAATGCTGGCGATATGTTAGCGCCATCGCAGGTATATTGTGCGGGGATTGCACTGTTATGTTCAAATGCGGGGCTAGAGAGCTTCATGATTCCCTCAAGAGTTATGGTAGAGATGGTGATTGCTAATAACAGAAGATATTTAGTCATTTATTATTACTCCTTCTATTGCTTTTCATTATAATAACAGATTAGCTTGTGATGGGACAAGAAAATGGTTTGATTTTGACAAATTGATGCTTTCTTATGACAATAACTTATGATAGTGTAGTTTTATGGTTTTTTTTATAGATTTGAATTGATTATGAGAAATATTTTTTTGATACAGTATGTGATTGTTGTAGGTGTATATATGCCGATGTCAATCATTGGCATGCAACAAGATACGAATAAATCATTGGTTGATCAGTCTCAATTGGATAAAGCTTTAAGACGTATATCGGTTCTTAATCATGAAGACTATAAACAAGTTATTAATGCGGCAGTCTATTTTACTTTGACTAATGAGCCAATGAAAAAAATTTCGCTTAAAGAAGCTGAAAATGATTATCCTGATTTTAAATTTAATGAACAAGCAATTAATAATATGTTTAAGGTAGAGATGCAGCAGAATGAAGTGAAAATAGTTAATGTTCAAGCGCAAAGTATAGCGCATCAAAATAAATACAATTGTTGGGTGCCATATGAATTTATTTTAAATGATGATGAAGAAATAAAGATTAAAATTAATCCTGATACGGCGCCAATTAATGTGAAATGTGATCGATCTAAAAAAACTTGTGTGCGTTTATTAGCAGCTCTAAAAATCGAAGCTGAGCATAATACAGAGCGTAATAATTTTGATAAGAAGATATTTGATTTGCGTGATTCTAATTATAAAGAAGCAGAGAAAACGCTTTTTGATGCATTAAAAAAGTCAGATGATATTTATAATGAAGAGCGTAAGCAGTTGAGAGAAAAGCATCAAAAGACGCTTAAATCAATAGAAGAAGAGTTGGAGAAAAAAGAGCTTGAGATTGTTAAGATTAATGATTTGTTGATTCAAAATCAAGAAAGAATAGAAGCGTTGAATGGTGACAAGAAGCAAAAAGAACAATTTGTCACTACAAAAAATAGTGAAATTGAAGGCTTAAAGAGTATAATTGAAGATTTAACTAAAAAAAAGAACGAAGTAGATGGCGCTCATAGTAGATTGTGGGATAAATATACTCAACAAGAAGATGAATGCGATCGGGCTGTTTGGCATAAGAAACTTTTTGCTGCGGCATTCTTAGCGTGTTTAGTCAGCTTAATTGGATGTGTGCTGAAAATACAGCATGTTTTTGTATAATAAAAAAATGTAAAGATCAAAGATAAAGATAAAGATTAAGAAAGAAAAGACCCCAATTCTTATTGGGGACCCAACCTTCATAAGAATTACGGTTTTAACGCAGGGGGTAATCTTGTAAAAACCCCCTGCACCCCCATACACCAATGGTTCCCTTGGATTCCTTAGTATCGTTTCTAACTCAGACCACAGCTTGTTCGCAAAGCCTCACAATCTAAATCATCGTAGAAACGTATGGGACTTTTTACAAAATAAAAAGAAAAATTTTTTAAAATTAAATTGTTTGGCGCATCTTACGTGATACGTTATTGCAGATAATAAAACTGTATATGCGCAATCCAAAAAAAATTAATTAATGTAAGAAGTTGATGCCATAAAGGCGCGCTTGTGTGCGTATCCGCCGAAGCCTTGGCGAAGGAGGAAGGGTTTTGGGCTGTTCACGTCCTTCGAAGCTTTAGCGAAGGAGGAAGGTTCTACAAGCAAAAGCTTACAATAATTTAATCTTTATATCTTTAAAGGGGTCCCCAATTGAAGTGTAACGCAGATTGGGG
>KanNP_Total_noBrdU_T14TCDRAFT_1000047_pt1 | contig 9645 bp, 12 predicted proteins | sample KannatnBrdUF14TC_FD_10625 | JGI IMG/M metagenome (IMG submission 10625)
AATAATTGCCCGCAGGAAAAAATTACTTAATCGCTAGATTGGATCAATGTTCACTAGAGTTATCCAAACAAAGAAGATAATCCTTCTAAAGCTTCTTCTTCCTTCTTTTCGTCCTTTTTCTCTTCTTTCTTTTCATCCTTTGCTTCTGTCGCGCCAGAATCTGCAGCAGCTGCAGTAGCAGGTACGGCCATAGCCATGGGAGTCGATTTTAGTGACTCATCTATGTTTACTTCACCCAAGGCTGCTACCAATGCTTTTATCTTGACTTCATCTGGATTTGCACCAGTAGCCTTTATGACATTCTTTACATTATCTTCAGTGATATCCTTGTTTAGTTTGTGTAGTAATAATGCAGCATATACGTATTCCATTTTATGAATGCTCTACCCATGACCATAATATAAAACTTTCAAAATCACAATATTTTAGTGCTTCTCGCAACAGCATACATGTGATCCTTTAGATCTCTTTCATAAAGAGAATTCATTTTCTCTAATAAAATTGTCCTTGCCTGCATTCTATCTTCATTGGATTTAGCTCTTAATACGTTAGCAAAGATTTCAGGAAGATTTTCCTTTATCCATCCATCGAGTACATGAAACCTTTCTTCATTTATCCACTTTATTTTTGAAGAGTTAATATCAATTTCCTCATCAAAATTGCCTGTTTCAACATTATCTATTAACATAAAAATACAATTATTTGGATCGGGATTTTGGAGAACTTCTCTTGGTCTTCCCTCACCTCGTCCGGAAGAAACTTTTTCTATCAGCCCTAATGGAATAACATACGAACCTCTGATCCTTGCGATTGAATCAGTTAAAGAAATTATTCTTCCAATAACAACCCTTATTTTTTCTGAATATTCTTGAGATACAAAAACATAATCTCCATCCTTTATCTTATTCCTTCCAAATAACATACTCAGAATGAATTTTAGTAAATTATTTATTATTTGCTATAGATTAGTGATAATTTCAATAATTTGAATCCTATACTGGCAAGTCATACTCAGTATAGATTTGTTCAAATTTTAATATTAGTTAGTTAGATAATTTGCTGCTGTGCCAAGAGTGTTTGTCGCCGCAGAAATTTATAAAAAAAATGATATTCAAAAGATTCAACAAAATTTGGTCTCCTATTTGAATTTGGATAATAAAAATTTAAAACTGGTGCGGCCAGAAAATTTTCATTTTACGCTTGTATTTTTTGGCGAAGTTAACAATTCTATACTTGATAATATAGTTACCAAAATTTCTGAGATTGACTTTCACTCATATAAAATTAATTATGGCAAGATAGGAGCCTTTCCAAATAATAATCATGCTAAAGTCGTGTGGCTCGGATTGGATGAACCAACAGGGCATGCATTCAACGAGATGTCAGATAACGTGATATCTAAATTAATAGAATTAGACTTAAAGTTAGAAAAAGAGATAGAAAAAGAGATAATACCACACATAACACTATTTAGAACAAGGAAGGTTTCCCTAAATTTGAATCTACATAACATTGAATCCGATTTTACTATTAGTGATAGAATTGATACAATTTCTGTAAAAAAGAGCATGACTACATCACATGGTCCTGTATATGAGAACATAATATCTGTGAAGGGCAAATGAATAGCATAGATGAAGTTACACGAATGATATCAGAATCCTCCACTCCACCAAAATCAAGACGGAACGAGTTAGAAAAAATATCAAAAGAAATTCAGAAAGAAATAATGAACTTTAATGACAAGAGAATCTTAAAGGTGATAGTTGGTGGTTCGTTTGCCAAAGGCACGTGGCTTGAAAATGATACTGACATAGACTTTTTTGTAATGATAGAACCGACAGTAGAACGAAATGAATTTGAAGAACTAGGTAAATCGGTCGGTTTCCATGCTTTGAAAAAATACAGTCCCTATTTACGATATTCTGAACATCCGTATGTTGAGGGGAAGGTAGATGGAAAGGTAAATGGAATCAGAATAAACGTAGTACCATGTTACAAGGTTCAGGTAAATAAATGGAAAAGTGCCGCAGACAGATCTCCATTTCATACTATTTTCATGGAGACGAAGTTAAACGAATTTTTGAAAAGTGAAGTTAGGGTGCTAAAAAAATTCTTAAAATCAATTGGTATATATGGTTCTCAGATATCCGTTTCAGGTTTTAGTGGATATGTAACAGAAGTACTTATTTTGAAATACGGCTCATTCAGAAATGTTCTCCAAACATTTGCTGAACTCACACCAAACTACATTGTTTCACTTGATTCGCCAGACCAAAGCTTAATTGAAAAATTTCGAAGTCCCATAACAATAATTGATCCTATTGATTCAAATAGAAACNTGGGAGCCGCAATTTCAGCAGAGTGTCTTGCAAAATTTGTTCTGGCCTCAAGACTTTTTCTAAAAGCACCTTCTACAAAATTTTTTATGACTTCGAGCAAGTCTAATACAAAAATTGTAAGTGATATCAAATCAAATTTGTTAATAATTGATTTNAAAATCCAAATGAGAAGCCCCGATATATTGTGGGGGCAGCTTAAGAAGAGACTAACTAGCATCTCAAAGCAGCTNGCAAATGCAGGATTTGANATAATCAAGAAATTTTGTTATACTGATGAACAGGAACANGCAACATTCATTTTTATGATAAAATATACAAATCTCTCAAAAATAAATCTGAATGTGGGACCCAAAATATTTCTAAAAAACGAAACAGATTCATTTATCAAGAAAAGGGCAGAGAAATCTATTATGACATGGACCGACGATATGACAATAGTAAGTATAGAAGAGAGAGAGAAGACGTCAATAAAAGAACATACAAACCAAATAATTCAAAACGACTTTGAATCAGGAAAGCCTACTGGCATTTCACAGGATCTTAAAAATGGTTACTCTATTTATATAGGAAATGAGAAAAAGTTGAGTAATTTTATTTCCAATGCTATTAATCATATGATTCGTGATGGAGAATTTATTAGACATTGAAAATAGGGAAAGTCTAAAACTTTTGCTAACTTATCCCTTATTTGACGAAAATACTTATGACAGCAGGATGAAAGAGTTGTTAACCTTGGATATTAACTCTGTATTCTCATTTGGTAAAGTTCAATTACATAGAATATGCATACTTGGTAAAGGCTCTGTTGGTTTGGTAACATTAGTTAAATCTAGAAAGAAATATTTTGTTCTAAAGATAAGGAGAACCGATGCAAATAGACCCAACATGTATGATGAGGTGGTATATCAATCGGCTGCAAATTCCATGGGGATTGGTCCTTTTCTTGTAAATTTTTCTGAAAATTTTATATTAATGGAATTTGTCAGAGGTTTCAATATTGTAGATTGGTATGGTTCAAATAAGACTGCAAATGATAGAATTCTAAAATGTGCTGCCACTATCCTTAATCAATGTTTTGTTTTAGACTGCCTTAAACTTGATCATGGTCAGCTGAATAGGCTTGATCGTCACATAAAAGTATCGGAAGAAGGGAAACCGACAATTTTGGATTTTGAATCATCTAGTACAGGCAGGAGAGCCAGTAATGTAACTAGCGTTTGTCAGTCGATATTTCTACATGGTCCAATATTTAGCAGACTCAAAGGTTCAATCGAGAAGGATAGGGAACTTATCATGAAATGTATTAGGGATTATAAAAGAGACATGAATTATGAGAAATTCGAAAAAATCCTAAGGTTGCTCATATTCTAAGATTGGATATTGCATTTGATATTGATAATTTAAGAATACTGATTCATTCTTCCAATCGGTACGTTAAGATTCTTAAATCAGTGTCTTTAGATTAAATTTATGTCAAATTCTCAGATGCTCGTGATTAAAACTCTAAAAAAAATGAATCTCAAAGGTGGAACAGTGATAGATGGCTTTGCCACATCTGGCATTACTAATACCATTGCCTCTGAATGTATCTTACACTCAATAAATACGCAATTAATCGCAACGATAGAATCATCTTATTTTTCGCAGCTATCTGTAATCAGGAATTCTGTTCCTTATTTTCCAGTGAGGATATATGCAAATGAAGAGTTGAAGACATCAATTTTTATCTCAGAAATAAGCATAGACCCATCACTTTATTTCTTTCTTGGAAACACTATGTTAAATTGGGCGGTGGATAACGGATGTGATCTTATCATTAGCTCAAGCAATATAGTTAACCCTCAGCAAGCAAAAGATGTTAATTCAACTGAATATTCAATTGCGGGGATTGGCAATACATCACAAGCGAGAAACAGGCTAAAAGATTCGAAAATTTCATTACTAAAAAATGGCACTATTGGGGGGATTCCAGCAGTTCTCTTAAATCAGAGCTCGCAATTAAACATTGACGTTATAATACTGTTGGTAAAAATCATAGAAGGAATTCCTGATTTTAGAGCCGCAGCAGAATTGTCTACAACAATAAGTAGACTTGTTCCAGGAGTGTCATGTAATGTACCATTGCTACTACAGGAAGCTGAAAAAATTGAAAAAGAGATAACCAAGATAAAGACTCAAGACACAGAAAGCGAAATGAATGCATATGGCTAGAATTCAATCGCCTAGTAGTTAGTCATCTTAAAATTAATACATGACTAGATAATTAGCCGTGAAAAAGTGGTAATGAACTATTTTGTCGTAATGATTTTTATCAAGCTCTTGACAGTTGCTAAATTTAGGTCAACCTGTTCTGCTATCATTTCTTCAGATATTCCAGAATCATACAAATTCCTGACACTCTCTTTTTTGTCCTGAGCAATATTTTTGACATCAAGTGCAATGTCTAACTCGGTTTCAGTATTCTTTATGAAGGATTGTGTTTGTTGAAAGACATCATCAATATTGATATTCCTATCTGTTGAAAAAACGACTATGTGATTTTTTATCGGAATGCTAAACATTACTACTTTATCATAAATGTAAATAACTGATTTAAGGCTCCCCAACTCATTCTCAAATATCTTCCTCAATTCAACTATATACGCCGATTGAGTATAACTTATTTCTGGATTTCTGCCTTTAAGATGTTCATTAATTCCCTGTCGAATTACACTCGCACACAGATGGCCAGATTTTTCGACCAATCCTGTAAACCTCAAAGATGGATTTATTGCTAACAGTCTGTTCAAGAAATCAACATCATTCATTGAAGATCTAATAAGCCAGAAATATATCTGTGTTTAGGTCAATTTATCAACCTATGTGGAAACTATGCTAATAAGCAGACTGTCAATGCTAGAATTACTACGAAAACAAGATATTGATCTTATTAAAATAATTACTTGAAATAGGATGGCAGAGGATATTTCTTCAACAGCTACGAATACTATTCCTTTTCCCACGCTGACAATAATATACCTTGTAAGTCAGGCTGAAGGATTGATTGATGAAATAAGTCAAAAGTACAACAATATCACTGTAGAAGATTGTAACGGTTTTTTTAATGATGGGGTTAAAAGAGATTACAAGAAGATAACGATCTGGAGTCAGGGAATTGATAGCCTTTGGTTCAATGCTTTGATAGCTAGGATAAAAGAAGTTGCTAACATAGATGCAGTTCCAATAGTATCAGGTGGCATAATGTACACCGTGTAGTTTTTGAAATTTATTATGTCAACATCTCAATTAAAACTGAATTAATTACCCGGTATGCGATACGGTAATGCCAAATTAGAATATAATATCTGAGTCAGAAGTACTAGACATACTATTTGGTATCGGCTTTTATATCAATCAGAATCTTGTTTCCCACGACAGGGCTGCCTATTTTTTCGTATTTTTTTTTAGACATATTAATCTGAATTACTGTCTTAGGATAAGTCTTGATAACAGTTTGAGGTTGCGATCGCAGAATGGCTTCAAGAATCGGTTTTATCTGCTTCTTAACTTCTTCATCAGATATCGATCTGTCAATAGCTTCTAGCATTAGTTGTTGTTGCGACACGGATTCTAGTTCGATATCTTCAATTAGAGACAGTGTTATGTTAAAACCATTATCGGATAGTTGAGTTATCTTGTATCTGATTTGGGTGTCTTCCAATCCTGAAAAGGTAATAATTTTATTTGCTTATTACTTTTTACATTTGCCTCCCAAAGATCGCACGTAATAAGTGCGTGTACGGACATCCATAAGACATATTAAAATTGATTGTGTATTTATAAAAGCATTAAAAATGAAATATAGAAGCCGGACAGATATTTTTGCGTCAATTTTACAATCTGCAAATAACCCCAAAGGAGTTGGAATAACGACAATCATGTACAAATCATTTCTCTCTCATTATCAGCTCAAAAAATATTTATCAATAATGCTCGAAAACGAGTTAATAAAACTTGAAGAGGAAGAACATTTGTATAAAATTACTGAAAAAGGGCTAAGATTTTTGCAGCTTTTTTCAAATATAAACGAACTTATTGATACTACAAAAGAATATAATCTCTGATTAGTATTTTCGTATTTTTAAGGGTAAAGTTTGTATATTAATCGTACAAGTTTTGAAGAATTTATTGTATATGTTTTAACTTTAAATTCTATTATGAAAAACTAAAGAAAAAAGGTAAGGCAGTAATTCTATCCAATCTAGTCATACAATCTTTTATCAACAATTATGATTCTCAGTGCTGCAGAAAAATTAATGTTTGTATCCAGTAGAACCTTAAGTTACGTTTTGTTGGTATTAGACAAATTTTACTAAAACTAGAATTAGCCCGGCCCAGATTCGAACTGGGGTCAAAGGCTCCAAAGGCCTCTATGCTTGGCCACTACATTCAGCGGTTTTTAATTCTCTACCGGGCTGCCGGGCATTTTTTTATAGAATATCTGATTTATAAAGCTACGAATCTATCAACAATTTTCATCAACTTATTTACTGGATCTTCCATTCGGATTAATATTCGATTTGCATGATTTTTTTGTTTTAATTTAAATGCATTATCATATTGTATATGACGTAATAGTTTCACAACTTGAGATGAATTAGTAACCTTATGTATAAGACGCGTTTTGACTAGATAATCATCAACATAAAATTTGATCGGAGAAATTGAAATAGTCGGTTTTCCGAGCAAAGCCGATTCGGCAGTCATAGTGCCACCCCCGCCAACAAAGATATCGGCAACAGAAATTAGCTCCAATCCGTCAACTACATTCTCTAAAACTCTAATCTTATCGCCATATTTTTCATTGAACTGCCTTATTTGATCGTGATATCTGCATAGGACCATGATATTTGTTGTGTTATGGAAGTTTTCAACTATAGATTCCAAAATATTATTCACATTGTTATCCTTATCTATTAAGTAGGATGCTTTACTCTCTTCAGGTCTAATTACAATAGTATTACTCTTCAAAAGATGATATTTCTTCCTTAGTTTCCCATCATGTAAGTTTCTTGTTTCTCTTCTTATCCACGCAACTGGATCAAGTGCATGATATCGAATTATTTGATTTTTCGACATACCTAAATTTTTCCACGCAGAGTAAGGGATAATCCAAGGACATAAAAGATAATTAACAAACGGAATTGTTAACCTTTTAACAGCATATGCGTGCGGTGAATCACTAAACGTAATGTGTGGAATTTGCAAACCAAATGCAACTCTTGCCGCATCCGGTGAGGAAAAGCTTACACACAGATCAGGCTGGAATTTGTCTATCTCGTTTGCCAAATCAAAAATTCTGCTGGAACTTGCTCTCAGTTTGGCATATTTTGATGAACCGCCATATTTCCCAACTATTTTTAACTCAAATTTCTTTAGTTTAGATAACTTTACACATTCTCGATAGTGCCTTCCCGTACAAAGGAGCTCATGATCTTTTTCTTTTAGAGTATGCACTGCGTGTTTAAAGAACATAACTTGTTTTGGAGTTAATACATCGAACCAGATTCTCAAACATCATGTATAAGTAACCTGATGGAAAAAACTTTTCTTCAACCAATCTTAACTTTGGTTTAGGAACAAAATATGCTATTTGGAGTTGGTAATACCCTTGAGTCCTGAGTCATTGAAGGTAGCAGTTTACGGACTAAGTACTGAGGGATACAAAATAGCATCTCATATATCCACTAAAGGAATACCAGTTTCAATTATTGATGACTCATCAGGAATGGCTATTACGCTTAAACCAGATATTGCAAAGTCATATTCTAGTGTAACGTCGTTTATTCAGGACGAGACACTTTTAGATTTTGAGCCATTTGATGCTGCAATCAATAATGCTTCTTTTATTTTTTTTACTCCAAGAATAAGAAAATCATGGCCTGATGCAAAGAATCACATAGGATCTAAATTTCAAGACGTGATAAAACATGTCAACAAGGACAGTTCTATTATTTACGCAGTTCCTGCAGGTTTTGGTGTAAATAATGAAAATATAACATTAATTGAACGTCAAACTGGCCTCAGTATTGGTAAAAACATTTTTTATCATTATATGCCAATAAGTTCCATATCCTCTACTCTATTTGAGGCCATTATTGGAACAACTAAATCCCGAGTGAATTCAAACTTGACAAGATTATTGAATGGACTTTACCCTGACGGTACGATGAAAATAGTAGATATCGAGTCTGCAGAGTATATCTATTGTATTAAGATCTTAAGACATTACGGTTTAATGTCGCCTATATTTGAAATTTGTAAATTTGCTGATCATACTTTTCAATCTCAAATAATGGAAAGTGAATCCCTTTATGAGATTTATCTTGACGATCTTGTAGTTGGTTTATTCGATTTGAATACTATTTTATCTTCTTTAGCTGGGATTTCACCGCTGACCCTCCTGGTAAAGGGCAATATTGCCACTGTTGAGAATTATATAAAATACTTGACAGAACAAATTAAAATTATTCTAAAGAGATTTGAATTGAAAGCAAGTAAGACAAAAGCGATAATTTCCTGGACGTTCGATCCTAATGAAATGAGAGGAGATAGATTGGAAATAATATCTAGATTAGAATCAAGATTGAAAGATTATGTAGGAGATGTGGAAAGGCATGATTCTATTTTTGACTTTTATTCAAGTGAAAAAAAGCTCATAGTACTTTCGTGTTCCAAGTCTGATTTTGAAAAGCTCAATAAAAATAATCCCAATTCAGAGATCATAATTGTCAAGGCAACCCCTCTACTCGTCCAATCCGGCACCCGGGGATAAACACTTAAACTATAATAATAAGAAAACTCGATTTAGACTTGATTTGCTCGATGCGAAATGCCCCAAGTGCAATAACAAAGCGCAGGTAAATGAGGAAATGACGGCAGTTAAGTGCGAAAATTGTGGTTATTCAGATAACTATGAAAATTATATCAATATAATGAAATCTAAGGCCGAGAATATGGCAGATAATTTTCAGTTTAAGGAAAATCGATGATATTAAGTTAAATTAGAATCAACTAGATTAAATCTACCTCATTCAATTCAAATGCCAGTTATTTAATTTGACTTTACCAAAACGACCTTTTACTATGTTTAAACAATCAAACCACTTTAGAATTTCTAAGGGTTCTCAGAACGTCAATAGCAAAAATTCCATCAGTTGGCCATAATTTTAGCATACAGTGCAGAAGCATCAGATGTTTTCATAAAATTCAACGATGATAAGCGTTTGGAAAAATTGAAATAAACTTCTGTAAAGTCTTTTTA
>KanNP_Total_noBrdU_T14TCDRAFT_1000048_pt1 | contig 9525 bp, 12 predicted proteins | sample KannatnBrdUF14TC_FD_10625 | JGI IMG/M metagenome (IMG submission 10625)
GTAGTTTCTCATGCTACCGCTACTGCAGGAGCTGCTGGAGGTGTAGCACTTATTGTCGGAGGTATAGAAGCAATCGCAGCAGCTGCCGGAACATTCTGTGGTATGTTACCTACTCCATAAGGGATAAAAATAGAATGAAACTGAATACGCTCCAAGCCTATTTAATATTTATTTTAATTTTAGGAACTACTCTCAGTGTTCTATGCTATTTTAGACCGGAAGGATTTGAACAAGGGTTTTCTAATACATCACCATTATTATTTCAATTTCAACTAAGTCTCATTCCCGCAGCTTCTTTTCTGACATGGTGGTGGAAGGATAAATCCTCAAGAAAATGAGTTCATAAAACAAATATCCCCCGAGAGTTGCAACGGGGGATATTTGTTAGTTACAAAAGAGGGTAAGTAACTATTTTTTAGATTTCTTTTTTTTAGCTGTACGCGCTTCACTTAAAGCTATCGCAATCGCCTTCTTAGGATTCTTCACTATTGGCCCTTTTTTAGAACCACTGTGTAGTTCATGTTCTTTAAATTCATGCATAACTTTTTTACCTTTCCTCCTTCGCTATAGCTTCGGCGGACATAAGCTTTTACTTTGATAGCTCTTTTGACTACCTTTATTAGATATGTAAAACATTATCATTTGTCAGCAACAAGCCATTTGGTTTTATTATTTACATATGATTTAATAAATGCTATTATTTCGCACAGTTATTATGCAAAAAAACAATCAACAGGAGATATTATTCATCATGTTAAAATAATTCATATTCTTTTCTTAAATTCCCGATTTTATGTTTGTTCTTATATGTTTTTTATTATCACCTCAAGGATTGTTATGAAAAGATTTTTATGTTTGTCGTTAATCGTGTTAGCAGCAATAGTAACTGGTGCAGTTATTGTTGGAGGAATTGAAGGTGGAATAGAAGCATTATCGGTAGCTGTTGGAACATTCTTTTATATGCTGCCTACTCCATAAGGTATAAAAAGTAATGAATTACATTTTTTATCTTAAACAACAAATAATATTATATATATTGGGAGTTCTATCATCAGCAACTATATTATGATTGGTGCAGTTACAAGAGGGCCTGTATGATCGGATTAAATATTAGAGTAGCTAGAAGAACAATTCCTTTCATACATCCTCGATGTTCACCGGATGACTTTTGGCCGCTCGTATTCGTAGTATTAACACTTCTTATTCTTATGTTCTTATTTCTTATATGGATAGGATACTTTGAAGAATAAATCGCTATCTAAAACAAATATCCCCCAAGAGTTGCTTCAGGGGATATCTGTTAGTTACAAAAGAAGGTAAGCAACTTTTTTTTAGATTTGTTTTTTTCGCTTTGCGCGCCTCACACAAAGCTATTGCAATCGCTTATTTTGGATTCTTTTATCTGTGTTGGATGAACTCCATATTTACTCAATAGCTCTGATAACGTTAGTTCATCCTTCAAAAATTCTAACACTACGCTTGCCTTAAATTCTGCACTAAATTTCTTTCTTGCCATTTTGAACCCCTTACTATTATTAGTTTAAAGGTAAAATTGGATCTTAACTAATGGTCTAAATTTATGGGTTCATTATATTTTTTTTATCAGCTCTGCTGATTATAATGAATCTTTCTTATGCAACTAATATTCTATTTTTCTTCATCTAATGGTTGGCGTACATTTTCTAAATATTCAGCAGAAATAGCTCCTATTTTTGTATAATTCTCACGCGCTTCGCGCAAACTAATATTGTTTGCCCCTCCTCTATAATCAGGATTATCTCGTTGAATATTGTCATCTTCCCAATAACAAACAGAGCATATATCAAAACTCCCAGGACTATCATCTAAAGTATAATAATCACAACATGGACATTGGTATTTTTTTTTCATATTAATCCATTACTTATGTTGAATAGTCTGTTCAATCCAATATTTAAAACCTTTTTCAGGCCGGAATAGAGTTTCTATAGTACCATCAGGTTTAGCCACAGCAAATTCATTTGTTAATTTATTATATCTGAATACCCAACCTTCTTTGGAAATGAAACCATCAACGTGATCTTTTATCTCACTATTTAAAAGAATTCTAGCTCTATTAAGATACTCTTCAATTGTCATAGTCATATTTTTTCCCCACTCAGCTTTTTTAATGGCATGTTTTGTAAAATGCTTTTCTAACTTACCTTGGGCAAAATCAATAGCTTTCCAATTTAAATGTGCTTCAGGCAATACGGTTGCTACGGCTGATAAAGATTTTTCTTCTATAATAGCATGGTACAGTTCTTGTGAAAGAATCGTAGTTTTCTTATCAATCGTCAATTTGTTCTTTATACCAAAAACCTTATTTGCTACTTGTGGACCTTCTTCTACAATCAACTTTCCAAATCCAGCAACTTCAACAGCATATTCCTTACTAAAAAGCTGGCCACTTTCTGTCACTTTTGACAACTCTCTCATAAATGTATTGCTTGTGATTTGTGCACATTGCCCCACTGCATGGAATACCAATGCATCCAAGATCATTGTTGTTGCAATTTTAGAACTGTTTTCAATGCATTCTTGCCATGACATTGCCTCCAATGTTTCACGAGTTATGCATATTGCTTCAAGAGCTTTTTTAATCTGTTCATGTGTATGCAACCGCTGAGAGCTTTTTAGATGCATCATTACTTGTGATTCTGGTACAATCAGATCTGAAAGTGCTGCATAATATAATTGCGCATCTTGAATTACCATTGCATCTGCACAAAGCAAACTCATATGCAATGCTCCTGTTGCCATATCTTTCCAATGTTCAATGCTTGTAAAAGTAGATACTCCTTTGCATGCTCCTTTTGTAACAGTATATGATGCATCGTACAGTACATTCATTCCATGTTGCAGAACGTCCGTGATCATAAAACAAAAATCAGACAAACCAAATGCTACTACTGCATTTGATTCTTTTAGAGCTTGTTGAGCACAAGAATGTACTAATGGTGACAACGCTTGGACATGATTATCTTGACTAAAAGTTCGTTCTAACGAATACATCGACTTGCGTGATTCAGATAGTTCTTTATTTAATTGGTCATCAAGCTGAGTGCCTTGCGTAGCTTTTACTTTGAAAAGAGCATCTAACCGTTGATCCAATCTTGTTGTATCATAAGCATATCTTTTTCTTCCTGACCATTCTTGTGTTAATTGATGAACAACTGGATTTGTAACATGCAAAGCTCCTTTTGGCAATGTGATCTTCTTTTCGCTTTGTTTTTTTTTAATTTCAGATGCTTGTGCAGCTATAAAATCATGAAATCCTGATTTTTCACTCCACAATCCAAATTTATAATCAAATCCTGGTACGAACGCTGTTTGTTTTTTGAAGTGTTTATCTTGTTTGATTTTTGTGTCAAGAACAAGAATAAATTGATTGTAGCTGCCTAAAGTTTGTGCGTATACACGGAAATTTGGTAGTGAAAACAATTCATAGCACTCTAATATTTCTTTTTCTGGTATGTGCGAGAAAAATCTTTGAAAATCTGCTACTGAAAAGTAAATAAAATGATATCTATCTCTGAAATTATGAGAAATGGAATCTCTTTGAGGAGAACGAATATGTGAATCAGGTTTTGTATTGTGCTGGGATAAAGGAACGTCGAATTGTACTGTTGATGTGTGATTATAATAGTTGTGAAATTCTTCTGAGAATGAGTATGGAATGAAAAGCAGCAAGAAGATATATATTATTTTTGTCCTCATTAAACTACTTTCTTTTAGTTTAGAAGACTATACAAAATTTGGTTATAATAGAAGATCTTACCAAAAACGCTTCTTAGCAAAGGCGTTTCCAGATCCTGATTTTAAATATATTTCAAATTCTATCGCTTTTAACTTACTATCAAAAGCAAAATAAGCAACTAAGCCCCATGGACGAAAATCAGCAGTATGCAAAGATTTACCAGCATTATGCTCTTGCAATCTCTGTTCTAAATTAGAAGTAAAACCAATATAAGTTTTTTCAGAATCAATTTTTGATTTAATTAAATATACAAAATACATAATGCAATAATATCATAAAAAGAAAAAATAATTGATTTTCTATTTTTCTCGCCCTACTACGCTAAAGCTTCGAAGGGCAACCTACACCTTTGCCATCAAACTTTTTTTTCATTCTTAGCCAATCCTTTAAAATGATGGCCGTGCCAACCGTAGCCTTGGCGTAGGTTGGTGGAAGACATGCGATGCACTTCGAACTTTTAATTGGAACAGTTTCAAACAGCAACTTCATTCAATAGCACGGCATATTTAAACTTAATGCCTATCCATAAACTAAAATTTTATTAAAAGAGATTACAACTACAATAAACTAAAAGAGAGCAAGATTTTTACGCTAAAAGGCCCTAACAAAATTCAAGACCTTAACTAAAAAATGTGTTATTTAATCTTTCGTTTCGATAACAAATTTATCATTTTCATATTTGATGATAACTTCTTTTGGTTTCAATGTAATAACCTTTTTTTTCCAGTCATCGAGTAGGTTCAAAAATTGAGCGCTAGTTATTTTTGTTTTTGTTGGAATATCTTCTTCTGAACACGCATCACTCAATAGTATATAGTTACCAACCCTATCTAATTCAGTTATATTCCCACCAGCACTATTATACTTATTGTTTAGTAACCATTCTTTATAAAATGAAATATCGTTACCAACATCACTGAATAAAAAGCGTCCAAGAATACACATAGCAATTGAAGATGCTTCTTCATAGTTATAATACTCATGATTAAGATAAGGGACGCGAATGTACTTAACAAATTCCATTTAAACTCCAAATCCATCAGGACTAAATACTATATCAGTAACAGAATTTATATGGCTTATTAATTCTTGTGATGCTATGCTTTCTGCTATCTGTTTAACGATAAAATCAGTCATATCTTTTGTGGTATATGCGTGATGCCATTTGTTTTTCATAATTTTAAAAAAATATTCTTAGTTTTTTGTTTCGATAACAAATTCATCATTATCATGCTTAATGACAACTTCTTTTGGTTTTAATTTGAGGACTTTTTCTTCCCAGTCATCAAGCAGCTTTATAAATTGATCATGTGACATTTGCAATCGAGTTGGAATTTCTTCTTCTGGATACTGATCTCCTAATAATATGTAGCCATTTTGTTTTTCTAATGTTGTTGCATTAGAACTTAGATATTGTTGTCGATCATTAAAGGCATATTCTTTAAAAACTGAGCGGCGAGACCTAACATCACTTGTTAGAAAGTGCCCAAGATTGCACATTTCTATGCTCGATGCATTTTTAGATGAATAATAGCCATGATCATTGTTAAGAAAAAAAATTACGCTATTCATTTCATGACTCTCTATTCAAAAAAGGGTATTGCTTGTTATTTTACAAAATTTACGAAAGCACATCCTCATCTTGTACATATCCCAAATCTTCTATTTGGGAATCATTGTATGTTAAGCCAAGTTCTTCAAGAAAAGGCGTTAATCTGTTAAAGTTTTCAATGCTAATGATTTGATCTTTATTCCAACAAGCTTCGCATTCATCACATATTGTTATTAAGATACCTAGATCAAGTATTTTGGCATTGTAAATATTTCCTTGTCCATCGCATACAGGGCAGCTCATTATGCTTCTTCAAAGTTAAGCATTTTCTGAATAAGTCTAACATTGCTATCAGTGAGATGAATCCCTTTTAGTCGTTCATTTATAAACTCATTAATATCTGTTGGTTCATATTCATAATTTTCTTTTCCATATACTATTTTAATATTGCTTAATGCCTTTTTAATAAGAAAATAAGCTTCAGATTTTCGACCTTGCGCAAGATATAATCTTGCAAGATTTTTATAATTCCAAACATGACCACCATACAAATTTATAGATTCTTTAAGTAATATTTCTTCCTTCAAAAAATCATTTTTTTTATGCCGCGCATAAGACCATGAAGCAACATATTTGAGCATTGAATTCAATTCAGCAGAGTCAGTATGTAAAGATTCTATTTTATTTAATAGTATATCATCAATGCCCCCTAACTCATGTTCGTAAACATAAGCGAGAATTAATAAGGCTATAACATTATCTTTATCAATATCTAAAGCTTTTTTAATGCATGCAATACTTTTTTCGTAATCAACAATTGGAACTTCAACGATTACAATAGCCAAACTCAACCATAATTTAATATCATTTGCTTCATGTTTTAATTGTTCTTCAACTAAGTCATAAACCGCATTATCATTATTGTTTTTGCTTAATATATTTATTTTTGTTAACAAATCATTCATCATAAGCTTTCTTAGTTATGTAAAATTTATAAAATTACCATAAATTCGACTAAAATCACTAATATAAGCATTAACACTTATTGCTTCACCGTTTTGAATAAAACACCTTATTTCCACATTATTAATACCGTTAATCATAGCTTTAATTTGATTAGGACCTTCTTTTAATAAACATTGCTCATCTAAAGAAATAATAACATCACATAACGCATTCATAATTACTTCTTCATTTTTTCCCAATGTCATAATACCCTTAAGCCTATGCTTATCAGAGAAAATATGCTCCTCGTATCTTTTTATAAGCGTTTTTAAATCCTCTGCATGACCTCTAAGTATTCCCTTTTTAGGAATGCTTTTCAGCAACGCTTTAGAGTTATTAATAATATTTTTTCCGCCACCACCATTATTAATATTATGCATGGCTTCAGACATTTTTATTGTAACGCCTTCAGCGGTGACCACAATAGGATTGTTTGCAAGATGTGTATCAAATCCTTTTTTAAAAGTACGTGCTACAACAGCAGCTGATTCGCCAAGTTTGCCTAATGCATCTATTTCTTTAAGGAATCTATAAGTACCACTAAGACCTTTGAAGAATACAACATCTGCTGCTACTTGAGCTACAAAGTCAACACAGTGCTCAGCGGTGACTCCTTGCAGTGGTTTTATCATTGCGCAGAATGCATCAGTGCGTTGTTTGTATTCTTCTGGAGATAAATACAATTTTCCAACAATGAGGTCTGATGTAAAATCAGCGGTATCGCTTATGAGTTCAATTAATGAAAATACTGAGGTTATTCCATTGTATGTTGTGGCGATAGGATCATTCCATAAAGCAGTACCACCCTTTTCTAAGAGTGATCCTAGATCGCAAGCAAGATGACCTATGTTGGAAGCTTGTGTAAATGGATTAAGTCCTCTAAAAAATTTATCCAAACCCCTTATTAATAGTTCCGACGATCTTACTAATATTGGATGATTGCCGCTAAAAATAGCATGTGCTAATTGTTGAATGTCACCGAGTGTACGGTTAACCATTGAAAGATTAAAGATGAATGTAGGGTGATCGTGCGCTATTCTCATAGCATCTATTGAACCATAAACATGCGATTCTATTTTTGGCAAAAAGCTTAGGTTGCAATTATATCCATTAACAAATACACACTTTGCGAGATCACTCATTTCATTTGCTACTGAATCGTAAGTATTATTGTTCTCAAGTATTGTTATGGTGGCTTTGTTGACATCAATAGCCATGAAAGACTTAACAAGCTCTTTATGATCTGACCGCGCTTCATAGGTATTGTGTGCAAGAGCAACAACATCTTTGCCAAATGACTTTTCAATGTACTCTTTTTGTGCAATGGGGTCGGTGATATTACGCTCTTCGAGAATTTTATCTACTTGTTTATCAAGGTGAATCAATTCTGCATGTGCGCTAGGTAGATCTTTATGTTCTATATTGTCCACAATAGTACGCATATTATCTGAAAAAAGAGATTGGCTTTCTGGTGTAGCAACATAATCAGTGCGTGATTTATAGCATGTTTGAGCAGCACTGAGAACATCAAAACCATAGTGATCAATAGTCCATTGCTTGATTTGATCAGTGTGAATGATATTTATTTTTTGTGTTTGATCAAGTATTTGTATTTCAAGATTCATTAATTCTGCACGAGCTTTTTCAAGTGATGGCGCATGTCTAATAGTACTGAATATAGTAGTTATTGGATTATGCAAACAGTGTTCTACTCTCGCAAGACATGCATTAGCGGTAAAATTATCTTTTTTGCCACTAATAACAATTGCATAACACAATTGCTTTCTCTCATTGCGAAGGGCTGCGATATCACCTTTTTGTTGTAGGGCAAGGCATTTTTCTTTATAGCTTTGAATTATTTTAATTGATTGTTCATCAGCATGAAAAGCAATATAGTCTGGACGAATAAAAAGATCTTTTTGAGCAATTTTTATTATATCTATTCCTAGACAAGCATTTATGAACCGATCCTCTCTGTCGCTTGAGAATAAGGGCACTAAAAATTGATATTGTCGATTCCATGGCCATAAAGTTTTTAATTCTATAAAAGCAGATTGAGCAATTGTTATATCTGCATATTGAATTTTATCCAGTAGCTGACTTATGTATCCTGATAGCAATGCCTTCATAAAAGGGGCTTCTTTTTTAGCAGATTCAAAATCTTTTTTTCCAGCACTTTCTTTAGTGACATATTTATTGTTCCATTCTATAAAATGTTGTAACCGTTCTTGAACGGAAGACAAGTTTAATGCAGCAATGGTATTTTTACTGGTATAGATTTCAAAATTAACAGTTTGTGAACTTATTGCAGTACAATACATCTTGCTATTGCTTGCTTGTCGATTATATTCGCTTTCTATTTTGTTAAGTTTATCTATTTGTGAATTGCTGAGTTTTCTAGATTTATTTTGTGTTGATTCAGTGTTGTTTATTTGTTCGTTGCGTGCATCAATACCTTGATCTCTCAAATGGTCATTCCAATGATCACTATCATGTGATGCTGTTGCTGAATCAGAATTATTAATATTAAGAGAAGGTGATTCTAAATTAGAAGAATTTAAATCATTATGATATAAATAAGCTTCCTCGGTGGCAATTTGCTCTTTTGTTTCATTATTTGTACAGATTCCAACATACTTATCATAGTCTTCATGATGAGTAACCAAAATTTCATGGGTGTGGGTAGTGCTATCACATTCATGTTTAGGCGTAGGAGTACCATTGTCAAGAGACCAGCCACCAAGGTCGATTGACTTTTCTGGAGTAGTTGTTGTAGATTCACTCGTTGAAGTAACGTCAAGGCTTTGAACACTCCAATCACCAAGGTCCAAAGTATTTTTTTCCCCATAGACTGTAGGGCATATAAATAATGCAATAATTCCACTCAACACAAATTTTTTTATAGAAAATATCATAATGTATCCAGAATTGTATTGTTATTTAATTTAAACAGTCCATGAAGACGTTTTAATAAAAAGTTTGATTCTTTTATGAAAATAAGAATATTTACTGCAACAGAAAGAGGAACACCCCATTTCTTTATTTTTTCATAAATTTTTTCTGTAGCATTTTCTTGCAACACTTGTGATTCTGCCTGTAATTGATTGAGTGCGCATTGAAAATGAGTACGTGTTAAAACAATAGGAAATTCAGTGCTAATCGTAAATTGTTCTGAATAGTAGAACATTTT
>KanNP_Total_noBrdU_T14TCDRAFT_1000049_pt1 | contig 9500 bp, 6 predicted proteins | sample KannatnBrdUF14TC_FD_10625 | JGI IMG/M metagenome (IMG submission 10625)
ACCCGCGGTAAAAAATACCCGCCGGCAGGTCAAGAGCTATGAGCTTGAACGATGCCAAAAATGCGTCTGCACACTTTATACTTCTCCCAAAGCAGCCTTATTAAATAATTTTTAGGATTGATGAAGCTCCGTAAATTTCTTATCCTCATTTCCGGGTTTGCAGCAGTTATATTCCTCGTTTATTCGGCATCAAGATCTCAAAATGTAACACACGGATTTACTTCTTATTATACTTTCTCGCGGATCCTTTTTGAAGGCGGTGATATATCCAAAGCGTATGACTCAACCTATTTTTACCAAAAGATAAAGGATTACGGCATTGAAAAGGTTTACGACCAGCCTAATAATCTGCCAACGAGCGCATTTTTAATGCTGCCTATTGCGCCGCTTAATCCCTTTGCAGCCAAGGTTTTATGGACATGTTTATCAGTGATATTCATTTTTATTTCCCTTTGGCTGATCTTAAGGTCCTTTAATATAGACACTAAAACCAGCCTTGGGCTGCTGCTTGTTAGCTTATCATTTGTTTTTTACCCGCTCTACTATAATATATCGCTTGGGCAGGCATACATATTTATCCTGATGCTGTTATCTCTTTCCATATACGGGATTAAGAAAGGTAATTTATGGCTTGCTTCAATTCCGTTATCACTTGTAATTATTCTGAAAGGCTATGGATTAATTCCGCTTATCTTTCTTGCGGTTTTTAAAAAATGGAGGGTGTTTTTTGCTGCATCAGGTCTAGCGGCAGTGCTTGTGGTTGTTACGCTCCCTTTGCTTCATATTGAAGCATGGCAAGTGTATTATGACAAGGTTTTCAGTGTTCTTGGCAGAGATCAATATGCTTCTTTTGCAGCTTACCAGACACTCAACAGCCTGCTGCGGCATTCACTTGATACCGTATATATTAATTACATTATTTTAATTTGCGGGCTGGTAATAATTAGCCTGGTTATCTTTAAAAAAGATAATAAAGATTTCCTGATCTATTACGTTACTGCGATATCATTAAATGTAATTCTAGCGCCGGTTGCCGAAGAACACCATTACATTCTTTTTCTGCCTTTAATCTTTATTCTCGCAAAGCTTCTGTATGAAAATTATGATAGTTTGAAAACTGCAAATATATTTTTTATTTTGAGTGTGATCATTCTTGCTGTACCAATCGGATACCGGTCATTCGGCACAACGGCGTTCCCTTTATACCTTTTGGGCTATCCAAAGCTTTATGCGGGGATAATTTTAATAATAATTGCTAAGATTACACTTATGAAAGAGGGCCTATCAGGAAATTTGCAAGAAAAATAATATTTTCATTCCGTTACCGCCTTTTCCTCAGAAGCAAGATGGCTTCGACTGCAAGGGAGCAGATGGGGGAGTTTACCTTCACCGTTCCGCCGACGGTTTTTAATCCGGCTGATTATATTTCAAGCGGCATCTTTGTTGATTTTATAAAAGGGCTGGACCTGAACGGAAAAACCGTTCTTGATATGGGCTCGGGCTCTGGGATAGTAAGCATTTTTGCCGCTTCAAAAGGAGCGATCTGCACTGCCGTTGATATAAATCCCGTAGCTGTGAAATGCACAACAGAAAATGCCGCGCGCAACAGGCTGAGCGATAAAATAAAAGCAATTGAAAGCGACTTGTTTGTATCACTTCAGGCTCAAAACATACCTGGGAATGGTTTTGATATTATTTTTTTCAATCCGCCGTACTATAAAGGCATTCCTAGAAATAATTTCGAGCGCGCATTTAAAAGCGGGCCCGGGCTTGAGGTCATCAAAGATTTTATATCGGGCTCAAAACAATATCTCGCAGAAAAAGGCGTGATATATTTTATTGTATCTTCTGATATGGACCTTGAGGAGGTTGAAAATATTTTCACCAGCGGCGGATACCGGTTTAATATCGTCAAAAAGATCAAGAAATTATTTGAAACGTTTTATATAATAGAGGGGGTTCTTTAATATATATGTGGAGATTTGCTATATTTATTCTTGTAAGCCTACAAACTCTTGTTTATTTTACGTTTGTAAATTACTTAAAAACTACAAAGATATATAAGCCTTCGGTAAGATGGTGGGCTTTGGTGCCTTTTATTGTTTTCAACGTACCTTTTATAATAATTTCCGCAATATGGGGAGGCAGCTTTAATCCGCCGGAGTGGTTCAAAATTTGGGGAGTTATCCCGTTCAATATATGGCAGGGAGCAACATTTTTTATCGCGTTCTGGCTGCTGGTAGGGAAGATCGTAAAGCTTCCGTTCCAGCTGCCGGTTTGGATCTTAAAGATAATAAAACCACTTCGTGAAAAAATTAACGATCTTAAAAACCGCAAAGCCGTTAAACAGATAAGCAGGTCCAGGCGCCGCTTTATGCGCTACGCAACCATGGGTGTATCAGCCTACGCATTCGGCGGCGCGGCCTACGGAATGATGAAGCACGATGACTTTGAGCTTGACCACCGGGAGATTAAAATAGAAAACCTTCCCGAAGAGCTTAAAGGTTTAACTATTACTCTTATAAGTGATATACACTGCGGTCAGTATATGGATGAAAATGACATTCGGAAATACACTGATGTTGTTAATGATCTTGGCTCTGATATAATCTGCATACCAGGCGATTTCGTTAACTACCTTTCAAAAGATATACACCCTGTAACAAGAGCATTTAAAGATCTCCACGCCAAATACGGAATATACGGTTCGCTTGGCAACCATGATTTCTTCCAGAACGCTGATTATGTTGCAGCGGCGCTGAATAATGAATCACCGGTTCAGCTGCTGCGCAACGAGCACAGGAAAATTACGATAAAAGGAAAAGACCTTTACATTCTTGGAGTTGATGATACAATCGGCTCCGGCGCAAAGATGGAAGAAGTGCTTAAATTCTACGGCGCGATGGATGACCATCTTCAAACCGCTGAGCCAACTTATAACAGCTCGCCTAAAATTCTGCTCTGCCACAAGCCGTATGGATTTGATTTCCTCGCCCAAAAAGAACCGGACCTTGTTCTTGCAGGACACACGCACGGCGGACAAGTCGTTCCCGTTAAAGTCGGCAATTTCAACCTTTCATTTGCAGCCACGGTCAGCAAGTATATTGACGGACATTACAAGATCGGTAAGTCAAACATGTATGTATCGCGCGGACTTGGAACCGTGGGACTGCCTATCCGTATAAACTGCCCCCCCGAAGTTACAAAGATCACACTGGTATAAAAAAACTTCTTTTTTTAACGTTTTTTTATAATTATTCCTAAAGTGCGGGTATCCCTTATCTTTATATATTATATTTAGATGAATTGGAGGTAAAAATGAAAAAGATATTTTTATTTCTATTACTTTTTATAAGTGTATTTCGATCACAATGGGTTGAGCAGAATTCCGGCGTTACTGTTACGCTTACATCAGTTCATTATGGATTCCCATTATGTTGCATCTGCGGTTATAATGGCACGGTTTTAAAATCAACTAACAACGGCACCAACTGGTTAAATATCAGCGGCAACGGGATCCCGAATAACGTTTCATTAGTAAGCATATTGGTTGTTAACTCAAGTACAATTGTAACTGCAGGCTACATAGGCTCAGATACATATGTTTACCGTAGCACAAACACCGGTGCAAACTGGGCACAAGTATTTTTTCAGACTGGCGGTTTTATAAATGCTGTTACCAAGCTCAACAGCGGAAATTTATTTATGGAAGGAGATCCGGTAGGTTCAAGATGGTCTTTATGGAAAAGCACTAACAGCGGTGCTAACTGGGATTCAACCGGAATGTATCTGCCCCAGTCGGGAAGTGAAGCAGGCTGGAATAATGCGGTTTACACCTCTTTTTATGGGGTTTGGTTCGGTACTAACAATTACAGAATTTATTATTCATCAAATAGCGGCACCAGCTGGTCTGCCCAGCTCACACCTTCGGAGCAAAACAGTTATGCAATTTGGTTTTCATTTTTGTCAAGTCCAGCCGGTGAAGGTCTCTCCGGGGGAGCAACAATGCTCAGGGCAAGCAACTGGGGTTCAAGCTGGAATGCAAATCCTTCAATTGGAACAGGAAATTTTGGCGGGATTGCTGGTGCCGTACCACCAATCGATAACATAGCTGATTTAATCTGGTATGTAAGAAGTGATAATAAAATTTATTTCACATCTTCAAATGCATCTAACTGGGTTGTTCAGTACACTGCACCTTCAGGTATATACAGATATATCTGGGGAGGGAGTTTTGGAAACGGCTCGCTGTGGGCTGTAAGAAATAACGGAGGTATCTCGTTCCATCCGCCGATCGCCGGTATTGAACCTATCAGCAATGAAATACCCGAACATTTTTCTCTTTCACAAAACTTTCCAAACCCGTTCAACCCAAAAACAATTATCAATTTTCAATTACCAATGTTCAATTATGTAAGCTTGAAAGTTTATGACATACTCGGAAGGGAAGCTGCAACTCTTGTCAACCAGCAGCTTAAAGCAGGAACGTATGAAGCTGACTGGGATGCAGTGAATTATCCTAGTGGCGTTTATTATTATAAATTAACTGCCGGTGAGTACTCTGAAACGAAGAAAATGATTTTGTTGAAATAGCCCCTTTTACACTAATCTGAAAAATACGAAATTCAAACAATTGCCCTAAGGTTATGTTTTTGCATAAGATAGTGCATTAATCCGAACCTTGAACAGCAAGTGAGATGTTGAGTATATATATGTGAGATGTTGATCATTAAATAAAGTTCTCACTGAGGTATTATGAAGGGTAAAATTACTGTAAACATAGTTTTATTTATATTTTTAAGCACCGGTATTAATATAAATGCACAAAATGATTCCGGCTGGTTTAAGGAATATAAAACCGTAATTCCCGGGAAACGATATGATGCCGGCTCGTTTCACAAGTTCTTTTTTGGTTCGAACTGGCGCGATGTATGGACGACACCTGTGAAAATAGGTGTGATCGATCTGAGTACTTACGGCGGAGGGCTTGAACCCCTTAGAAAGGGCGGAGGCAACCAGACAAGGAATCTAAGGTTCAAAGGCGGAGACGGTAAAGAATATAAATTCCGTTCGCTGGATAAAGACCCTTCAAAAGTTCTCCCAAAAGATTTGCGTGAATCAGTTGTTAAAGATATTTTACAGGACCAGATAAGCTCGGCCAATCCGTATGCAGGATTAATTGTAAATTATGTACTGGAACAGGCAGGCATCCCGCATTCAGATTATACACTTGCTATTCTGCCGGACGATCCCGGGCTTGGGGAATTCCGGGGAGAATTCAGTAATATGATTGGGATGATGGAGATAGTGCCTGATGAGGAAATGTTCGAAGGTTCAGATAAAGTGATAGGAACAGTAAAACTCTTAGACAGGCTCAATAAAGAATTTGATGAATCGGTTGACGGGGGAGAGTTCCTGAAGGCACGTCTTCTTGATATTTTTTTCGGTGACGCAAGCAGGCATAAAGATAACTGGAAATGGATAAGGTATAAAGATGGCGATAAACAAATTTATAAGCCTTTTCCCACGGATAGAGACCAGGCATTAAGCAAATTTGAGGGGGTACTTAAGCCCTTTGCAACGAGCTATTTTCCGCAGTTCAATAGTTTAAGTGAAGACTACCCGGAGATCAGAGACATAACATGGCATGCAAGATATTTAGACCAGAGGTTCTTAACTTTTCTCTCTAAAGAAGAATGGAAAAAGGCAACTGATGAAGTTCACGGCATTTTGACAGATGAAGTAATTGAGAACGCCGTAAAGGAACTGCCGCCTGAAATTTATCCAATTGCAAAAAATGAGCTTGTTGGGAAATTAAAATCGAGGCGCGACCGGTTTAAGGAGATGTCAATGGATTACTATGTTTTTGTAAATTCTGTTGTTGATATTTATACTACCGATAAAGATGATTACGTATCAGTAAGCTTTAACCCGGTTACAAGCAGTGCCTTGGCGGATGGGGATAAGGCAAAGGAATTTACATCAGTTGTAATTTTTAAAAAAGAGAAGGATGAAAAACAGGGAGATGAAATGCCTGGTGATCAGCTCAGACAGCGCATTTTCGATAACCGCATTACCGAAGAAATCAGGATATATGTTCAGGACGGTGATGATAAGGTGATAATTAAAGGCAGCTCAGGGAATGCTCCCAAGATACGAATTATAGGCGGTGACGGCAAAGATGAAATCATGAATTCCTCGGATGAAAAAGTTTTATTTTATGATGACGGAAAGAAAACTAAAGCCTCTGGAGAAGTAAGCCTGGATAATGAAAAGTATACGCTTAAATATGAACCTCTGTTAAAAGAATATAACAGGAAAAAAGATCTCTTGACTGATGATCAAAAAAAAGCTTACCAGGATTCCATCGGGAATTTAAGATATGACCCTGTTAATCCGCCTGACAAATTCGGCAAATTCGGATTTTTTCCTGTGGTGGATTATAATTCAGACGCCTTTCTCATTCTTGGGGCAGGTTCAGCCTATACCAGGTATGGCTTCAGAATGAATCCGTATTTATACAGAATTGAAGCTAAGCTTGGGGTTTCAATCGGGGCTATTCTTGGGTTCGAAACAAAGAAAAAAGCCCTGACGGCTTTTTATTTTGATGTTAAAAGCGAGTTTCTTGGCCTGATAAAACATTCAGCCGTTAACTTTGGCATGCGGATCTCCGGAATAGAAGTTAATAATTACTTCGGGCAGGGCAATAATACGGTTTACAATGAAGAGCTTTATAAGAACAGATATTACAGAGTTGACCATAATGAGTATACCTTCAGCCCTTCGGTAACATTTCCCAGAAATGAAAAGCATAAATTTCTTTTGGGCGGAATTGTAAAAAGTTTTGTTCTTAACGAAGAGAATTCTTCTTCAGTGCACGATATAATGCCGTATGGAGCAGGCAATTTTACTCTTGCAGGGTCGCAGGCTGGATTTGAAATTGACCGAAGGGATCACCCTAAGGCACCGTATAGCGGATATTACTTTAATTCTATAGCCGGATATTATCCTGCAGTATTTAATAACAGGAACCAGTTCGTTAAGTTAATGGGTGACCTGAGAGGGTATATCGGATATAAGACAGATATTTCGCTTGCCCTGCGCCTAAGGGGAGAAAAGATTTTCGGTACTTATCCTTTTTTTGAATCGGCATTTCTTGGCGGTTCAAGGATGCTGAGAGGTTATCCGCTGGGACGTTTCGCAGGTGACGCATCAATACTGAGCAGCGCGGAATTAAGAGTGAAGTTATTCAAAATAAATGTACTGTTCCCCGAAACGATCGGCGTTTTAGGTTTCGGTGAAACAGGAAGGGTATTTTTGAAAGGGGAAAATTCAAACCAGTGGCATACAGGTTACGGAGCAGGGCTTTTCATGCATTTTATTAACCGTGATGTTACATTTGCTTTTACCTATGCCAGGTCAAAAGAGAGCGTTCATTTTTATTTAAATACAAGTTTTGTGTTTTAATCTGCAGCAGAGCCCTGCATCAGTGGACCTGTAATCTAAGCCAGCCACGGGTTCTTACATGTAAAATTTAATTTTCCTATTATCCCCTTAATAATTACAAATTACTGATAATTAACTATTAATTATTCATTAAAATAGCTTTATTGTTGATTGTTTATTGATAATTCTTAATTTATTTTTGTGTTGGATTTGAACTAATTTTTAAAAAAATATATGAAAAAACCCGTTTTTTTGCTGCTTTTTATTGCGATTGCTTTTATTTTCTGCTCAAGTGAAAAATACTCTCAGACAATTAATGAAAAGCTTATCGTAACGCTTCCGGCTGAAAGCGGAACCTTCGATGCCTATTCACTGAAATATGACCGTCCGTCAGGAGCATGGGTATATGTCAGTTATGATACAACCTCAAAGAAATATACTCTGATAACCAAATTCGGAAGCTCTCAGCCGTTCAACTATGCAATGCAGTATAATTCGGTTTTTGACAAGGACGGGAATGTTTACACAATAGCAAATGAGAACGTAACCGATTCTATATATAAATATTATTTTCTCAAGAACAGTGATGTTATCGGCATCTATGATAATATTAATGAAGGATGGAGTGAAAAAGACGGGGTAATTTATTTTGCAGCAAGATCAGACGGCAAAGAACGCCTATATGCCTATGATACGAAGAGCGGGAATTTAACCAAGGGGAAAGCCTATGACCAGGTAAGGCTTGTTTACTATGCAACTGAGTATTCCGAAGGCGAGCCTGCAGGTTATGTGGGTTTCACAAAAGACGGGACTCCTTATTACTCTGCGGTTGAAGGTGATGATGTTTTTCTTGTGATAGGGACTGAGGAGCAGAAGCATTATTCTGATATAAGCTGGTATGAAGTAAAATTCGACGGCTCAGGCTCTCCATGTTATATTGCCAAATCAAGCGGCAAGTTTTACGATCAACGGGGGAGCACGCTTGTTGTACAGGGCAGCAAAGAATATAAGGCATTTGACTGGATCTACGGCCCGTTGGTTTTTGATAACAGCAATAACCCTATCTATGTTGGGCAGGATTCAACCGGTGAATACAAATACCGCTCAAGCGTTATGAAAGGTCCTGATGCTTTAAAGACAATCGACGGTTCAGTATTTAATTACGTTTTCTCTCCCTCTGGCAAGCTAACCTATATTGCTTCAATAGATAAGAAAACTCTAACCGGTGAATATGTATACAAGCTGATATATGACGGCAAAGAAGGTGACCCCTATAACTCTATTTCAAATATTCAGTTTGCCCCCAGCGGCGAGCCTGTAATAATTGCATCTGATAAGAACAATAAATATTTTGTTGTTCAGGGCAGTTCAATTATCTCTGAAAAATTCGATTACATTGCAGATTATCGTTTCCTGCCGAACGGCACTTTTACGTATATTGGCACCAAATACGGTAATTATGATAAAAAGATCCCGGATAAGAACTATGTTTATATAGACGGCGAGGAGTCAGGGCCGTACGATATGGTTTCTACTATTGATTATGTTGCCAACACTGTAATTTTGGGCGATAAAAACGGAAATTACGCATACGTCGGCGGGAAAAATACCGACAAAACAAATTATTATTATAAGTATACCGTCTATACAAATAAATGGACGTCCAAGCCGTTTGATAATCTCTCTGATGTTAAGATAATAAACGGGAAGTTCATTTATCTTGCTGGCAGCTCAATAAATAAGGAGCTGTTTATTTACAACTACAGGCTGTATGTTGATAATAAACCGGTTGGGGACGCATATTCAGCTTACTCAGACCTGAGGGTTGACCCATCGGGTACCATAACATTTATCGCATCAAAAGGAAATAATATGTACCTGTGTGAAGTAAAGCTATAAGTTTTTAAAGCTATGAAGTGAAAAGTTATAAAGTTGATTGTCTATTGCTAATTGACCTATTGTCTATTGTTAATTAATTGTTCCAGCTTCCTGGCATGATTCCTCATCATCCACGGTTCTATAAATCCGTTCTGTGCCCTCACAACTTCATCAAT
>KanNP_Total_noBrdU_T14TCDRAFT_1000050_pt1 | contig 9454 bp, 7 predicted proteins | sample KannatnBrdUF14TC_FD_10625 | JGI IMG/M metagenome (IMG submission 10625)
CTTTTTTCAAATCAATATGTTTATATTGATCGTTTTCATCGTAATAATAACATCCATTTTTAACTATAGGCTGCATATCAGCAATTAACGCCGCCTGAGGCATAAATAGCCCAATCGCGTATAAAAGAAATATCACTTTTTTATAATGTATCACAACAACCCTCTTTATTCTCAATTAAATAGCTATTAGTGATAATTATATCAAATATAAATATTTTGTAAACTCTGCAGATAAAATAGACCCTAATATAATATTTATTGCAAAATATGCATACAATTTTGATATTTTTTAAGATTGTTATTTTTTTTTACTAATACTATGCTAAATAATATCATCCAATAGCACTGTATCATACATGGATATAAATCATGAAATACCTACCAATAGACCTTAGTACCTTTAGCACCATGATCATCAACAACTATGTCTATGTTGATAAAACTGAACATATCTACTATCTTTTTTCTGGTGGATCACGTCTTTATTTTTTTGCTCGACCACGCAGATTTGGTAAGTCGTTACTTATATCAACCCTCAAAGAACTATTTTTAGGCAATCGTGAACTATTTAAAGGGCTATGGATCGACTCAAGCGATTATCAATGGACTAAGCACCCGGTCATCCATCTTGATTTCGCCACTATTGGACATGAAACAATTGATGATTTAAAACAAAGTTTATCATGGAAACTTCATGAAATTGCTCAAGAATATTCTGTTGATATAAGCACAGCACCAACACCAAACACGCAACTTGCTACCCTTATTAAACAACTAGCCAAAATCAACAAAGTGGTTATTTTAGTTGACGAATATGATAAACCAATATTAGATCATATTAATGACCTTGAAAAAGCAGATCAGATGAAAAGAGCTATCGCAAGCATGTATGATGTCATTAAATCAATGGATGAACACATTCGTGCTATTTTTGTAACTGGTGTAACAAAATTTGCAAAAACATCAATTTTTTCCGGAATGAATAATCTTAATGATATATCATCAAGTGATCAAAGCGCTCAATTATTAGGGTACACACAAGACGAGCTTGTACATTATTTTAGTGATTATATAGATGCCATTGCACACAAAGAACACCGTTCACGTGATGCTGTCTTAGCAACAATGAAAACATGGTACAACGGTTACCGCTTCTCAGAACTGCCAATAAAAGTATACAATCCATTTTCTACTATGTATTATCTCTCAAAACAAAAACTAGCAAATTACTGGTTTAAATCAGGAACGCCTACATTCTTAATACATCTTATTACACAACAATATTACGAGCTTGAAAAAATCCCTACGGCAGAAATAAAATCTATAAATTTAGATACTTTTGAACTCAACAACATTCCACTCATACCACTCCTGTTTCAAACTGGTTATCTAACTATTGATGATTATAATCCTGAAAACAATAGAATAACCCTCAACTATCCTAATTATGAAGTAGAAGAGTCTTTTACAAAACATATTGTTATATCATTAACTCATGCCACAATGGTCACTGTTGACACCGCAACAAATACATTACTTAAAGCGCTTGCATCACATAATTTAGAGACGTTTTGCTCAACACTACAAACACTCTTTGCTCGTATTCCTTATACATTGCGTATCAATAAAGAAAGCTACTACCATTCAATTTTTCAATTTTTAGTGAACCTGCTCATCCTTGAAGCTCAGTCAGAAGTTATCACCAACATCGGCAGAATAGATACCGTTGTTCAGATTGATAAATACATCTATATTTTTGAGTTAAAAATGAATAAAAACCCAGAAGAAGGCTTGGAGCAAATTATCAACAAAAAATATTATGAAGCTTATACATTATACAATAAACAGATAGTGCTTGTTGGCTTAGTTTTTAACACCATTAATGATAATTTTACCATCACCTATACTTCACAAGACCTGTAAAGAAATGCTTTAGGCGCTTGCTATAATACGTAAATTCAACGCAAAATTCTTATTGAAACTTTTATATAAATCTATAATATATATAAATAAAATCATAAATCATTAAAGCATTAAAGTTGAATTTTTATGAACAAACTAAATGCTTGGTATCAATTAACACTCTTCTTATCTTTTGGTTATACCACTGCAATAACAGCAATGATGATTTCTTCAGATCAATGTTACACAAAAAAATTAGCTGCTATCAGGTATTTTAAAAAATTAGAACTCTTTAACCAAGCTCTTGATATTTATCACACTCATAACGAACCTCTTGAGTATTATACCTTTGAAACAAGACCCGAAGATTATTTACAATTTAGACTAGTATGTAAAAAATTTGCACAATCAAATAATATGCCAACAAAATTATATAATACCTATAATAAAGATAAATACATATCAAAACAATGTGCTTTCATAGACTGCATCAATCGTAATGATGTAGACAGCACACAATGGCTATTAAAAAATGGTTTTTTTACTCCTTTCTATTTTTTAACCAATTGTTATAACCAAACCTATTATCACCTTTCCCCTCTAGCCCTTGTTGAAGATAAAATAAGCAATGGCAACGATGAAACAAAAGAACAACAGACTCCAATGATTAAATTGCTAAAAAAACACCATTTCAATGACGTCGAAAATGATATAGGCTTTAACTATAAGTTATGCCTTGCAGCATGCATAGGCGACATAGATGCTTTTAAAAAAGAATATATATGCATTGATAAACAAATTAATGAACAAAAACGAAAGAATAAAAAATCCATTCCTTTAGTCATATGGGCTGCAACAAAAAATTGTGATATAGAATTTCTAAAAATCTTAAAAACCTACCCTGAATACCAACAATATATGTACCGGCAAAGTGATAAGTTCCTGCGATTTGCTTTTGTAGGAGCTGCATTTGAAAGTTTTTTCGGCCATGATCACATGAAAGACATAACCATTTCACCAGAACATTTTGAAAGAATAAAAAAATTAATTGATAGTGAAGTTTTTAATATACTTGTACGAAACCACGATTGCCAAGGCTCTTGGAATAATCATGCCGTGGGATATTTAGAATTAATTACACAGCATAGTCCTGCACTAAAAGAAATGCATGATTATACAATTGAAGCATTTTATAGAATATATAACAAAGAAAATACTCCTGCAAATACTATTTCTCGTTGGTTATATAATTTTTTTAAGATAAATCAGACTCACTAATTGCTTGTAAATAACTATCCAACGTATATTCAACCGCCTGTAAAATAACTCCATAAAATGGAGCAAAATCATCAGTTTTACGCGCATGTTCAATCGCATCAATATATTCACGGCGCTGTTCTTTTTTGATAATCGCCAGCGGATAACCACATTGCAAGAGCAACAAGTTCATCAATAATCGCGCAGTCCGTCCGTTGCCATCAATAAACGGATGTATAGTAACCAATTTATAATGCGCATGTGCCGCAACAAAAATAAAATGATCTGTTACACTATGCAACCACTCCATAAAATCAACCATCAAAAACGGAACTTTAGCAGAATTAGGAAAAATCGTTGCTGACCCCACTATCCGCACCTGCACTTTACGAAACGTCCCCGCATGCATATCATCTATTTTTTGTAACACTATTTTATGAATAGCAAGAATATCATCAATCCCTAAATCAGCACGCTGTTTATGAGCAAGACTTTCAATACAATCAATTGCCTGAGCATGATTAATCGCCTCAAGATGCTCACGTATTGTTTTACCGCCAACAGTAATGCCTTTTTCAACAACCATCGCCGTCTCACTTAAAGAAAGCGTATTGCCCTCTAAAGCATTTGATGTATAGGTAAACTCAACAGCAAACCACTCTTGTAAATTACGTACCAGCGCAATAGGAAGGGGCCGAGCAGCATCAAGCTGCTTCTTTTTTTCATCTATGCGCTTAAGTGCATCAATTACATCCATCATACAAGTATAACTTTCAGATTAATTTTTATTAACGTAACTATCTTTACTTTAATGTACCAATCAGCACAACAAAGTAAATTTTTACCCTCTATGATTTTTATAAGCACTATCGTCTTGTTACGTAATCTGAATATTGCTCATCAAATTTAATAATATCCCCTTGCGATACTACATTGTGCAATGAATAACCGGCTTCAGTTTTACCAGTTGCACCGCCTTTAGGGCCCGTTTGAGGATTAAGCTCACCTTTTTTATGTAATGTCACGTATACATTTTTACCGGGCTTAAAATGATACATATAATTCGTTGCTTTAGGGCCGACAATCATCCAATCAAAAAAGAATTTTTGCGTACCTTCATCACCGCCACGCCCTCTAAATGGCTCAATTGGATTAGTAAATGCACCCTCATATACCACTAAAAGTGTTGGCTCATTAATATCAATATCAGCACTAACATTATGTGCCGATAACGTTTTACCAAAGACAGTTGTCGCTGGCTTTACCACTATTTTCTTAATATTTTTATAACCATTATTAACCAAAATAGTAATAGGCCCACCTGATTTATTAATAATATCAAACCCAGGACCGGCAGCCGCTCCTGCTGCCACAACAATTCTCGTTACTGAAACACTCAACAATAACCCATAAACCATCATTGCATTCATCTTCATAGCATTTCCTTTATAAAACATATAAATATACCATAATAACGTCATTACACGTCTCATTATATACAAAAACAAATACAAGCTGCAATATTAATATGCTTTTTAGCACAATTTATACACCAAAAACCTTTATAGCAGCATAATTGAAATAAAAAAATATTGACAAATCGTAACAATAAAGTAAAATAAATATATAAACAGTACGATAATTGCAAAACTTAATCTTTTAATCTGCTTTATTAATAAAGGTGACTAGCATATGAAAAAAAATCAATTATATACACTACTTATAATCAGTGCATTAGCACTGCCTTTAAATTCTGCATTATACTCAGATACCCATCAACAGGAAGCTCCTATCAGAATAACCGGTGAAGTCTCCATCACAAATCAACCAGAAACTGATCTTTCAAAAGCTTCAGCTGAACTTCTTAGATTCATTAAAGATGGCATAAAAAGCACATGGTTCCGATATGCTGACATCTCAGATAAAGAAAAAATACTATCACAAGGGTCTAAAGGCGACAAGGCAAACGCAGTGCTATCCGCTGCTTTTCGTGGCGTTCTTTTAGTAACACCAGCACTGGTAGGCATTTTACTTCTTCAGGGAACAAAAATAGGGCTAAAAGTAATTAAACGCGATATTCTTACGCCAAAGCCTGCCATTCTAATCAAAAAACAAAAACCGCTTTACGGCCGAATTGATAGACTACGACGGTGGTGGTCAGGCACTAAAGCCCAAATAATGATATTTAATACAAAAATTAATAACCGTTTAATAGAAATTGAAAAAAAAACCACTTCGCTACGCGATCTTATCAAAAGCGGTAAAGATCGAACCTATGCAAACTTACTATTACATGGCGAACCTGGCACCGGTAAAACATTATTTGCGCAGATATTAGCTGAAAAAACCAACATGGATTTTCTACCCGTGACTGCGGCATCTTTATTACAAGCAGGCGCTGAAGGAGTTAAATACTTTGATGAAATCATCACTATGGCAAACAACAGCACATACGGAGCCATTATTTTTATTGATGAAGCAGATGCTCTCTTTCCTAATCGTAGCACTATTAATCCTGGCTCTGAACACTACAAAGCGCTCAGCCATATATTATCAATAATCGATGGCAGAAGTGATAAATTTATGATAATAGCTGCCACAAACCATGCATCCGTTATAGATCCTGCTATGGGACGTCGATTCCAAGATCGAATATATATACCCCTACCAGACTTAGCAACACGCACAAAACTTCTTGAATATTACATATCCCACATATTCTTCAACGAAAAACAGACAAATGAACAATTTGTCATAGTCGCAAAAACATTATTTACACCGCAACTCATTATAGAACTTACTGAAAAAACGGCTGGGCTTTCACCGTCTGAAATCGCGGATATGATTGAAGCTATGCGTGATAAAGCAGAATTAAACAACCGATCTCTTATAGCCGAGGACATCAACCGCGCTATTGATGAAGCGATTGAAAAGCATAAAGAAAACAAAAAAACAAATTAAGGATTTTTCATGAAAACTAACTATTTTTATCACATCGCACTCATGAGTAGCTTATTATTACATAATTCATCATATTCCAATCCACTGGAGACCTATACTGAAGATCGCCCACTCTATACCAGAGTAGCGGAAACCTATGAAGAAAAATATCGCAAACAACAACTTTTAGCAGCACAAATAAACGCAGCAAAAGTACAGCAAGACGCCATGGACAATGTTAATAATACCACAAGCATGATTGGTCGCTTCATTCCCGATGAAAAACAAAATCCTGATGAATTCAAAAAAGGAAAAAATGATATTGCTTCGGGATATAAAAGACTAGCAGGAGCTGCAAAAAATATTGCTGGCATAGGCGAACAACTATCAGGTTATATGGAAAAACAACTATTAGATTGGAATAGAAACCTCACCCCTAAAGAGAAAAGAAACAAATTTAAAGAATATGTCTTCTGGGGAACTCTTTATGCTACAATTCCAGTAGTTTACTACTTAATGATCAAAGGTGCTGAAATAACTATGGATGTTATTCGAGCAGAGCTATTATCTCCAAAACCACAAATTTTATTACCTGGCTCAAAATATGGCCGCTGGGATCGAATCAGCCGTTGGCGCTCAGGCTATAAGTCTCCGGCAATGATTTTTGACCAACAAGTCAAAGATCGCTTAATAGAAATTGAAGAAAAAACAAAAAACATTCGTGATCATATACGTAGTGGTAAAAAAACAACCTACGATAACTTACTACTCTATGGCCAACCAGGAACTGGTAAAACATTATTTGCACAAATACTCGCTGATAAAACAAATATGGACTTTCTGCCCGTTACCGCAGCGTCATTATTACAATCTGGTGTTGAGGGAATTAAGTACTTTGATGAACTTATTACCATGGCTAACCGAAGCAAATATGGCGTAATTATTTTTGTTGATGAAGCAGATGCGCTCTTTGTAAACCGTGACACATTAAGTCCTGAATCTGATCATTACAAAGTATTAAATCACATATTAGCGCTCACCGGTACTGGTAGCAATAAATTTATGTTAATTGCTGCAACAAACCATGCCTATGTGATGGATCAAGCAATGGGGCGTCGTTTCCAAGACCGTGTATTAATGCCATTGCCAGATGCGGTGACACGCAAGGAACTTCTTGAGCTTTATAGCAAACAGGTATTATTTAATATCAAAGAAAACAATCAAGACTTTGTTAAAACAGCAGAAAAATTACTAACGCCTACTGCAATTAATACTATCGTAAATCAAACCAATGGCCTTTCTCATGCTGAAATAAAAGATATGATTGTTGCAATGCATAAAAAAGCATGTGCTACTAAAACAGGAATGATTACCTCAGCACATATACAAAGAGCCGTTCAGGAAGCTATTGAAAAAAAACAAGCACTTGAACAAGACAAAAAAGAATATGAACAACGGGCAGAAAAGAATAAGCCTAGTTTATAAATTGTAGACTTTTGACAAATATAAATACCCCTATAAAATTATATCTATAGGGGTATTTATATTTATTTTCTTTTATTACGCATGGGACACTATTTTTTCATGACTACATTACTACACGCGCTTATATGCATTCTTTTCTGCACTCTCTCAAGCTCAGCAAAAACGACCGATCAAACGCCATCTATCTTTTCTCCGTTTACCATAAAACTTGATACTTCAAGCCCTATAAAAATTCAACCAGATCTTAGCGGCATTGGTAAAGAACTTGGCAACAGCATCGGGGATTTTTTTTCAACAGGCGTTAACACATTTGCTGACAGCGTTGGTGGTGATGAATGTGGCAAAAATATGTCTCGTGGAATGTCTGGGCTCGCGAAAAATTTAGGCGAAGGAACGCGTAGCTTTAACACACAGGCAAACTCTACTTTTTTTCCAGAATTAAGCACAACATTCAGAGGATTTATTGGCTCAGCCATTAATCCACGCAATGTATTTCAATTTGGTGGCCTTGTTGCCCTATCAATGGCAGTCAGCGTAACTGGCTATTATCTTACCAAGTTCCTATGGGAATTTATTTCATATAAAGTACTCCACCCCAAACCAGTTATTTTATTACCAGGAACAACATATGGCCGCTGGGACCGCGTAAAACGCTGGTGGAATGGATATGTATCTCCCGCTATGATTTTTGATTCATCTGTCAAAGAGCGCTTGATGGAAATTGAAAATAAAACAAAAAGCATTCGCTCTCATAACAAAAATAGAAAAAATAAACGCAATAAAATGAGTTATGACAACTTGCTTTTACATGGTAAGCCTGGGACGGGAAAAACTCTTTTTGCGCGCATACTCGCTGATAAAACTAATATGGATTTTGTTGCAACAACAGCCGCATCATTATTACAATCTGGTGTTGCAGGAGTTAAATATGTTAATGATATTATAGCGATGGCACGTCGCAGTCTCTATGGTATGATTTTATTTATTGATGAAGCTGATGCTCTTTTTGTTGACCGCGATAGCTTAAGCCCTGATTCAGATCATTACAAAGTTTTAAGTCACATTTTAGCTCTCACGGGTGATGGCAATAGCACCTTTATGCTCATTGCCGCTACCAACCATGCCTATGTCATAGACAATGCTATGGGAAGACGCTTTCAAGATCGTGTAGAAATGCCATTGCCAAACACCGATACACGTAAAGAACTCATTAATTTATATACAGACAAACTACTATTGAATACACACACAAATAACAAAATATTTGTCAAAACTGCGCAATCATTACTTAATTGTGGCGCAATTGAAACAATTGCACAACAAACAGCAGGTCTGTCTCATGCTGAAATAAAAGATATGGTTCACGCAATGCATAAAAAAGCGTATGCAAGCACACAACAAATGATTACACAAAAACATATTACTGATGCCATTAATCAAGCACTTGAAAAGCATACGACCCTACAAGAAGATCAAAAAATAAAAGAACGTCGATTTAACTATGTATAAGCATAACTGCTGAAAAGAATCCTATTATTGACAAATGAAAGCGAAATAAAATACTATAATAGTATATTATTTCGCTTTTTGCTATTTAAAAAGGACTTTATGAAAGCAAAAAATTTGTACTGCAGCCTATTATTATTATGCACTGCAATGAACAGCTCAATAGTCAATGCAAAATGGAACCTAAAAAGCACAACAAATGCTCTCAAAGATGCAACAGAGGCATTACGTGGCATAGGAAATCTAGGAACAAGCGGTATACCCGTAAAGTTTGACGTTAAAGATTTAGGCGAAAAAGTCGTTCATGAACTGAAAGAAAACATTACCCTTCAAAATGCCTTTGAACTCGGCGCTCCTGTTGCAG
>KanNP_Total_noBrdU_T14TCDRAFT_1000052_pt1 | contig 9284 bp, 11 predicted proteins | sample KannatnBrdUF14TC_FD_10625 | JGI IMG/M metagenome (IMG submission 10625)
TTATTTTGGATTAATGCTTAGCAATAATATATTAAAAAATTAAAATAAAAATACTCCAATGTAAATTCTTACTTGGCGTTTGAAGAAACAAACCTGGCAGGTTTTGGAAACCTGCCAGCTCTAAACAGAAATATTTTTTTCTTAAAATATTTTGCCATTTAAATAATTAAAGCTATCTTTGTATTCAAGAAACATATTTAAATAACTAATAGTGGGGAATACTATGGAGTTAACCGGAAGGTTATTAATTTGTTTTTTGATACTCTTAACCTCCTTAGCAGCAAAAAATTCAAACTCAGATTCAAAGATCCAAAACTTTTCTTCTCCGCCTGAGAAAGTCGGAACCCTGACTGTAAAAATCAACGGAACACAATATTCAGGAGACCTTTATTCAGAGCTAAATCCATATTCTTACCGCGTTTTTGCGGGGAATAAGGATTACGAGGTAAGGCTTGAGTGGAAGTATGCAGCCTCGCCGTCAGATATCAGGGTCGGTGCCGTGGATCTAAGCAAAACAGGCAATGATATGGATGCGGGCTACATAAATTTCCGCGTGTCGTACAATTTCGTTACACGCTCAGGCTACCTGACCGTGGAAGAAAATGACGGCAAGAGGATCTTCGGGCTCTTCAGTTTTGTTGCCGCCGGAACCAGCAATTACCCGGGCGGCAAAACTTCCGGAAGCCCGACCGTGCAGACGCTTTCAGATGGTACGTTTGAAATAAATTACGGTAAATAGAAAAGCGAAACTGCAGAAAAAATAGTTTGACTCCCATGGAGTCACGGCAATTAATCAATTTGTAGCTATAATCATTTGACTCCTCCGGAGTCTGGATAGAATTTAAATCTGACAGGTTTAGAAAAGGCTCAGGCAGCATCAAACAAATGTTGCCGGTTTTATCCATTTATCGAGTGGATAATTTAGGCTATCTTTGCCCCAATGGATATCATATTTTTTAATTCTTTAGGCAGAGAGAAGCAGGTTTTTGTGCCCATCACACCCGGTAAAGCGGGTATGTATACGTGCGGATTCACTGTTTACGACTATCCCCATATAGGCAACATGCGTACATATTTATTTGAGGATTTCCTGCGCCGCGTGCTTGAATATAACAGGTACATTGTTACCCATATTATGAACATTACCGACGTTGGCCATCTTGTGAGCGATGATGATGAGGGTGAAGACAAGATGGAAAAGGGCTCAGAGAGGACAGGCAAAAGTGTATGGGAGCTTGCCGAGTATTACACAGAAATTTTCAAACAGGACGCAAAGCAGTTAAACATTCTCCCACCGAGTAAATATACTCCAGCCACCGCATATATTAAAGAACAGATCGATATGATAAAATGCCTTGAGGATAAAGGCTATACATATATCACAAGTGACGGAGTTTATTTTGATACTTCAAAGCTTAAAGATTACGGCAAGCTTGCAATGCTTGATGTTGAAGGCCTCGAGGAAGGAAAACGGATAGAATTTTCAACCGAGAAGCGCAATAAAACGGATTTTGCGCTCTGGAAGTTTTCACCGAAGGATACAAAGCGCCAGATGGAGTGGGAGTCTCCCTGGGGAATTGGATTCCCCGGCTGGCATATTGAATGCTCCGCAATGAGCCGCAGGTTTTTAGGTGATACATTCGATATTCACTGCGGCGGAATTGACCACATACCCATTCATCACACCAACGAAATAGCACAGAGTGAATCATGTACAGGCAAGCCAATGGCGCACTACTGGCTTCACGGCGCTTTTTTAGAAGAAGACGACGGGAAGATGTCGAAATCAAAGGGAGAGTTTCTCCGGCTGAAGCTGCTGATCGATAAGGGCTACTCACCGCTTGATTACCGCTACATGTGCCTTGGCACCCATTACCGCAAGCGGCTCTTATTCAGCTGGGAAGTTCTTGATTCAGCAAAGAGCTCCTTTAACCGCCTGAAACAGAGTATAATAAGGATGAAGCAGGAAAATCTCCCGGGCTCAGGAAGTGATGAAGAGCTGAGGAATTTATATAAAACGGATTTCAATGAATCAGTCAATGATGACCTTAATATGCCGCAGGCGCTTGCTGTGATGTGGGAAATGGTGAGGAACAATAAACTCAGCGATAAGGCAAAGCTGGAACTGCTTAATGATTTTGATAAAGTCTTTGCTCTGGATCTTGATAATGTTGAAGAAGAAAAAAAAGAATCCGTTCCTTCGGAAATAATAGAGCTGTTAAATAAGCGTAACGAAGCGAAAAGGATGAAGGATTTTAAGACAGCAGACGACATAAGGAATAAATTAAAAGAGCTGGGGTATGAGGTGATTGATAAGAAAGAAGGAGCGGAAGTAAAAGCGGTTAAGAATTAGCGTTACAAACACATTTGGAAAATAGCAATAGTCCATATTCTATTCTGGAGGTATCTCCCGATAACAAATGGTATGCTATGTTTGAAGATGATGGGAGAGTTGGTTTTCTGTATTTAGGTAAAATGAAGAAGAGTGATGAAACGGATGACATTCACGATGATTTATGGGTTTATAATAAAATCGATCCCCCTATTGAAAAGTGCAAGGAAGTATTTTTGCTATGGGCTAAGGATTCATCAAAGGTCGGACTAATTGTGGACGAGGAATGCTGGGGAATTTATGATTTAAAAAACTGGAGGAAAATGCACGCTCCACGACAGGGAAACATAATAGTAGAGATTCCTTTTGAAACATGGGAATCGGGATTAAATGAAACCAATAGTGAATCGATCAAGCCCTTCCTTGAATAGGAGCTGTTTATTTCATGTATAAATCATCATTTTTTATACCGACAATTCGTTAGACGTAATAATATTAATAATTTATATATTGGATGCTTGAATATTATTAATACGTCTAAATAAATGAATAAATACTTAAAATTAATTTTCTTTTTCGCTTTTCTGCTCATTGCTTCAACGGCATTTGCGCAGCAGAAATACGGTTATGTTGAAGGAAGCTACAGCATCGGGTCAACGGTATGTTCTGTCAGGTGGGATTCTTTCGGGACTGCATTTGTAGTTTACTGGCAGGATAAATCAGAAGCCACCCTGCTTTTTTTCCGCGAAGAAGAAATGAACGGCAACATGGTATATGACGAATATTCTTCAGACCATTCAACATATAAAGGAAAGCTTACATTTAAGGATTCGTCATTTGAAGACGGCGAGTATGTCCGCTCAGACGGAAGCGTGCTTGCTGTGAAACGCAGATAAGTTTTAATCACAAAAATATGAAGAAGGTTTTTTTTCTGCTGATTGTTGTCTCAGTATGCATTGTTCTTGATTCATGCAGCAGCTCACAGCAGAGGGGGCCTTCGGAAAAGATCACATTTGACCTATCGGAATTCACCGAAGACGGACTCAGGGAAAGGCCGAAAGGCGAGTTCAATGCGATCTCTTACGAGTTCTGTATACCTGCAAGCGAAGACACATTAAACAGGATCAGGACAATTGATTCCACGGTTAGCATTTTTAAAAAGTCCAAAGGACGCTCGGGCTGTTCAGATAAAGAATGGCTCTGCATCGGGCATTCACACCAGGCTGGATTTAAAAAGGTTATCCTTAAGCTGGCATCTTTAAAATATATCCGTAAGATCAGTGAAACATTCTGGGAATAACGAAGTTATTGATATAAGGCAGTTTGGCAAATAAACCGGAGGTTTTATGAGATTATCTATTTTTATAATACTGCTGTTTTTCACTTCATGTTTCAGTAAGAGTGAAAAACAGACTCAAAGCGAAAACCGGAGGCAATCAGAACTCCAAAAACAGGGCACTGAGCAAAATGCTGACATGGACACATGCAGAACATACACTGACCTGGAGTCACACCAAAACCAGGATGCGTATATTGAAGGAAAGATAATAGAATACGTCCCCCCGCATGATAGCAGCAAATTGGGCGATGAAAAGATATGGAACTGGGAGATTCTCCTGTCTGATAATTACACATACCCGCTCATTTCCAAAGACCCGGATCTTAATGTGGACAAGTTTATAGGAAAGAATGTAGTTGTTAAGGGAAAGGTTTTTTACGGGATTATTTTCGGGAGCGAAAACACCGCCAATATGAGAGGTTACAGGATCGACGCAGCTGAAATTCGTAAAATAAAATAAATAAATAATTTATGTTCTTAAGCACACAATATTATTTAATTACAGTTGTCACCAAGCCTGAGGTTGCAGAGCATTTAATCCCGAATATTAAAGGATTTGAAATTGTTTATTACATCAAAGAGCAATATAAAGGCGGCACACCAAAGGATCCCGCCGAAAAAGATATAGTGAAAGTTGAAATGTTATGCGCGTGGGATAAGATGAATCAAATTATGGAATATGTTAAAAAGTATTATGTTAAGGGGTACGGAGCGGTTAGTTATTATGAAGAAGTTCACGTCCCAATCTAAAATTTTTATTTATAAGTCCGATATACTCAGCTCTGCGTAAGCTGCAGAGCATATCCACAGCTTGCCCGCACCGGATTCCTTCAGTGTTTTAGCGCATTCAAGTATAGTTGCCCCTGTTGTTATTACATCATCAGCAAGGATGATGTTTTTTCCTTTGATCGTACTTTTATATTTTTGACTAAGCTCAAAAGCACCCGATACATTTTCTTTTCTTTGAGCTTTATCAAGGCGTGTCTGTGATTCAGTAAACCTTGTTCTTTTTACTGCTCCCGTCATCAATTCTGCTCCGGTTGTATCCGCAATACCAGCTGCAATGTAATCGCTCTGGTTGTAAGTCCTTTCCCTCACTTTTGCCTTATGAAGAGGTACGGGGATTACAATATCGAATTTCATCCCGTTAATGGAAATTATTTTTTTGCCAATTTCTGCTCCGAACAGTTTCCCGATCGATTTCATTTTCTGATATTTCATTGCGTGCATAAGCGTTTGGATAAGCGTCCCTTCGCGGAACCAGTAGCGGCTGAGAGAATTATCTATGATGCCTTTCTGGATGTATTCATCCTTCCACGGGTGGGAATCTTCAAATTTTTCGAGTTTTTGAAAGCAATCAGGGCAGATGAACCTTTCAATGGGATCGATCACCTCTTCACAGCAAACGCAGGTATTCGGCAGAATAAAGTTGATTATTTCATTATACGCGGCACGCAGCATACACTTAAGATAGCTTTTTGAATTTTAAATTCAAAGTTAATTTGGTAATTTTCATACCGAATATAAAAAAACACACCACATAATTCGGAAATTTGCTGCAGCAGCGAAATAAATTTCTCGGGGCATCTAGATGAAGCAGGACTTAGCTGAGCGGACCCGGAAAATTATAGATTTTGATAACAGCATGCGTACTGCAGGCATGCGCAGCAACCCCGGTGGCGTGCTTTTATGCGGCGTAGATGAGGCCGGGCGCGGTCCGGCAGCGGGCCCGGTAGTTGCAGCAGCGGTTATNTTCAGNGATGATGTATATATTGAAGGTGTNTTNGANTCNAAGCAGGTNCTGCCNGCAAANCGNGAAAAGCTTTATGAGGAGATAATCTGCTCATCTGTAACATACGGCGTTGGAATTGTGGATAATAAAGAAATAGACAGCATTAACATACTTAACGCAACAAAGCTTGCAATGGATATAGCGGTATCGAAGCTTAAGCAAATGCCCTCTGTGATCATAGCAGACGGAAATTTTTATGTAAAGGAATCTCCTGAGGTGATCAGCCTGGTTAGGGCAGACGAGATGAGTTTTTCCGTCGCAGCGGCTTCGATCATTGCAAAGGTTACACGCGACAGGATAATGTGCAGCTACCAGGAAGTGTACCCGAACTTCACGTTTTCAATGCATAAGGGATACTGTACCCAGGCGCACATTGATGAAATAATGGAATACGGCTATACGGAAATTCACAGGCGTTCATTCAGGCTGAAGGCGGTACAGGGAGAGCTGTTTTGAGTAACGGTGCGCCGCTCGGCAAACACGGCGAAGAAATTGCACGCAAATACTTTGAATCAAAGGGATACAAGCTTGTTGCGCAGAACTTCCGCTACCAAAGGGCTGAAATAGACCTGATATTTAAAAATGATGAAGAAAAGAGGATACTATTCGTTGAGGTTAAAACCAGGCGTACAAAGACATTCGGCGAGCCGGAGGAATCTGTAACGGAATTGAAACAGCAGCAGATTTTGAAATCCGCCGAAGGGTTTTTAATGAACAACTCTGAGTTTGATGACTATGAGAAACGTTTTGATGTTGCAGCAATTTTTATTGAAGGCAGGAAAGAAAAGATAAATCATATTGAAAATGCATTTTAGTAAAATTCCCCGATCATAATTAATGCTTGACAGAATAAATCTGAAAAATGTGCTGGTGCTGGATATAGAAACTGTTCCGCAGTATTCAGGCTATGAGGAGCTTTCTGATGAGTGGAAAGAACTTTGGAAGAAAAAAGTGCAGCGCGAGCTGAAAGAAGGCCTTACTCCCGACGGACTCTACCAGCGTGCAGGGATATATGCGGAGTTCGGGAAGATAATCTGCATCTGCGCCGGGTATTTTTATGATAACGGAAGGGGGCTTTCGTTCAGGGTGAAAGGATTTTACGGCGATGACGAGAAAAAGGTTCTTTGTGAATTTTCAGATACTCTTAATAAAACTTTCAGCACAGATGAACACATGCTCTGCGGGCATAACAGCAGGGAATTTGACTTTCCCTACATTGCGAGGCGCTGTTTGGTGAACGGGCTGCCGATACCGTTTTTGCTCAATAATGCAGGCAAGAAACCATGGGAAGTCCAGCTGGCTGACACTATGGATATGTGGAAGTTCGGAGATTACAAAAGCTATACATCGCTTAACCTGCTGGCTTCGGTATTCGGCATTGAATCCCCTAAAAATGATATCGACGGCAGTATAGTATGGAGTACTTACTGGCAGGATAAAGACCTTGAGCGCATCAAAGCTTACTGCATGAAGGATGTTGTAACGGTTGCGCAGCTTTTGCTGAGGTTCAAAGGTATGGAGCTACTTAAAGAGGGAAATATTAGTTTTTCAAATTAGGTTTATAAAAAATTATAATGGGATTCCCGCCTTCGCGGGAATGAGAAGACCGAGGATTATAAAATGTTTGATTTAGATCTGATCAAAAAAGTTTATTCAGGATTTAAAGCTAAGATCGACGAAGCAAAGAAGGTCCTGAACCGCCCAATGACATTTGCAGAAAAAATACTTTACTCGCATTTATGGAAGAAGGCGGATAAGCCGTTTGCCGGCGGCAAAGATTTTGTAGAGTTCGCTCCCGATAGAGTTGCCATGCAGGATGCCACGGCACAGATGGCTCTATTGCAGTTCATGTCAGCAGGGATACCGCGTGTTGCGGTGCCTACAACAGTTCACTGCGACCATCTCATACAGGCGGAAACGGGAAGTAAAAACGATCTTCTGAGAGCGTTTGATGAAAATAAAGAAGTATATGATTTCCTTGCAAGCGTTTCAAATAAATACGGCATCGGATTCTGGAAGCCGGGTGCGGGCATTATCCACCAGGTTGTACTTGAAAACTACGCATTTCCCGGGGGAATGATGATAGGCACGGATTCACACACTCCAAACGCGGGCGGGTTGGCAATGGCGGCAATCGGAGTTGGCGGCGCTGATGCGGTTGATGTTATGGCAGGAATGCCCTGGGAGCTCAGATTTCCCAAGCTGATCGGTGTTCGCCTAATCGGAAGGATGAGCGGGTGGACCTCGCCCAAAGATGTAATATTGAAAGTAGCAGGTGTGCTCACTGTAAGAGGAGGTACGGGAGCAATTATTGAATATTTCGGAGAAGGCGCTGAAACAATTTCATGTACCGGCAAGGGAACAATATGCAACATGGGGGCAGAGATCGGCGCAACGACATCACTCTTTGCTTATGATAGCAGGATGTTTACCTATCTTAAAGCAACCGAGCGGGAAGAGCTTGGAAAAATGGCAAACGAGCTTGGTGATTACCTGAGACCTGACAGCGGAAGCGAAAAACATTATGACCAGGTAATAGATATCGATTTAAGCAAGCTTGAACCGCATGTTAACGGGCCGTTTACTCCGGACCTTGCATGGCCAATTTCAAAATTCAAGGATGCGGTGAAGGAAAAAGATTATCCCGAAGAGCTGAAAGTAGCGCTAATCGGAAGCTGCACAAATTCCTCATACGAGGATATGGAGCGCGCGGCTTCGGTTGCAAAGCAGGCGCTGGATAAAGGGCTTAAAGTAAAATCAGAGTTTACAATTACGCCCGGAAGCGAGCAGATTCGCGCAACTATTGAGCGTGACGGGCAGCTGAAGATATTCGAGGAAGTTGGCGGACTGGTTTTAGCCAATGCATGCGGACCCTGCATAGGGCAATGGAAGCGCCATGACGTAAAAGATGGAGAGAAAAATTCCATTATCACTTCATACAACAGGAATTTCTCAAAACGAAATGACGGGAATCCAGCGACCAACGCATTTGTTGCATCACCTGAAATTGTAACGGCATTCGCACTTGCGGGCAAGCTTACATTCAACCCGCTGACCGATTCACTGACAAATTCTAAAGGCGAGCAGGTTAAGCTTGATGAACCAAAGGGAAGCGAACTTCCTTCAAAAGGTTTTTTAAAGGGTGAGCAGGGTTACGTTTCGCCCGCAGCAGACGGGTCAAATATTCAGGTTCACATTGATCCCGATAGCAAACGCCTGCAGAGGCTGTTCCCGTTCGTTCATCCTGATTTTGAAAAAGACTTTAAGAATATGCAGCTCTTGCTCAAAGTTAAGGGTAAGTGTACAACCGATCATATTTCAATGGCTGGCCCGTGGCTCAGATTCAGGGGACACCTTGATAATATTTCAAATAATATGTTCATCGGTGCAGTGAATGCTTTTAATGATAAAGCAAACTCAGTTAAAAATCAGCTTACCGGAAAATACGAGGAAATCCCGAAAACTGCCCGTGATTATAAATCAAAAGGGAAGCCCTGGGTTGTTATTGGTGAAGAAAATTACGGTGAAGGCTCATCACGCGAGCATGCGGCTATGGAGCCGAGGCATCTTGGCGGCAAGGCAATCATTGTAAAATCATTTGCACGTATTCATGAAACCAATCTAAAGAAACAGGGCATACTCCCGCTCACATTTGAGAACCCCGCAGATTACAATTTAGTGCGTGAGGACGATAAAGTTGATCTGGATGTTAAGGGAATTGCTCCGGGAAGCAAAATTAAAATGACTTTGAAGCATTCCGACGGCTCGACCGACGAGGTGATACTGAACCACACGATGAACAAGCAGCAAATTGACTGGTT
>KanNP_Total_noBrdU_T14TCDRAFT_1000054_pt1 | contig 9092 bp, 8 predicted proteins | sample KannatnBrdUF14TC_FD_10625 | JGI IMG/M metagenome (IMG submission 10625)
CAATCATACTATTATTGCACTTTTAATCATTGCTGTAGCGCCATATGCGCACACAATCGATAATCCTCATTTTTATCGTGCCACCAACATGTTCCTAGAACCACGATTGGAGCATGATTATTTGACTACTTTTAATGCTACCATTGGTGGTGGCGTAACCGAAAAAGGTCGCGATAGCAATAATAATATCGTTCCCATTTTCAATATCTACGGTAAGAATATCATTCCAGCTCTCGGCGCAGACAATGCTAATCCTTCTCTCGATGGTACATTTAAAATAGTAGAAGCAAATCTTTCATTCACACAAAACCTTGCTAAAGGCATTTTTCTTTTTTTCTACCTACCAGTACGAAGTCTTACGTTAAAAAATATATCGGTAGCCAATTACCCTCTGAGCACACTCAGCTCACTGTTAATCCCCTACGGGATTACCATAAATCCACACACAAGTAATGGTGTTGGTGATCTTACCTCATGGTTGGGCTGGACACACAACTACCAAGACACAAAAACTATTGATTTTATAGATGCTACGCTCATGACAGGATTTTTGGCTCCAACAGGGAAACTACGCGACGAAAACATATTATTTTCATTACCAACAGGATACAATGGCCATTGGGGTATTCCATTATGCGGCATGCTCTCAGTTGGATTTTATGAATGGGTCACGCTCGGCACCTATATTAATACAATTTTTTTTACCAAAGCGGAGCGCATATTACGGTTAAAAACAGATACTGAACAAAACGGATTTATAAAATTAGCATGTGGAAATGTTTCTATTCATAAAGGCCCATTAATCAATACGGGACTTTATTTTAAAGCTGATCACTTTGGCCATGGTTTCTCTTTTACAACAGCTTATTCATTCGCCTTGCAGTCATCGGACATGCTCACTCCAAAAGATCGAACGTTATTTAATCCGGTAACTATCAATACTGACACTATGCTCAAAGGCTGGAGTATGCATACCATCAATTTTGTTGCTGAATATGATTTTGCACGAGAAAATTCAAAAATAGGCAACAGAATTGGTTTATTTTATAACCTCCAGATTGCAGGCAAAAGAACATTTAATACCAACATCGCGAGCGGAACATATGGTCTGGATATTGGATGGTATATATAAAAAATTAAAATTCTTTTCTATTTTTACAAGCATATCTACAATGCAATCAGCACGATCACGCATAGCCGGCGCTACGTTAACCATTGCCAATAATGATTGAATTTTATGCACTACCATAATGCCATACATAATATCTTCATTATTACTAACACACCGATCGTGCGTATGTATACGCTCAATACAAAATTGCCCAAATGCTAATGTACCAAGCATCAGATCAAGCGGTAATTGCTCATTGCGCGTTTCAACAACCTGTGCAATAATATGCCATACCCTTATAATCGACACTAGCCCCTTTTGATACCATGAGACAGGAAAAAGAGTATCAAAATTCAATTCTATTAATTCAGCATCTATCCTCCATGGCATACATAATCCAATCATTAAAAAACTACCACATAAATATTGTAACACTATTTTTTTTAGATATGCTTCCATTACACCCCCCCGTATAATTGCATTCACTTTATCTATATTGTTACAAAATTTAAATATTAATGTCAACAGATATTCAGATTGCATTTATTAAATACACTAAAAAACCCCGCCTTTAACGACGGGGCATAATCAATATGCTTAAAAACTAAAAGGGTAAATTTTCTTCAAAAGGAGGCTCATCCTGAAAATCAATTTCACCCGTTGCAGCAGATCCAACAGATTCTTCTCTTTGAACATTTTTCACTGCTTTAACTCTTGTTTGTGCTTTTTCTAGCTGTGCAAGCAAATCACGCTCAACAGCATTATTTGGATTAAGTTGTACTTCTGATTCTTCAGCCGATCCTACATGAGACGATGCACCAAATGAATTTTCAGCAGAAGCACCATTAGAAAGAAATACTACGCGCTCAGCAACAATAGAATGTTTATTACGCTTTTGTCCTGCTTGATCATCCCATGAATCTAGCTTAAGACGACCTTCAACTAAAACCGGCCGTCCTTTTTGCAAATACTGACGACAGCTTTCTGCTTGTGCTCCCCATACATCAACATCTATGTAACATACTTCTTGTACCAAACTACCAGTTTGTTTATTTTTGAACTGTCGATTAGTTGCTAAACCAAGACGACAAACTGCTTGCCCAGATGCAAGGCTACGATATTCAGGGTCTCTTGTTAAATTACCAACCATAATGATACGATTAAAAGCTGCCATTATTGCCCTTTCAGACACTCTACGATGTATAAAAATTGTTATCTATATATTCTTACCAAAAACAAGAAATAAAAAATAATTTGAAAAACACTATTTGTTCGTTTCCTTCGACAGGCTCAGGACGAACGGAAAAGAACTTCTTTAATCCCGTTCGTGGTGACGCTTCGATAAACTCAGCAGTAAACGCTGCGCTCACCAACTTCACAGGATTATTCTAATCCCGTTCGTGGTGAGCTTGTCGAATCCATACGAACTCAATTAAGTAATTTTATTAAAATTTAATTTCTTGATTCGATAACAATACCTATTTTGATAATAACAGAAAAAAATCTTTTGCTAAGCGCTTTTTTACTGTACCATACCTAAAAAAGCATATTTCTTAAACATATCTTTAATAATTCTCCGCTTAGCTGCGCTATCAAACTCTCGCGATTCAACGCGTTCAAGATCTTTTATAAAATCATCACGCACATTACCACGCACTGGTAAATCTTGTTTTGCTTTTTCTTTTAAATTATACAACAAGTAGATCATTTTGCCATACTCTAAATCATCCAAGGGCCTTGTTTGATCAATAAAAAGAGAACTTATTGCAAGTAATGCCAACCGTATTGGTGTATAATCATGCTTACTGAATCGTTGATACCCATAATAACCACCCAATCCAATAAGATATGCTGGCGTAAGTAAAGCAATATTACGTAAAACACTAGATGCATCAATTGCTTGATATAATTTTAATTGCGCAAACAAGAACCCAATTTGAGCAATGTCGCCTCCTTTAGACAATAATCTCCAACTCGCCTTATTCATGTTATTAAATAATTCCTGTAACGGCACCAAATCTCCTACCCTCTCAGCCTTCATAATCGCTTCTTTTTGCTTAGGAGCAACTTTATCCAATAATATACTGAGTGAATTTTGTAAACTTTTTCTCTCTTCGCTTGTTGCACCTCTAAAAAAAACTTTATTAACAATGCTTTTTACTGGAGGAACTAACTCTTCTTGCCAATATTTTTCTGCAGACTTTTGATAATCAATAAGTGCTCCGGGAGAAATTAATTGTGTATTGTACACCATATTACTTACCACCATCAATGCACCATACTTCACCCAATTACGCATAATGTGATGCGGAACTGCAGTATCAGCCAAAGATGACAAAATAGTTTCTTTAAAGTTACTAACTTTTTTAAGTTCATTTTTTAACTGAGTAACTATTGCGCTATAATTATCACCAGATAAAAATTGCCCTGAAGTTTCTTTTTTACCGGACAAAATGGTAAATAACTTTTCTACCCATGCATATGATGCTTGATGATTATTAAATGCCATCAAATATTCATGCCAATCAATACTTGATAACTCTCCCAAGCGTATATACAATTCATTTTGTTTGCTCTGCAACAGCTCAATATTTGTTGCTATCTCTATATCCTGCTTTTTACCCATTACCCATTTGAGCGGATTTTTACGAATAAAATATTCCCACTGATGCTCTTGTTGGTATAACCAATAAATTAAACGTTTATCAATTTCCTGCAACGCTCTTAAAATTTGACTTGTACTCGCTTCATGCAAAATTCTTGCGCATCGTAATATAGTAGAACTTTTTGATTGCCAATATTCATTGGCCACTGCTTTATTACTGGGCTTTGCATCAATAATTTGTTGAATCAATACAATGGTTTGATTTAAAGTAATTTTTTTTGACAGGACTTCTTCTTCCTTAATACGACCAGAAAAAAAATCAGTAACAATTTTTTTGGCATGACTCAATTGCTCAGTAGCACCGCTATAAACATTTTTCATTGTTGAAGAAATATCAGCGCTATCTGCAGCAGCATCAACAAAAAAAATCACTAAAAATAATATAAATTTATTTTTTAATACGTTCATCATCCCCCCTTACATAAACAATAAGCTCTGCTAAAAGCATAGTATATTACTAAAACAATAATCTAGACTATTGGCTAACTATTTTTAAACCGCAATGCGTCCCAAAAATGCATACTTATTAAACATGTTATCCACGATGCCACGCTTAGCTGCCACATCAAAACGCTTAGATTCAAGCTTTGTAATATCAACTAAAAATTCGTTACATAAAGCATCTTTTAATGAATAAGCCTTATTGCGTAATTTATGAACTAAGTAAACTAGTTTACCATAGTCATAATCATCAAGAGGCATTGGTGACTCTATGAGCAATGAATTCACATCTGCAAGCGCTATGCGTATTGGAGTATAATTACGCTTTGTAGCTCTTTTATAAATTTTATTCAATCCATAAATTCCCGCACAACCAACAATAACTGTTGGCGTAAGCACTGCAACATTCACAATTAAATTTACTTTCGCGATCAATTCAGGATTACCATGCGCCACAACATTATATATTGCTTTAACAACAGACATTCCATAATAAACAAAAAACTCAAAAATAATACTAACCACACTTGACCCATAATGATATATTTTCAACTCAGCATAAACAATCAATGAATCAAGAAAATCATCACTCTTAACCAAATGATTATACACTCCTTTTGGCATGTCATGAACTAGTTGCTGAAATGGTGCAACATCCCCAACAAGCTCACTATTAATTACGTTATTATAAGCTTCTTGGTCAAGTGTGTACGTAATATTATACCCTTTCTTATCTATGCCACTGACAAACTCTTTTTTTTCTTGCATCCATTTGTCAAGTAAATATTTCATTGTTTTCTGCGTATTAGCACGATCAATTTTTAAATAATTATTCAATTGTCTTGACGTTTCCTTATTTGCACCATATTTAATCTCTAATGTTTCAATGTCATTCTTAATATCAGTCATTACGAAATTTTTACTATCAGATTCGGGAATTTTACCACAAACAATATTCCATACATCATGACTTGGTTTAACAACTAATTCATACCAATTTTTATGTATGGCAGTGGAACGATCACCAATTAACTTATTCACTACACCATAATTATTAACATAATAATGTGCGCAATATACAGCAATAGCCAACATAGTAGTATACGCAATCCAGTGGCGTACTAAATGATTTGATTTTTTAGCAGATACAATTGCGCATAAACTATTATACTTAAGATTACCAACCTGTTTAATTTTTAACTCTAATTGCGCCGCAATTTTATCAAATCGAGTACCGTCAATTGTTTTTTCAGGACCAATTTTTATGCATGATAATACAGATAATAATTCCTCAATCCACGTATAACAATCCGCATAATGAACATCACATTCAGTAAAACAATGCACATGCGCAGTAAGCCTACCCACAATGGTATAAAGCTCTGCCTGCCTACGCTCAAGTCGCTTAATATTATCGCTAACTTCTTTTTCCTGCTTTTTTCCCATGACCCATTTAATTGGTGATTTACCAAAACAATAATTTAACGGATGACTTTTTTGATATCGCCAGTACACAATATGATCATCAATTTCATGCAAAGCGTCCAATAACTGCTTACGCGCATTATCAGACAACATCTGCGTACATTGCAACAGCAATGCACTGCATATTTGCTCATAGTACCGGTACTTTTCACTATGGACATCAGTAATATTTTTAACCATTTCACAATGAGCTGAACGAAGACGAGAAAGCAACGCAACAGTAGAAAAGCGTGCAAAGTTATCAAAAAGATACTTCAATTCTATTTCATATGATACTTTTTTGCTTTTATCTGTCAAAGAATCAAGCCTTGTAACGGATATATAACGCTCTACTGCTTGACGGTATTCTACCGGTGATTTGTGAATTGATTTTTTAGAAACTTTATTAACCTGATTTACGACAGCTGCTATAAAAAGATTATCTGCTTCCTTTTTACCACCATCGCCGCAAATACTTACTGCAGACACAAATAATAATGTACATATATATCTATTTATAACCATGTTATTTTTAAACTTCAGAAATAGGTTCTTAATCATTATTGTCATAATTTATTTAAGAATACCAGAAAAAGAAGACTTTGAAAACAGCTATTAATTATTCAATTTGAAATGAATTCGCAAGCAATTCTTTATTAAAATCAGCAATAAGAGCCTCAAGACGTTGTTTCATTGCATAAAAATCTTCAATGCAACGATCTAATTCATTTTTTATTTTCATCAACTTTGTAAATTTATTCGTTCGCTCAACCTTATCTGCCTGCTGTAAAAAACAATTTTTGTCTCCATCTATATGGCTATTTACCGTACCCAATGATTCTTGTTGAATAGAAGATGCACTTTTTAATAAATCAGCACAAAGCCCCCAAAAGCTATTTGTACTGGCAATAACATCACCCGCAAGTTCAAGATATTGCTGACAAGAAACATACACTTTTTTTGTTTTAGATAATTTTATAAAATCTTGACCAACGGCAACAGCAATATACAAACAAATAATCACACCAATACAATATCCATATTTTTTCATTATTTTTTTATTACCTTACAATTTTAAGCATACGTACACCAATGCGTACATATTGTCCAAATGAAACACCAATAAAAAAAATCATAACCCCAAGCATTGTATAATATGTTTTAATTGGTACCCAACAAAAAAAATAACACGCAAAAAGCCACATAATAAATATCATTTGAATACACGTCGTTGTTTTTCCAAGAAAAGTCGGCTGAACATCCATATGCCCTCGAACATGATAAATAATCACTGTACCAAGAACTTGCATTATTTCTTTACTAACTACAAACAATACAAACCACTGCGGAATTAAAAATAACGGAGTATTAACACATGCCAATGTCAAAAAACATGATGTAAGCAATAGTTTATCTGCTATGGGATCAAGACATGCCCCAAGAAATGTTTTTTCATTTAATAAACGCGCAAGCAATCCATCAATAACATCCGTTGCGCATGCAACAACAAAAGAAAAAAATGCACAACCCCACCAACCATGTATCATACAGCCAACAATCACCGGAGTAAGTATTATTCGTATCAATGTAAACAATGTTGGTATTGTTATACGCATTTCTTCATGAGGCAAATAATTAAAAATTTTTAAAGTAAACTTAGAAAGATTAATTTTTTTCATTTTCCGCTCGCCCTGAGTGTTTTTGTTTCAAAAACGTATCGAAGGGTCACTCAATAACACCACTACCAAGACATACATCTCCATCATAAAAAACAGCAAATTGCCCTGAGGCAATCCCTTGATCGCGACCGGAAAGACTAACAATTCCTTTGCCGTGCATATCATCATATTCAATAGTAGCATCATATTTCTGTGCTCCATGACGCAATTTAACCGCTAAATTATGCTTAATTGGACGCACACCAGATAACCAATGAGAATTTTCAACTACTAAAGAATCGCGCTTCTTTGCATCATCATAATAATCACGCGATATATATATGATATTTTTATGAATATCTTTTGCACCAACATACCACGGCCCACCACCAAGACCAAGTCCTTGGCGTTGACCGATGGTGTAAAACCAAAAACCATCATGCTCCCCCATCACAATCCCCGTCTCGCTTTCAATCATCAAACCTTTTTGTATACCAAGATGGTGCTTAATAAAATCACTAAACTTAAATTTACCCAAAAAACAGATCCCTTGACTATCTTTACGATCTTTATTGGGCAAGTTGAATTCATGCGCCAGTGCACGCAACTCACTTTTTTGTAAATGCCCAATGGGAAACAATACACGCGCAAGCTGTTGTTGACTCAAATGTGAGAGAAAATATGTTTGATCTTTAATCTCATCTGGCGACTGAAAGAGTTCAAATACACCATCTTTTTCACGCACTTGTGCATAGTGCCCGGACGCAACTTTTATAAAACTAGCATCAATTTTATCAAGAAATAGACCAAATTTAATTCGCTGATTACATAAAATATCAGGATTTGGCGTACGCCCAGCTTTCACCTGCGCAATGGTATATGCAACAACTTCATCTTTATACTCTTTTTGTAAAGAAACTACCTCAAGATGAACTTCAAGTAATTCACATACCTGTTTTACGTATAATAGATCTTCTTCCCATGGACAGTCACCTAAATACGACAACTCATCTTCTAACCAAATTTTAAGATAAAAAGCGGTCACATCATGCCCCTGCTGCTTAAGCAGCTTGAGGGCAACTGAGCTATCTACGCCCCCTGAGACAAGAACCGCAATTTTCATTTTCTTCATTTTTTCCTTCAACTTCCACACAATATCTACTTCTAGCATACTATTTTTGGGAAAAAATTACATACTTATTCCCATTACCTACTAAAAAATGTAACCCTTTACCTTGAAAATAATGTCCGCAAAGGAGCCCATCCGTGATAACATTACTCATATTCGCATTTATCGCAGGATTTATTACTATTTTCTCCCCCTGCATACTCTCAATAGCACCTATTTTATTAACTACAGGCACAGAGCATGGCTATCATAAACCTCTTGGCATCATTACGGGGCTCATTATTAGTTTTTCATTTTTTACCCTTGCCATGAATGCTATCGTACAAACAACCGGCATATCGCCTGATATATTCCGCTATATAGCCATTGTAATTATTATCTTTTTTGGACTTACCATGATTATTCCAACACTTGGCAGCATATTTACCATGCTTACCGGCTCCATAGTACGCATTGGCAGCACACTAGAACAACAATCAATGTATGTAAAAACAGAATTTTTAAGCGGACTTATTCTTGGTAGCGCTCTTGGGCTCATCTGGACACCATGCGCAGGCCCAATACTTGCAACAATCAGTACTCTTGCTGCAACAAAGGGCATAACATTTTCTACCATACTCATTA
>KanNP_Total_noBrdU_T14TCDRAFT_1000055_pt1 | contig 9052 bp, 5 predicted proteins | sample KannatnBrdUF14TC_FD_10625 | JGI IMG/M metagenome (IMG submission 10625)
CAACAGACGCAAGTTTGGATAATTTTGATATGACAAAAGGTACTTTAACATATATTCCTCAAACCGACTACGTTGGGAATGACAGCTTTGCCTTTAAAGTAATCGATGACAAAGGAGCTGAAAGCAATACTGCAACTGTAAATGTAGATGTCAAAGCAATCACCACGACTATAGGCGCTAATGATTCAGCCAACCAACGACCTACAGCTCTTGACCAAAGTACATCAGTAGACAAAAACAATAAACTAAACATTACTTTGGTTGGTAATGACGCTAATAACGATACTTTGCAATTTGCAATAGTATCTAATCCAACAGAGGCAAGTCTGGATAATTTTGATATGACAAAAGGTACTTTAACATATATTCCTCAAACAGACTACATAGGGAATGACAGTTTTGGCTTTAAGGTAATTGATGACAAAGGAGCAGAAAGCGACACTGCAACTGTGAATGTAACTGTTAAAGATGATAATCAGACAAATCAAGCGCCTCAGGCCTTTGACCAAACTATTAATGAATCTAATCTAAGTAACTATAAATATGTTACATGGAGCGCGGGCGAAGAAGAAGACAGATACATACTTTTTGCTCGCAGTACAGATGGAGGAAAGACTTTTTCATCGCCCGTTAGTTTGAGTGGAAGTAGCCGTTCAACTGTATTCAATCCTGAAGTTTCATCATCTGGTAACAATGTGTATGTAGTATGGCAAGGTCAATCTAAGAATGGAAATCAAGATATTTTCCTAAGAAAAAGTTCAGATTACGGGTCAACTTTTGGAGAAATCGAAAACATAAGTAACGATCCAGGTGGTTCTGGTAATCCAGTGGTAACAGTAGATGGCAATAGCACACATATTGCTTGGGAGGGTACAACTCCAGGAAATAACTTTATATTCTATACAGAAAGCGACGATGGATCTGCTTTTGGCGCTCCTCAAAAATTAAGCAGTAATATAGGAATGCCATATAAACCACAACTAATGGTAAAGGAGAATCCAACAGAGGATAGCTTTACCTACAAGGTTACAGATGATAAGGGAGCTCAGAGTAATGTGGCTACTGTGGATGTGAATGTTGATACAATCGAACAGCCTACTTTGAAAAAGGATGTTAAAAGTATATCAGTAGATTCAAAACATGAAATTGATATTGCATTGAAGGCAACTGATAATGATAATGATACTTTGCAATTTGAGATAGTAACGCCTCCTTCTAAGGGAAGTTTGGATAATTTTGATCCCAATTCTGGTACTGTAACCTATCTTTCAAATGAAAACAATGAAATAGACGTATCTTGGCACAATTACATAAATGGGCATGACAGAATTATGACCAAAAATGTAGGAAATGGTGATGGCGACAGCGCTGGTAGCAAAGGAATAGGGAGTAATGATCCCTTCAAAGCGAAACAATAGTAATATAGACTGACTATTTTACAGTTTTTCAAAATTAGAGTCTGTGATCAACCGATTTGTATATTCAACGCAGACATTCCACAAAAATTAATTATCTTTTTGTATCTAAATAATTAATATAAAGTATAAATTCTAATGCGTGCTCTCAACAAATTTTCCAAAGTCATCAAGAAATGCAAACATTTTCTTAGTTGGTATTTCATAAGTAATTTTCTATTAAGCAGAAAATTTAATTCCAAGTTCAGTTGATTCTCATTTTGATTTGACAATAATTGCATCGAGAGTTGATTCAGATATTGACATACTTACATCACAGCTGCAGCAACTAATTAGAGTTCCTAGCATCTCTGCAAAAAAACAATTGACAGTGACAGAATGCGCAAAACTAGTGTCTAAAATAATGTCGAAGGGTGGAATAAAATCAGAACTACTAAAGTTAGATAACAGTTCAGAACAAATTCCACCCATTGTATATGGGGAGGTTAAATCAAAAAGTAATCCAGACGGAAAAACAATCCTATTTTATAATCATTATGATGTACAGCCACCTGAACCAGTTGAATTATGGGACGATGATCCTTTTAGTGGTAAAATAGATGGAAACTATATCTTCGGAAGAGGTGCTTCTGATGACAAGGGTGAATTAATTACGCGAATAAAGGCAGTCGAATATTTCCTTGATGAAGTTGGTGACGTTCCTTGTAATGTCAAGTTTCTAATTGAAGGTGAAGAAGAGGTCGGTAGCTGTCATCTCGAAGAATATTTGACCAGATATAGAGAAAAATTCTCCTGCGATGCTATAATTTGGGAGTTTGGTTACGTGGATGAACAAGAAAGGCCGATAATCAGTCTTGGGATGAAAGGATTGCTTTGTGTAGAATTGCATGCCATGTATGCTAATGCCGATCTTCATTCTAGTTTGGCAGTCCTAGTTGAAAATCCTGCCTGGCGTCTTGTTCATGCTCTAAAAACCATACGGGATGAGAATGGATTGATCACTATCAAAAACTGGCATAACGACATTCGGGATTTTTTACCTGAAGAACTTGAATTAATTAAACAAGAGGACTTTGATATCTCAGACTTTAAAAAAACTTATGGGCTAAATAAAATATTCAATGAGGATGATATTGAAAAAATAAAAAAGGCATTTGTAGGAGGAGTAACATCCAACATTAGCGGTTTGTATTCAGGTTATATTAATGAGGGCTCGAAAACCGTACTGCCAAGTACAGCTATGGCAAAACTTGACTTTAGACTCGTTCCTGATATGCTACCGCAGAAACAATTTCAATTGTTAAGGGAACACTTGGATGTAAATGGATTTAAAGACATCAAACTAAAATTTTTAAGCGGCGAACCTTCTTGCAGGATTCCAGTAAATAATGAATTTGCGAAATTAGTTGAAATGTGTGCCATAGAAGAATATGGCAAGGTTGTTAAAAGTATATCTTCAGCGGGCACAGGACCCATGTGGTATTTTAACAAAATATTGAAATGCCCTTGTGTTAGCATTGGATGCACTTATAAATACAGTAGAATGCATTCAACCAACGAATTTGCTCGAATAGACTTGATTAAAAGAACGACAAAGTGCATTGGGAATATTTTAGAAAAATTTGGCGAATCTAATTAATTTATTAATTAAAAATTATCGAAAAAATTAGCGTCGTAGAATATTTTTGAAATAAATATTAATGACATCAATTAACCCAATATAATGACAATGAATTGTCCCTCATGCGGTACACTCATGATATGGTTGAATGGATCTATAATGCACGATCAACAGATCAATTACTACGAGTGTAGAAATTGTAAGATCAAATTGAACACTCTTTCTGATGGCACTTATGAAATTACTGAGCAGCCAAAAGGGCAGAAATTAGAATAGATAAATAAATCTGAAAATCTTAAACAAAATAATGAGTTTAGATAAGAAAAGATTGCTAAAGGAGAAAATGGACCAAAGAAATGAAATTATAGTTCTTCCTGGAGTTTTTGATGCGTTAAGTGCAAAGGTTGCCGAAAATGTTGGATTTCAGGCAATATTTCAGACTGGATATGGGTCTGCTGCGTCATTATTGGGAATGCCCGATTTTGGTTTTCTAAATGCAGGAGAGAATATTGAGAATGCAAGAAGAATAATCAGATCCGTTGACCTTCCAGTGATAGTTGATGTAGACACTGGATATGGTAATCCTCTTACTGTTTGGAAAATAGTGAATGATTTAATTGCATATGGAGCTGCAGGAATTTTTCTTGAGGATCAAGTTTGGCCAAAAAGGTGCGGTCATATGCGTGGCAAAGAGGTAATCGGAGTCGATGAATATATCCAAAAGTTGCGTGCTGCAGTTACGGCCAGCGAAAATAAAAATTTCATAATAGTAGCGAGAACCGATGCACGAGCACCCTTGGGTATTGACGAGGCAATAAAAAGAGGAAAAATGTATCGTAAGGAGGGAGCAGATGTGGTCTTTGTAGAAGCTCCTCAATCAGAAGAGGAACTTCGAGAGATTCCTAAGAAGATTAATGCTCCATTATTGGCTAACATGATTGAAAATGGGGTAACCCCTACCTTTTCAGCTGATGAACTGAAAAGTATGGGATATAGCATGGTAGTCTTCCCTCTTTCGGGGTTGTACGCAGCAACGTACGCAATGAAGAAAATTTTTTCTCACCTAAAAAGTAACGGAACTACAAAGGGTTGTACGGACACGATGCTTGATTTCAATGAATTCAACGAGTTAGTTGAATTACCGAAATTTATGCAGATGGAAAAAAAGTATCAAAGCTAAAAGTATCTTTCATTATAACGAAAAATTAATCATTGCAAATAACTAACAATTAATAAAATACTATTTTAAGCCGGTGCGTTTTAAGTGGAATAGTGTGAAATTAGTATTATTATAAGATAGGTTGGATGTATAATTTTGTAAGTTATCTGTTACTGAATCAGATTCCAACAGAAAAAATTCACTATATTTGTTTGAATCCACCATTTCTGTAATGTTATCACTATATAGGAAAGTCCTATTTATTAATCCTAGCTCCATCCATCCTCTTAAATGCTTACTACCCACTATTATGGATCCTGAAGGTGTATTATTATTCATCCAGTCAATTAATGAAACTAGTGATTCTGATTCAGGTATTGATATTGAATTGTATTGCATTGTCATAGGATCATAGTAATGTAGGTATTCATGGAAAAGTCCATAGAAGTTAAGGTAGGAACCATTGGGACTCGTAGCAAAAACAGATCCCAGAAATAGAAATGGAATGAGAATCACAAGATAATTGTTCAGTTTTTTATGAGATATTGCAATGCGCTTACTCTCAATTAACGTTACAAATCCATATCCTGAAAATATTGAAAGGAATATACTAAAAATGATTATCCATCTATCGGGCAAAAGGGCAGATGTATTCGGATATATTATCCAAGTAAATGAACCGACTAATGAAATTATAAGAGGAATTTTCAGAATTACGTTTTTAGCTTTCATAAAACCAATTACTCCAGTAGGTAACAATATGCCACACATTACGAGGAACAAAACGCCTAAGTTCAATGAGTTGTATGATTGTTGAAGGGCGTCGTTTGCTGCACTTCCCAACAATATATTATTTCTTATTATATCAATGCTACTGAACAGGCCGACAGCAAAAATTATACTTGTAATTGTAGCTAATATTGCGATCATTCTTTCTCTCTTTATTAATGAGTATACAATGAGGACTGATGACAGGAGAAGGCCTATCATCCTATCTGATAGTACGGTAATTATAGATAATGGCAAAACGGAAAACATATTTTTCATTGATACATTTGCAATTCTAGATAAAAATGATAAACAAAAGAGGGTTATTGTTAATGCAAAAATATCCTTGTGAAGATCCCATGAAGTTCTTAGTAATGATACTTGCACAATAACAAATATTGATAAAAAAATACCCTGAAAGTAATCGAGACGAAAAATATTCCTTGCAATTGAATAAATAACAACAGAAAATAATCCGAATATGAATACTACCGATGCAGTTATCACTATCCTAGGATCAATATGTGATATTGAGGTTATTGTGTGTAGTAACAATATATATAATGGAAATTGAGTTGAAGAGGATGTCCAATGATTATTAAAGTTGACTAGAAAGGGCAAATAATAATTTATTACATCATATCCAATAGGATAAGGAAGTGCTACTATTTCTGGAATAAGTCTTAGAATAACCGCTATTGAAAAAACAATTAGATATGGATATTTTTTATTATTTGCAATCAAATCCTTTAGCTGCAATATAGAAACTTTATTTAAATATGTCATTTAATTTATTTTCTAATTTTGTATAATCTGAGGCATTGAATAATTTATAGAAATATCCAACGCTGATTGCTTCATTAACTACAGCAGAGCGATTATTCGAGGGAAATAAGAGTTTAAAGATAATCAATGATCCCAAGTTATTTATTGTAGGGAAATACCATATTTTGCGTTGATTGATATTCGCAATATACTGACATTAAGATATGATCCTACGATTGAAATTAAATCACCTATACCGCAAATTGACATTAATCAAATTAAGAATAGAAGGATCGATACATATCCATCCGTTGAAGACATAGAGAATGAATTGAGGGGGATTATAAGAGAAAACATATCCCGTCTTCATCCTAAAAGAATTTCACTTGCACTAAGTACAGGTATTGATTCTAATTTGATGCTCTCGTTAATAAGGGATGAGTATCCCCAATTAGATGTCGATTGTATTTCTGTAAGTTTTGATGAAACAAGTGAAGGAAATCATGCGAAGAAAATAGCCGAGTCAAAAGACACAGATTTTTCTAATGTTACTGTTGATAACCCACTTAAGGATTTACCTTTATTGATAAGTATTATTAAAGAACCGAGATGGAATTTATACCAATATTACTTTATAGAGAGATCAAAACAGTTCTCAAATGTTCTCTTTACTGGAGATGGTGGAGACGAACTATTTGGTGGTTATACTTTTAGATATAATAAATTTCTGAATTTATTAAATCATGATCATGATTGGAAACAACTTGTACGTTATTATTTAGATTGTCATGAACGGGATTGGGTCCCAGATCAAGAGAAAATTTTTGGAGCAAACATTAGATTTGATTGGTCCTCGATTAACTCATTATTAAGAAAGTATTTTGATAATGACTTAGATCCGTTGGATCAAGTCTTTTTGGCAGATTACCATGGAAAGTTAATCTATGATTTTGTTCCCACTAATGAAAAGTTTTTTAATTATTTTGGAGTAACTGGCCTTTCACCCATATTAGATCATAAAATTATTGATATGTCATTTAAGATTCCACCTTCTGCCAAATTCAACAGCAAAACAAACATGGGAAAAATTCCGCTTAGAACGATTCTCTCTAATCTAAATGGTAGTAACATATCTGATACAAAGATTGGCTTTGGCATGGATTTAAAAAAACTTTGGTCAAGCAACGGGAAGGAAATTGTTACCTCAACTCTATCTGATGCAAGCATATTCCGTGACAAAGTAATTAGCCATGAATTTTACGATCGCTCAATTAAGAAAATAGATGAAACCTACGATGTAAGATACATAAGTAAAATGTTGCAATTATTAAGTCTTGAAATATGGTATAAAATGTTCATAACATTTGAAGTGAGTTCAAATTATTCATTGTGAATTATATTATCTCATGAAATTTGCTTCTTGAGATCTTTACTTCCAACTGGAATCGTCATGGCTAATTTATCTCGACGGAACCAGAAGAAAAGTCAAACTGATTTATACGCATCGAGGATCTTTTTGTCATGTTTCTCCCAGACAAGATTGGTTCTAGCATAATTGAATATTTTAAGTCTTTTCTCATATAGATCATCCATGTTTGTTTTAAAATACTCTAGTTTTGAAGCCAAGTCATCATAATCTTCAAATGTTAGGCAGTTATCTCCCAAAGTGTTAATTACAGATGTCAAGTCAGAAGTTAACATGACAAATAATCCGGCGTGTGCATACTCGTATGCTTTATTTGGGTTCAAAAAAGGATGAGACCAGTGTTTCTTCCAAGGTATCAATCCAGTTGAATTTTGGCTCATTTCGTTAAACATCTTGTCTCTAGCAAGGAATCCGGTCGCCTTGAATTTTTCAGATGACTCTGCTTCCCATCCTATTATTGTTAAATTTCCAATGTCGTTATCCTCAAAAAGATTCGTTAATCCAGAGATATCCCTGTTGGTAACCTGTTTATGTTTGCTATCTCCTCCGGCATAAACACATGATAGATACTTATGGCTTTTAGGTTTGCTAAATTTACTTGCTTCAGCTTCCTTAGGAAAGTTTGGTACTACAAATATCCCTTTTCCTCCATCTCTCTCCATCGTTAACTCTTGCGCAATCTGTTCTGAAACAGTTATCGTAGGAACTGAGGAGACTAATTCTTTCTCCCACTTGGTCCAATTGGAAATGCTTTGGCGAGAGATAAATGATAATTTCATACTTTGTATGGTTCTTTTAAGTCCAGACGTCAATTGCACCCTATTCTGAAATTTTATATTTTCGGCATTTACTAAAGAGAGCATTCTGAAGTATTCATGATCATCAAATACCATAGGAAGTCCTAGATGCTGTGATATTTTGGCCGAACCAATATTATGAGAATGTACAATGTCGGGCCTAACTTGTTTCACCAATCTTTCTATTTGCTTCTTGACACGACGATAATAGTATGGAATGCCTATCATGGCAGCAGCTGTCCACTTGACTGGATAAGTTTCCGAAAATACAGTAGATTGAGGAATACTATTCAGACGCCCAGCAAAAAATACTTCATAACCTTTTTTCTTTGCGCTTAGGGCAGATTTTTCAACTCTCCAGTCTGGAAGTCCATCATCTGATAGGTGAAGTATCCTCATTTTATCACCATATTGCTAATCTAGTGCAGGTTCGTGAGCCCAACAAGTCTACGGTTTGATTTATCATCCCAATTATTAGAATTTACTGAAATATCGATGGAGAATGTTCTACGTCTTAAGATATTACATTTTTAAAAGAGACAGGTATTACTGCGAGTAAATGAAAAGGTCCATCTTGAAATCAGAAGGGGTAGAAGGTGAGGTATTAGAGTTATGAAAATTCTCATAACCGGTGCCGCAGGTTTCTTAGGAAGCCACCTATCTGAAAAATATGTTCTCGACAACCACTTGGTATATGGAATTGATAATTTGATGAATGGGAACCTTAACAACATCCGTACTTTGTTGCACAAGAAGAATTTTAAATTTATTCGAGGAGATATAGCGCTAAATGAAATATATTCGAAATTACCAAATGATTTTGATGCCATACTTCACCTTGCTGCGCAGATTCATGTTGATAGGTCGATTGTGAATCCTGAGGAAACCTTCAAAATAAATCTTGGTGGTACTCTGAAAATTTTGGAATTTGCAAGGATGAATGACATTAATAAGATACTATTTTCATCGACAAGTGAAGTATATGGTTCTGCGGAATATGCTCCCATGGATGAGTCTCACCCATTATCCGCAAAGCACCCATATGGAGTAAGCAAGATTGCTGCTGATAGATTATGTTATACTTATAATGAGACTTATGAT
>KanNP_Total_noBrdU_T14TCDRAFT_1000056_pt1 | contig 8964 bp, 12 predicted proteins | sample KannatnBrdUF14TC_FD_10625 | JGI IMG/M metagenome (IMG submission 10625)
TTTACGATTCCCGTGTTGAAACTACACGAATGATCATTTATCTTATTTCGCAAATGAAGTTGAAGCCCGAGGTTCTGGTAAATGCTTCGGGGATTGATTATTACGGCCCGCGCGGAGATGAGGATATTTACGAAGATACTCCGAACGCAGATACGTTTATGGCCAATATCTGCAGAGATTGGGAAAAAGAGGCTCAAAAGGCTGTGCAATACGGAGTCCGCACGGTTATGATACGCACAGGGTTTGCTTTGGCAAAAAATGCAGAGGCAGTAAAAAGATTAACCCAGCCGTATAAGTTTTTTGTTGGCGGCCCTGTTGGCAGCGGAAAGCAGTATATGTCATGGATACATATGGACGATCTAATCGGGATCTTTCTTTATGCAGCGGATAATCCGGCCGTAAATGGTCCAATAAATGCTGCAGCTCCAAATCCGGAAACAATGAAAGAGTTCAGCAAACATATTGGGGAAGCATTGAGGAGACCCTCGTGGCTTAGAGTACCCGGATTTGCAGTAAAGATAGCGGTTGGTGAAATGGCTAATGTGATCTTAACTGGCAGAAGAGCGCTGCCGAAAAAAATTATGGACCTGGGATATAAATTTAAATTCACTCACGCAATTGATGCATGGAAGGATGTTGTTTGAAATAAGATCACCGGTCAAATCCTAACTTGCTTTTTCTTTAATAACTTCTGAGAGCCTTTTATTTTGTATTTTGCTCTCTATCCAAATATTAAAATCGAACAAAGCAAGTATGTTCTGTGTATGGGCATCGCTAAGCTTTTTGAATTTATATCCCAGTTCTTTGAAAGCTTCCGGCAGCTCGTCTTTTCTCAGCTTTATTGCTTTCCTGAAGAAATCAAATAATGCGGATTCCGCTTTAAATATCTCATTTTTTTCTTTAAAATATTTGTAGGTCGAGTCAACAAGGTATTCCAACAGGTCATAGTTTTCAAGCTCAATATGAATCAATATCTGGAGCAGCCTTACAAAGAAATTAACATCACTTTTAAAATTTATGCTTGTTTCATTCATAACCATATTGGTAAGGCTTAATGCCTGGTCATATTTTTCATCGATGAAACAGAAGCACGCTGCATTGCTTAAAAGAGAAACTTTTACCTGTGCCGGGAAATCATGCTTATGCTCATTAATAGCAGCCTCTATCTTTTTAACTGTGAGTCTGCCGCGCTTCAGGTCTGCATTATTTCTGTAAACCATCATTTCTGCGTTAAGCGTGTGGATAAGGATGTGAAGCTGAAGGCTCAGGGAAACTTTATCCCTGAATTTTTTTCTTGCAGCATTCAGTTTTATGATACCTTTATTTACATCGTCTCTTTTTTTAAGCAGGTTTGCGGAAAGAAGGTAATTTACTATCGTGGTAATGTAGTTTTTTGGGTTATCTTCGATGAAATGCCGGTAATTTTCCTGCAGCTCAAGCTCTTTTCCAAGAATTTCATGCATTCCCTGCAGGTTGTTTTTGGATAAATGGTAGAACAGATACGAATGATAATAATAATTCTTAAAAATGTAGTCATCAGCATTTGCTTCGTCAGCAAGGTAAGGATGGCTTAAGATCCTGGTGATCTCCTTTTCCCTGCTTTCCGCAGTAAAATCACCTTTCTGTTCCACAAATATCAGGATCTGATCTGCGAGCCACGAATATTCAAAATATTTTTTTATCTCGTTTGCAAGCTGCAGCTCTTCTTCATATACCTTCTTCCTGTTCTCAAGGATGTTTTTATCGGGCAAAACTACCATTATATTCCGTTCAGCGATAAGGATCTCCAGCAGTTGGCTGTGCTTTTTATATTTGTAACATATCTCTTTTGCTTTTTTTAATAACCTTAACGCCTCCCTGTACATTGCCTTTGATTCAAGCATCTTCGCATTATCTATCATATCTTTCACCCTGGTGGTTGAATTATCGACTGCTCCGTACTGCTGGAGAGATTTTAAGATAAGGTTAAAAAGGTAAACTTTATAAACAGCCAGCTGTTTAATTAGAGGTTCATTTTTCAGCTTCTTCCGCAAAATGTCCTCATCATAGCTATCCATATTATCAATTGCATCAAATAAAACAAGGTAGTTTTGCTTGCTGCCTGCTGCGTTTTTGGCTGCAAATTTCTTAAAATAGCCCTTTTCTGATCTGGTCAGGTTCTTAATTAACCGGTACAGATCGTCACTTACTGTCTTCAACGGGTTTTAATTTTTACTTTCCGGATTCAATTAAATATAGCGAAAATTAACGATTTTTAATGTTTTTTACAATTTATTTAGGCTTCCTTCCTTAATCGGGATTAAATTTATGGGCTAAATCGATTTTTTAAGATGCACATTGAAGCCTATTTTTGTTGCGTAATTAAAAATTGAATAATTAAATAACATAATTAAATAACTAAACTAAAAAAACATGCATAACAAAGTATTTAAACATCTGCTCACACTTTTTTTCGTTCTGATTCTGCTGACTGTTTTCAGAGTTCACTGGAACGCAGCAGACAAAACACCGGGAATAAAAAGCGAACAAAGCTCAAAAACTCTAAAGGACGAAGAAAAAATAAGAAGCGAAAAATACCTGAGGATATTCGGATACCCAACAGAGTTCGGAAGAAACCCGGAAGGAAGATCTCAGGAAAACAAAACAGAAAACAAAAACACAGAAAATAAATAAAAATCAAAAAAATAGAAGGAAGAAAAAAATGTTAACCATATTCTCAATCGCAGCAATTCTTGCAGTACTTGTTATTACAGAGCTGTATTTGGTTTACTCAAATTACAGACAGTTTAAAGGATAAAATAAAAATAAAATTAAGCTGAAAGGAAATATTTAGAAGTTGAAAAGATTAATCAAAATATTAAAGATCCTTGTAGTAGTAGTAATAGTTCTTGGAGTTTCAGGGTATGTATATTTTAACCGGACATTCCCGAAAATAGAACCGGCAGCAGATATAAAAATTGAGCCCACAACAGAAAGAATTGAAAGAGGAAAATATATATTCTATCACGCAGCAGCATGTGTTGACTGCCATTCAGAGCGTGACTTTACAAAGCTCTCAGGCCCTGTAAAACCGGGCACAGAAGGAAAAGGGGGGGAGAAATTTGATGAGGAATTCGGACTGCCGGGTACATTCTACGCAAGGAATATTACTCCCTATGGACTTGGAACATGGTCAGACGGCGAGATATTGCGAGCAATAACTGAAGGCATCAGCAAAGACGGCACTGCACTTTTCCCTATAATGCCTTACCTTATTTATGGAAAAATGGACAGGGAAGATATTTATTCAGTGATCGCTTTCATAAGGACACTCCCTTCAATCAAGAACGATGTTCCCAGATCAAAGCCTAATTTCCCGATAAGCATGATCATGAAAACTATCCCGACCGAAAGCCATTTTACAAAAAAACCGGATTCATCAAATACAGTTGAATACGGCAAATATCTTGTAGAGCTCGCAAGCTGTACGGATTGCCATACTCCTTCTAAAGAGGGGAATCCCTTAGACGGGAAATATCTATCGGGCGGAATTGAGGTAAAATTACCCGGAAATACAGTTGTAAGAACAGGTAACCTTACTCCCGATAATGAAACAGGGCTTGGACAGTGGACCAAAGAACAGTTCATCAAAAGGTTTAAGGAAAGTCTTTCGGAAAGTTTCAGGAATACCCAATATAAGCCAGGTGATTTTCAGACAATTATGCCGTGGACGGTTTATGGAGGGCTTTCTGAACAGGATCTTGGAGCTATCTATGATTACTTAAGAACGATCCCCGCGGTTAAAAACCAAGTAGAGAAATTTTCTCTAAAACTATATTAATTTATATCTCATCCCCCTCTCCCCACAGGAGAGGGCTTAGTGGTGAGGTGAGTATCACCTGTTTACAAGCTCTTCATTTTTAATTTCAATTTCCCTCAGATCATTTCCGAATTCAACTACAGATTTAAGGTTTGTTATAAAAAATCCCCAGCATACGCAGCAATTTATGTGCGCGAAATCATTTTGTGAAACATTTTTTTCGTATTCCTGCGTAAGAGTAAAAAGTGTACGGCCTTTATCTTCTTTAAGAGTGATGGTTACCACAAACAAGCTGCCGAATGTAAACTTAAAAAGTGAGTTTGCCTCTGCTTCCAGAACTTTTCCTGTTATATCAAGGTCTTTTTCGAGCCATTCCCAGTCAAACTCGTCCCCTTTATGAACATGCTCATCAAATTTTCTCTTTTCGCCTTCGGGGGATTCATAAACGGAGCTGCCGATAAACCACTTTGTCAGTCCGTCTGCAGTTCCTATATATTTATATATCTCGCTTACCGGTTTATCAAGGTAAATGCTGTGGCGGAAGCTTTGCATGGTGAAGCTGTTCTCAGTCATTTTTTGAGCAGCGGGAATTTACCGGTTATTTCATCATCCATCTTACTGCTTTTTCAAAGTCATCGAATACATTTACCAAATACCCTCTGTTTTGAGCGCACATTTCCAGAAACCTGGCTTTATCCATATCATTGTTCGGGCCCAGCAGTATGGCGACTTTTTTCCTGAATGCATTGCGGTATTTCCCAAGCTCAGAAACGATCTCATAAGTATCCGATAAAGTTAATCCCGCAGTTGTTTGCCTCACATCAACAAGTATTTCATGGAAATCACTGGTTTCATTAAGCTCAGCGATCTCTGCAAGCAGTTTTTTGGTTTCTTTGAGATTCAGTTCGCCCGAGGCTTTGGTTTTCAAAAAGTCTCTGACTCTTACAATCTTGATCTCTGCTTTCATGACGTTTAAGGTTTAATTATATATTAAGCAGCTTCAAAATCAATGTTTAAAAGACAGGTTCAAAAGATCTGCATTACCGCCTGAAACAATAATACCGATTTTTTTGCTTTTATACTCGGCAGAATTCCGTAATAATGCTGCAAAAGATACTGATCCTGAAGGTTCTGCTACAATTTTCATCCGTTCCCAGAGAAGTCTCATCGCATTTATTATCTGGTCTTCGGTAACTGTAACTATTTCTTTTACATGATCTTTAATTATTGGAAAAGTAACATCGCCAAGTGAAGTCCGCAAACCGTCGGCAATTGTATTGGGATTGGTTTGTTGGATGATCTTCCCCGCTTTCAGGCTTTGAAATGCATCATCGGCATTAAGCGGCTCGGCACCAATAACTTTAGTCTTCGGTGAGAAGCAATTGAAACCGATTGAAATTCCGCTTATCAGCCCGCCGCCTCCAATGGGGCAAAAGACAAAATCGAGGTCTTCGGTATCGTTTATAAGCTCAATTGCGCATGAGGAATGGCCTGTGATAACCCTTATATCATTTGACGGGTGAATAAACACTGCCCCGGTTTTATTTATTACTTCATCACATTTTTTCTCGCGGTCAAGCGGCTTGTTACCGGAGTAAATTATTTCCGCGCCATAGCCAAGCACTGCATCGCGTTTTGATGCAATGACATTTTCAGGCATCACTATCGATGCTTTGGTTCCCGCACGCAATGCAGCGTAAGCAACCGCCTGTGCAAAGTTTCCGGAGGAGTGAGTAACAACCCCACGTTTCAGCTCATCTTTGCTTATCTGCAGCATGGCGTTCATTGCACCGCGTATTTTGAATGAGCCGGTCTTCTGAAAATTTTCGCACTTAAAAAATAATTCCGTTCCTGTTGATTTATTCAGTGAAGCCGGTGTGAGTACCGGTGTTCTGTGTATATAGGGTTTTATATTGTCTGCTGCTTTGCTTAAGGTATCTTTATCCGGGATGTTTGCCATTTTTTAACTTGAAAATATTAATTAATGCAAATATAGCTATAATCAGCCAAACGATGTTTACAAAAGTTGAAGGGTATGCGCTGTAAAATATTGTGTTTACTATAAGACACGCGCTGCCGAATATATTAAGAAATTGATAAAGCTTCGAATTTGCAGTGAGCTTGTGTGTGCTGAGAAGTCCGTATGCAATGAGCACACTTACACTCCCTGCCCATCCGGTTATATCTATTAGTAGTTTATTTGTCATATATATAAATTAGAGCAGGCATCAAAAAAAATAATAACCACCATATCAAGAAAACAAGTACTGAAGATGTAAAAAAACAAAAAATAATTCTAATTCTGCCTGTTTGGAAATTTTTTTACTTAAATAAAAAATTCCAATAGCCATTGTAATTCCTGTAAATATGCCGGCTATTAGTTCTGAATGAGAAAATTTCATTCCATGATTTGGAGAAATAATTTCTGCAATGTAAGAATAAAGCATAGCGCCTGCCCAAATATCTAAGCTCAAAGAATAAATAAATAACCCAACTTTTAAAATATTTATTTTCATGACGAGTTATTTGACCGGAACCACTACCATCCCATTCTTTCTTTCAGGCCTGTTAAATGCGCTAAATGATGGTCGCAGTGCCAGGCATACAAAGCCATCAGCTCATCAAGCGGAATTTCCCTGTTATGTTCAAGATGGAAGAATTTACGTTTGAGCTGCTTAGGATTCAGTGATTTCAGAAGCGCTACCCAGCGGACGTGCAGATTTTTAAGCAAGTTCAGTGAAACTTCAAGCGGTGTATCTTTATAATCAGCAAGCTCCGCCCAGCGGTCCTCAAAATAAGGCTTAATAGCCGGAACATCTTCAGTAAGGGTGAGCTTAAACCTCATCATGCTGTTCATGTGGCTGTCACCAACATGATGAACCACCTGGCGTATATTCCACCCGCCCGGACGGTAGGGAGTGTTGAGCTGTTCCTCGTTCAACCCTGAGACCTCATGCTCAAGCTTGCCCGGGAATGCCTCGATCGTTGCTATATACCTTTTTACATCTTCCGGTGTAATGTTCTTTGGAGGGCTGTACTCTCCTACAGGAAAACGGAGCTTTTGTAATTCAGTGTTATCCATTTTTTTGTTGCTGCATTTTATTTTGGGTTATGAATTATTCTGTAAATTTATTTAAATCTTTCCTCGATTTAAATACAAAAATTTCTTTTTTGCCTTTATACTCCTCAAGCAGTTTTCTTTGTTCAGGCTGGCATTTTGCATTTTAAAACTATTTAAATATGCTTTGTAATTTTTCCTCTCTGTAATCAAGGATTTTTTTGAGGTTTTTCCTTACAAAAAGGCTGTATACAAGCGGTTCAGCGATCCACCCCGGCGCGAGGAACTCTAGTTTATCTGTCATTATTGTTTTCGCTCCGTTTGCAGTGAAAATGTGGTCGTGTAGCCATATCTTGTAGGGACCAAATACCTGGCGGTCAGAAAAACTGTGAGGCGGGTCCCAGTTTATAATTTCAGTTCGCCATTTAAAATGTATCCCGTTAAGTTTGATCCTGTAATCGATCAGGGTACCCTTTTGGATCAGGATCGGCAGCGGGCTTAATATTTCAAAATGCAGCTCAGGGGGAGTTAAGATGTTCAGATTTTCTGCCCGGCTGAAAAAATCAAAAACTTCATCTCTTTGCCTGTTAATGATACTTTCTCTGATCAGTTTTCGCACTCACATCAAAAGAATTTTATTGAGTTAATAGGTTTATTTTCAATGAATCTCGAAGGGCTCAGGATCGATATATCGAATTTTGTATTCTCACCGGTGATCATGCCGGCTGCCAGCTCACCGATCGCGGGTGAATGCATCACTCCGTGGCCTGATGAACCGCCCGAAATGTAAAAGTTCTCAATTCCAGGGACGAGGCCAATCATTACATGTTCATCATGTGACATTTCATACAATCCCGCCCATGAAGCGGTTTTATCAATGCTCAAACCATTTAGTTTCGGGATCCGCTCAACTGCAACTGAAAATACTTTCTCAAGCCACGCATCTTCAACATCAGTATTGAACGGGTCGGGATTTTGCGGTTCAGCGGGCATAAGCATTATCAGTTTCCCGTTTCTCATCCTGAAATGGAAGCTGTTATCTATCCAAACGGTCATTGGCAGTTCAGCGGATAATATATCATTCCCTGTAACGGCTGCAACCTGTCTTTTAAGCGGGTTTACCTGCACCTCAGCTCCTGCAAGCTTAGCAATTTCACCTGCCCATGCTCCGGCAGCATTTATAAATACACCTGCACTGGTTCTTCCGTTTGTTGTTGCAGCGGAATTTATTTTTCCATTCTCAATATCAAAACTGTCCACCTCTTCACCGTAAATAAATGTTACTCCAAGTTTTTTTGCACCTTCAGTATAACCTTTTAAGATCTGAAGCGGAGAGATGAACCCGTCGCTTTTGCAAAATGCCCCGCAGCGGATACCGTTTGGGTTAATGTGCGGATTTAATCTTTTTATATCATCAATTGTAACCAGCTCAGTTTCAGTAAGTCCGCATGACCTTTGAAGCAGATTAGCTTCCTTCAGCAGAGCAAATTCATTTTCACTCACGGCAAGGAACAGGTACCCGTTTTGCAGGAAGCCGGGATCAATCCCTGTTTCTTCTTTGAACCTCAGGAGCTTTTGGCGCGAGAGCAGTGAGAGCCTTATGTTAATTTCTGAGCCGAACTGAGCCCGGAACCCGCCGGTAGCTTTGCCTGTGCTTCCTGAACCAGGATTGCCTTTATCAATTACCAGGATCTCTTTCATACCCAATCCGGCCAGGTGCCAGGCAATGCTTGCCCCTATGACACCGCCCCCGATGATAACTGCATCAGCGGTTTTCATTTTGAAGAAATATTTGCTGTAAAAATATGCTCAGGATTGCGGAAGCTTTTTATTTCAAGGCTGTTCCCGCTCGGGTCGCTGAAAAACATGGTTGCCTGCTCGCCCGGCTGATCTTTAAATCGCACCGTTGGCTGGATTATAAATTCAACATTAGATTTCCCTAACTTTGCGGCAAGCTCATGAAATTCTTCCCAAGGGAGGATGCACCCGAAATGGGGGATGGGGACTGTTATCGAATCAACTTTGCCGCAGGGCACTGATTCCGGAACATTCCCCGTAACATGCATGGATAGCTGGTTGCCGTAGAAATCGAAATCAACCCATTCAG
>KanNP_Total_noBrdU_T14TCDRAFT_1000057_pt1 | contig 8847 bp, 5 predicted proteins | sample KannatnBrdUF14TC_FD_10625 | JGI IMG/M metagenome (IMG submission 10625)
TAGTTTAGTCGAGGCAGACCACAGCAAGTTTTCGGACCCGACGATTTTAGTGACTGGGTAGAAGCGGAATGGATCTTTCTCTTTGATTCTTTCGCAACGGTCTTTCACTGCGCTTCCACGGCCCTCCCTTGCGTGTCCTAAGTTTCGTCTTGGAAGCGACGGCAGATGCAGCACGGCGAGCTCGACTTTGCTCTGGCAACAATGCAATTTTTAGCACGTCAGACATGTTCTTAACGACGATCCATCGAAGCCTGCGCCGGAGCGAAGCCTGCGCCGGAGCGTTTTGGGAACCTCATCAAGATCCTTTTCGTTCCTATCTGGGAGGACAATGGTCTTAATGCCGGCCCGAAAGGCGGCCAAGGATTTTTCCTTGAGCCCGCCAATGGGCAGTACTCGGCCGCGCAGCGTAATCTCTCCGGTCATCGCCACGTCCCGACTTACCGGCCGCTTCATCAGAGCGGAGATCAGAGCCGTCGCCACGGTGATTCCGGCTGAGGGTCCGTCCTTAGGGATGGCTCCTGCTGGGACATGGATGTGGATATCGAGTTTCTGATAAAAATCTTCCTCGATACCCAACTTGCGCGCGTGAGCGCGAGCGTAACTCACCGCTGCTTGAGCGGACTCTTTCATGACGTCGCCTAATTGACCTGTCAAGGTCAAATTTCCTCGCCCCTTTGATAGGGAGGCCTCGACAAACAAAAGCTCACCGCCGGCGCTCGTCCAGGCCAGCCCGGTGGCAACGCCGATCTCATGATGTTCCTGTTCGGTTTCCGGCGAAAATTTCGGCGCACCCAAAAATGAGTGAAGGTTGGCACGGGTGATACGGGTGAGGTCTTTTTTTTCCTCGGCAATCTTCCGTGCGACCTTCCGGCAAATAGAGGCGATCTCTCGCTCGAGGTTCCTTAAACCAGCCTCTTTGGTGTACTCAGCAATGATGCGCAACACGGCGTCATCGGAGAACTCGAGATATTTGGTAGAGATGCCGTTGTCCTCGAGTTGTCTTGGNAGCAAGTATTTGCGGGCAATCTCCAGTTTTTCCTCGTTAGTGTAACCNGAGAGCTGGATGACCTCCATTCGATCCGCCAACGCCGGTGGAATCGGATCCAGCATGTTTGCGGTACATATGAACAGAACATTGGAAAGGTCGAACGGCAAATTCAGGTAATGATCGCTGAAGGCATGGTTTTGCTCGGGGTCTAAAACCTCAAGCAGCGCCGCCGAAGGATCGCCACGGAAGTCCGCTCCGACTTTGTCGATTTCATCCAACATAAACACCGGATTGTTCGATCCGGCTTGCTTTATTCCCTGAATGACACGACCGGGCAAAGCGCCGACATAGGTTCGTCGATGGCCGCGAATCTCTGCCTCATCGCGAACACCGCCCAGTGATATTCGGACGAAGTTTCTCCCCAAGGCGCGGGCGACAGATCTTCCCAGGGAAGTTTTTCCGACACCCGGCGGGCCAACAAAGCAGAGAATAGGGCCCTTAATCTTCCGTCTCAGCTTGTTGACCGCGAGGTATTCCAAAATCCGTTCTTTAATCTTCTCCAGGTTATAATGATCCTCATCGAGGACTTGTTTTGCTTTCTTAATATTCAGATTGTCTTTGGTTTTCTTGCCCCAAGGCAGGTCCACCAGCCAGTCAAGGTAGGTGCGCACCAAAGATGCTTCAGAAGATTCCGGGTGCATTTGCTCCAATCGCTTGAGCTGTTTGTCTGCCTCACGCTTCACGTCCACGGGCATCTTGGCTTTATCGAGCTGCTTCTTTAGCTCGTTGATTTCCTCAGTGCGCTCGTCGCCCTCACCCAGTTCCTGCTGAATCTGCTTCAGCTGTTCGCGCAGGAAGTAATCCCTCTGGGTTTTGCTCATCTCCTCCTTGGCTTGATTTTGGATCCGCGCCTGCATCGTCGACAGCTCTAACTCGCGGCTAAGAAGTTCGTTGACTTTTTTTAAACGTTCAATGGGATCAAAAATTTCAAGGATCGCCTGGCTCTCCTCAATTTTGAGGCGCAGGTTTGACGCCACCAGGTCCGCCAGTACGCCAGGATCACTTATGTTGTCCGTCACCATGACAATCTCAGGCGGTAAATTTTTGAGATTCAAGATCTGTTCAATCTTTTCCTTAGCGGTCCGCATCAAGGCTTCGACCTCGATGGGAACCTCCGGCAGCGTTGGTTCGATGACTTTGCGGATCTTGACTTCGAAGAAAGGTCGCTCGCGTAAGTAGGTGTCGACTTCTCCNTTTGACAAACCCTGGACAAGAATCTTGACCCGCCCGTCCGCAAGCTTGAGCATGCGCATGATCGAAGCGATAGTCCCNACGCGGTTGATGTCCGACGGACTTGGGGCTTCTTCAGCGGAATTTTTTTGCGCGACCAGGAAAATGAGTCGGTCACGGGAAAGAGACTCTTCAACGGCGCGGATCGACACGTCGCGGCCGACGAACAGCGGCAACATCATGTACGGGTAAATGACGATGTCGCGAATCGGCAAGAGGGGCAGCACCTCCGGAATCTCTACTTGCGATGCTTTGCCCTCTTGGCCTTCAATTTTCCATTCAGCTTCACTCATAGTTTTGGATCACCTTAATCACACTGGGACTAGAGGTCAACTAAAATCTTGCACCCGACATGTCTTTGTGGAGTGCTGGAGGCAAAGAGAGCAGGACAGGGAGGTTCCTCGAACTCGCATGTCTAGCCGAATAATTCTTTAACCTTATCAAAAAAGCCTTTCGAGAGAGGATTGACTTCCTCTCCACCGCTTACAGCAAATTCCTTCAAAAGCTCCTTCTGACGTGGCGTTAGGTGAGTCGGGGTCTCCACGACTACCCGTACATGCTGGTCACCCTGCTCATATCCTTGGACGTCCTTTACACCCTTGCCCTTCATGCGAAAGAGTTTTCCGGATTGGGTCCCGGCAGGAATTTTCATTTTCACCTTGCCGTCCAAAGTCGGAACGTCGATTTCTGCACCCAAGGCCGCGTGAACGAAACTTATGGGAACGTCGCAAACAATGTCCAGGTTCTCACGCACAAAGATCGGATGAGGCTCCACCTGGATGACGACGTAAAGATCTCCCGGGGCACCCCCTGTGGGCGCGCTTTCCCCTTCATTTCTTAGTTTGAGCCGTGATCCGGTGTCGACACCGGTCGGGATCTTAATGCTGAGGGTGTGTAACTTTCGTACGCGACCTGCACCACCACAAGTCGTGCACGGATCTTTGATGATGGTGCCGTGGCCGTGACATTGGTTGCAGGTTCTCGAAACGCTGAAAAAACCTTGTTGAAAGCTCACTTGTCCTCTGCCGCGACAGGTTGGACAAGACTGCGGTACGGTTCCCGGTTTAGCGCCGTTGCCGTGGCAGCTCTCGCACGGACCCTGTCTGGGTATCTTGACTTTCTTTTCGGTGCCCGAGATGGCTTCCTCAAAAGTCAAGGTTAGGTTGTAGCGAAGATCTTCTCCGCGGACGCGACTTCGGCGGCGGGTCCCGCCAAAGAACTCGCCAAAAATGTCACCGAAGACATCCTCGAAACCCGCAGTGAAGTCGAATCCACCGGCAAAGGGACCACCATCACCGAAAGCTGCGTGACCGAACTGGTCGTATTGCGCGCGCTTTTGTGGTTCGGAGAGAACTTGGTAGGCCTCGGAAACTTCCTTGAATTTCTCCTCCGCCTGTTTGTCACCCGGGTTGCGGTCCGGGTGGTACTTGAGCGCGAGTTTCCGGTAAGCTTTCTTGATCTCGTCCTCGCTGGAGTTGCGGTTCACACCAAGCAAATCGTAATAATCGTTTTTTTCGCTCAAGTCGGGACCTCAACAAAGAAAATCCGTATACGTTAGAAAGCCCCTCTCCTCAATCGACAGTAGGAGCAGGGGCTTTCTTTTGTCACGAAGATCGATCACTGCGTTACTTCAGAGAATCTTAAGGTCTAGTCCTTAACCTCCTCGAAGTCTGCATCGACGACATCGTCTTTCTTTTTCTTGCCATCGCTCGTCGGTTGTTCCTTGGCATCTCCCGAAGCCTCCTGCCCCGGTTGTTGTCGCGAAGCTTTAGCATACATAGCTTCCGCCAATTTATGAGAAGACTGACTCAATTGCTCCGCAGCAGTGCGCATCGCTTGGGCATCTTGTCCTTCCAATGTCTCCCGGGCTTTCTTAAGCGCATTCTCGATATTTTCTTTTACGCCGGCATCCAAGTCGTTTCCGTACTCCTTGAGTGATTTTTCTGTCGAATAGATGAGGGAATCAAGTTGATTACGCGCTTCGACCGTCTCTTTGTGTTTCTTGTCTTCGGCGGCATGGGCTTCAGCATCTTTGACCATCTGTTTGATCTCATCTTCGCTCAGACCGCTTGACGCCGTAATTTTGATGGATTGTTCTTTGCCCGTGCCGAGGTCTTTGGCCGCAACATGAACAATACCGTTGGCATCGATGTCGAAAGTCACTTCAATCTGTGGGACTCCGCGCGGCGCTACCGGAATTCCAACCAGATCGAATTGCCCCAAAAGCTTGTTATTAGCCGCCATCTCTCGCTCTCCTTGGAAGACGCGAATGGACACAGCGGTCTGGTTGTCTTGGGCCGTCGAGAAAATTTGGCTTTTCTTCGTCGGTATAGTGGTGTTGCGCTCGATCAATTTTGTAAATACGCCGCCAAGGGTCTCGATCCCTAATGAGAGGGGGGTAACATCGAGAAGCAACACGTCCTTGACTTCACCTTTCAGAACAGCGGCCTGGATGGCGGCACCTACGGCGACGACCTCATCCGGATTGACGCCTTTGTGGGGATCTTTGCCAAAGATTTTCTTTACTCGTTCCTGCACGGCGGGCATGCGAGTCATACCGCCCACCAAAATAACTTCATTGATGTCGCTGGGGGAGAGTCCAGAATCCTTCAGGGCTTGTCGGCAGGGGCCTTCGGTCCGATCAATCAAATCTGCACACAGCGCCTCAAGCTTGGAGCGAGTCAATTTCATGTTGAGGTGTTTCGGTCCTTGCTGATCCGCCGTGATAAACGGCAGGTTGATGTCCGTCTCCATCGAAGAAGAGAGCTCGCATTTCGCTTTTTCCGCCGCTTCCTTCAAGCGCTGCAGCGCCATCCGATCTTTGCGCAGATCAATCCCTTGATCTTTTTTGAATTCATCCGCGAGGTAATCGATAATTCTCTGGTCAAAGTCTTCACCGCCCAGAAACGTGTCCCCGTTTGTTGCTTTAACTTCAAAGACGCCGTCGCCCAGTTCCAGTATCGATATGTCGAATGTTCCGCCGCCAAGGTCGAAGACGGCGATCTTTTCGTCCTTCTTCTTGTCCAATCCGTACGCGAGNGAGGCGGCTGTGGGTTCATTGATAATGCGCAATACATTTAGGCCTGCGATGCGCCCAGCATCTTTAGTGGCCTGTCTCTGGCTGTCATTAAAATAGGCCGGCACGGTAATAACTGCCTCGGTTACCTTTTCACCAAGATAGTCTTCCGCTGTCTGCTTCATCTTCTGGAGGATAAAAGCCGAAATTTCTGCCGGACTATACTGTTTACCCCGAATTTCTACCCATGCATCACCGTTCTCATTGCGAACGACCTTATAGGGCAGTACCTTGGCGGCCTTCTGAACCATAGGATCGTCGCTACGCCGACCAATCAAGCGCTTTACAGCAAAAATAGTGTTCTCTGGATTGGTGATGGCCTGCCTTCTGGCGATTTGCCCAACCAACCTCTCACCGTTATCGGTAAAAGCAACCACAGAGGGGGTCGTGCGACTGCCTTCGGAGTTGGCGAGAACGGTCGGGTCTCCACTCTCCATGATCGCAACGCAGGAGTTGGTTGTCCCGAGGTCAATGCCAATAACTTTTGCCATCTTAGTTACTCCTTAAAATTCTGTAAGATTTCGAATAATCTGATGAAATTTAATCATCGCCAGGTTCGTTTTCAACCTCGCCACCGTTGTTTTTTTTCCCTTGCGATTTCGGTGTCTTAGCTACGCTTACCAGCGCAGGACGAAGAAGCCTATCCCGAAGTAGGTAACCTTTGTGATACTCCTCAACGACCGTATCTGGCTCGTAGGTACCACTCTCTATTTGGGCCATCGCTTCATGTTTCTCAGGATCAAAGCGCTGGCCAACCGCTGCAATGGGCACGACGCCATGTTTGGCGAGGGTATCGAAAAACCCTCTAAGAACCATCTCGACACCTTCTACAAGGGGTTTGCCGTTACCGCCGTCTTTCGCATGCACAACAGCCCGTTCCAGATTATCCACAACCGGAAGAAGATCTTTGACCAAAGCCTCATTGGCAAAGCGAATCGCTTCATCTCTCTCGCGGTTAGCTCTCTTTCTAAAATTTTCTAATTCTGCGACCTGGCGGAGGTAACGGTCGTAGTTCTCGTTGGCTTCCTTCTCTTTTGCTTCAAGATTTTCACGCAGCTTTGCGAGCTCGGCTGCCTGATCTAGCGCAGTCGATTGCGCCTCGCTAACCGATGGGTCAAGTCCGTCGGTAGTCGCGTGTGCACCTATTTTTTCTTTTTCGTCGGCCATGTGTTCCCTCAAAATGTCAAAAAAATCTAATCACGGTGCCTTCCGTTGTCAAGTTCCGGCTTTGTAAAAACCTTCGATATTTTAAATAGTTGTCTGCATCGTCAAAAAATGATAATTCTTTTAAAGTAAGTCCGAGCACTTGACCCATGGTTCTTTGTCACGTCACCCCGGCTATCGTGTTGCGCACTTGGCCTTTCGGGGAGTCGGACAAGATCGTATCTTTCCTGACCGAGAATCACGGGAAACTGACCGGCATTGCTAAGGGGGCGAAGCGCTCACGTAAGCGATTTGTCAATTCTCTAGAGCCTTTTTCCCTGGTCAATCTTCGTTTTCAAGATCGCGCTCACAGTAATTTGGCGTTTATTGTCGCTGCGGACCTTACGCTTGGGTTTAAGCACTTACTAACTAGTCTAGAAAAAATCTCGTTTGCTTCTTATCTGGTCGAGATCACAGATGGATTGATTGGGGAACGGGAAGAGAACCGTTTGGTTTTCCTACATTTGAAGGCTGGTCTCACTCATCTTGAAGAGCAATCGACGTCGCTAACTTTTCTGACCGCTTTCGAGCTCAAGCTCCTTAAATTGGCTGGTTACCAGCCCTTGCTAGAGAGCTGCAGACGTTGCGGCAGAGAGCGTTGGGATCGATGCGCGACGCGCTGGCACTTCAGCCCACGGGATGGCGGAATTCTTTGTGAATCCTGTTCACAATTGCGGAAAGAAATCTTTTCGCTTTCCGCCGCGACACTGGAAATTCTGACGAACATCCAGGATGAAAAAAACATACCCTCATCCGATGTTTTGCCTCCAACCCGGGTGCTAAAAGAAATTCGTTCCGTCGTGGTTCGATTCATCGAGTTTCACATGGAGCGGGAGATCAAGTCGGCGGCATTTCTTAATCAATTCGCTTTGGCATGAAGTAGGCTTGGCTACGTCTTGCCGAAGTACAGAAGTACTCTGACAACCGGGATGAGGATTGAGGACCATGCTTAAGAAAAAAAAGGTAGTCTATTTTTTCGGTGGCGGTAAAGCCGAAGGTAGGGCAGCCATGCGCGAGCTGCTCGGCGGGAAAGGAGCAGGCTTGCATGAGATGACACGCATCGGGGCGCCCGTGCCGCCAGGCTTTACTATAACAACTGATGTGTGCGGCTATTACTACGCGCATCACCAGCAGTACCCGAAGGGGCTGGCATCTGACGTCATAGCGGGTCTTGCCAGAATCGAAAAGATCCTCGGACGACGATTCGGCGACTCCGACAACCCTTTGCTGGTCTCAGTGCGTTCGGGCGCGCGCGAGTCGATGCCAGGCATGATGGATACGGTTCTAAACTTAGGCCTCAACGATCGGACGGTGCACGGATTAATCCGCCGCACACAGAATCCCAGATTTGCATATGATTCTTATCGTCGCTTTGTGCAGATGTATGCGGATGTTGTCTTGGGACTCAAGCCCAGGGAAAGAACCGAGCGTGATCCGTTTGAGGAAATATTAGAGCAAAGGAAAAAGACGCGCCATGTGCGCTTTGATACTGAGCTCGAGGCAAAGGATTTAGAAGCCGTAGTCACTGCATTCAAGGAATTAGTAAAATCGCGCACCGGGAAAGAATTCCCTGACGATCCCCAGGAACAACTTTGGGGTGCGATCGGAGCTGTCTTTGGTTCGTGGAACAATGATCGCGCCGTTGCTTACCGCGAACTTTACCACATCCCGGACACTTGGGGGACAGCTGTCAACGTCCAGGCGATGGTGTTTGGAAATCTGGGCGAAAAGTGTGCCACAGGGGTGGCCTTCACACGGAATCCTTCGACTGGAGAAAAGTCATTCTATGGTGAGTTTCTCGTCAACGCTCAAGGAGAGGATGTCGTCGCCGGCATCCGGACACCGAGACCCATTGCAGAGTTGAAAATGGTGATGTCCCGGCCGTACACAGAACTTCAAAAGGTCTGCAAGATCCTCGAGACGCACTACAAGGAGATGCAGGATATCGAATTCACGGTTGAAGACAACAAGCTCTGGATGCTCCAGACTCGGAGCGGTAAAAGGACTGGTTTTGCGGCGGTGCGGATCGCGGTGGATATGGTCGAGGAGCGGATCATCAGTAAAAAAGAAGCCTTACTGCGAGTTGAGGCTGACCATCTAAATCAGCTTTTACGTCCTATCTTCGACAATAAGAATAAAGAACAGGCAGCCAGGGAGGGACGAATTCTTGCGAAAGGACTGCCGGCTGGACCAGGGGCGGCTACCGGGAAGATTGTTTTCCACGCAGAGGATGCCGTGGCCTGGAAGCAAAGCGGCGAACAGGTAGTGCTGTGCCGAACTGAAACCAGCC
>KanNP_Total_noBrdU_T14TCDRAFT_1000059_pt1 | contig 8773 bp, 9 predicted proteins | sample KannatnBrdUF14TC_FD_10625 | JGI IMG/M metagenome (IMG submission 10625)
CGTTCAACCCCACGACTAAGATGAATTATGAATTACCAAAGAACAGCAAGGTTAATTTAATAATTTATGATATATTAGGCAGGGAGGTTAAGCGCCTGGTAAATAATGAATTCCAGCAAGCCGGCAGATATTCAGTTGAGTTTAACGGTTCAAACTATGCATCAGGTGTTTATTTCTACAGGATTGAGGCAGGTAACTTTGTTGAGACCAGGAAAATGGTACTTGTGAAATAGTTAGAATAATTTATGGCTCTTTCTATATAATAAATAGAGAGAGCCAATGTTTTTAGTTTTATTTCTATCTGTACATATAATCGGGATTATTCATTATAACAAATAATCTTGAAAATTAACAATAAAGGCTCTCTTGAGTAAAATAAGAAAAATTTATACGACGTTGAAATGAAAATACTCTACATCGCTTCCAAGAACGGAGCTCATCATACCAAAATCCTGTCTAAAATATCACAGGACTTCGAGGTATTGGCTTTTTTCCGCGATACCCCTTCAGACATAAAAGGAGTACGGTGCTATCACAAGAAATCTATATCATATCCTTTTAACGAAGTAAAACAAATTTACAAAGACTTTAAACCTGACCTAACTCACATTGCTTACTTGTGGCAGACTGGAGTTTTAGCTGAAGGGAAATTTCTTGCAATGTCTTTAGGCTCAGATATTCTTGTAGACGGGAAATCCGAAAAAATAAAGGGAATAAATGAGGAAGTTCTGGAAAAGTCTGCACACGTACTTGTTACATCTACTCACATTAAAAAAGTAATAATAGACAGTTACTCAATACCCGAGACCAAGATTACAGTTAATCCCCTTGGCGTTGACTTGAATGTATTTTACCCAATAAATAAAAAAGAATGTAGAAGGAAACTTAACTTACCAGAAGATGAATTTATAGTCTTTCACAATAGAGGGACGAGGTGGGTTTACAACGAATCTGCAGTGATAAAAGGATTTAATCTCTTCGGCAAGGGGCTTTTGATTAACCGAAATGATATACCTTATGCCGAGCTTCATTTATGGTATAACTCTGCAGATGTCTGGGTAACAATGTCCTTAAGCGACGGTCCTGCAATTACAATGCTTGAAGCTATGGCTTGCGGGTGTGGTGTGGTGGCATCAAATGTTCCGTCAAGGAAAGAGTGGATTGATGATTGCCCAGTAAGTGATTTTGAAGCATTGGCTATTGGCCTGAATTGTTATTATCGGGATAGAGAAATGCTCAAAGAACACGGCGAAAGAAACATCAGGGTTGTAACCGAGCACGGTGACTGGAATAAAAATTATTTAAAACTAAAAAAAATTTACTATGGGATTGGGGATATTCAGGAAGTTACCGCACACTAAAAGATTAATAATCTACGGGTGGTTTTATAACTTTAACTTTAAGTGGCAAAAAATAAAAGATAAATTCCGCATAAAATACATGACATTTTTTTAAAAGGTATGACGGAGTTGTATAGGAACCTATGAAACAGGTTATTAAGAAAATATTAAGCAAATACGGCTATTGCATTATTCCAAGCGAAATGGACATTCATAATGACCCGATAGTTTCGGAGTTTGACCATATTTATGAACAGTCAAAGCCATTCAGTCAATCAACCAAAGAGCGGATGTACTGTTTATATAAAGCGGTTCGCTATATAATCCAGAACAGCATTGAGGGCGATTTTGTAGAATGCGGAGTATGGAAGGGCGGGAGTGCTCTTGTAATTGCTCTTACACAAAAAGAATTAAAGGATACGAGGCCTATTTGGCTCTATGATACATATGAGGGAATGGCAGGTAAAAGCGAATTTGATAAACCAAACGTAATGCCAACAAACGGCGAGGGCGATTGGTTAAGCATTGATCTAATGGAAGTACAAATTAATCTGAGCAGGTTTTCTAATATCAAATATATTAAGGGAATGGTTGAGGACACTATCCCCGAAAATATGCCTGATAAGATTTCATTGTTACGCCTTGACACTGACTGGTATAACTCAACCAAGCATGAGCTTGAGCACTTGTACCCGTTATTGACCAAGGGCGGAGTTTTACTACTCGATGATTACGGCTGGTGGGCTGGAGCGAAAAAGGCTGTAGATGAATATATCGGAAACGACATGCTCTTAAACAGGATAGATGTAACCGGCAGGATAGGTGTGAAATATGCTTAATCCTTTTTACGATTATTTAAGTCCTAAAAGAAATTCCCAGGGATGGTTCGGGTTTCTAGGTACATTTGTTTTTCTGTCAATTATTGCAGCAGTTATAATATTTTTTATAGCAAACTTAATCATAGATTACCGCCAAACATATTGGCAGGGGTGAATTCTTCAACCCATACCCCAATAAAACAAAAATAGTTATAAAAGCAGAATTAAAAATTTCAACGGGGGAAGGGAAGCCACCCTAAAAAATAAAATGAATCTAGGCGATTATGAATTTGAGGCAATAAAAGATTATGACGATAATAAAACTGGCGATCTTATAATCACCACATTAAAAAGGGTTGGGATTAAGGCTAATGAACATTAACCTCATTTTTCATGGCGTTTCAGACGACGATACACCTCGAAGAAGGCACATGCCTATCAAACAATTCCACTGGTTAATAAATTATTTTAAAGGCTACATAATCTCAATGGAGGACGCCTTCAAAGGGAAAAGAGGAATTACTATTTCCTTTGATGACTGTTATCACAGTTCGGTAGAACACGTAATAGATTTGAATATACCTCTCACGTTCTTTGTGTGCAGAAGCATATATAATGAGCCTGATGTAAAATTATTAACTGATGATGATATAAGGTTGCTCTCTAGGAAGTTTGAAATAGGTTCTCACACAATAACACATCAGAGTTGTGCATTATGTTTTACTGAAGCTATTGATGAATTCCATCGCTCAAAAGAGTTATTGAACTCTATAACGGGTAAAAATATTCGTTATATAGCGTTTCCATACGGAGAGTACGACCATTCTGTGAAAGAAATTGCAAGTATTTTTTATGAAGGTCTCCTCGGATGTGATTACCTTCTACCTGAAGATAAAAACGACCCCCGCATATTAAACAGGTTTTGCATATCAAACACTACTTCAAAATATATTAATTTTCTTGCAATTTATATTAAAAATTATTTTAATTTAAACTTAAATAAATTAAAATAAAAAATTATAAAACAATCATTTCATGAATATAACGCGAATTAGACTACATATTTATAAAGAGAATTAAATTATAATGACCAGAACTGAAGCAGTTAAACTCGATAACCAATCAACCATAGATTTTATGCACTCCTGCAAGAAGTATCTTAAAGGCCGCGTATTGGATTTTGGAGCAGGGAAACAGCCATATAAGAATTTTGTAAGCGGTAAATATGAACCTTATGACCCGAAGTATAATATTCTTTTACCTCAAGGCACATTTGATTGCATAATTTGTAACCAAGTATTTCAATATATTTCAACACCAAAAGCAACTCTCACAATGTTGAAAACCATTCTCAACAAAGGCGGATACCTTGTAGTAACCTACTCCACTAACTGGGATGAAGTGGAGCATAACGACTATCACAGATTTACGTTCATGGGAATGAGAAACCTTTTTAAGAATGCTGACTTTAAAATAATTACGCATAGAGAACGTGCCTCATTTGAGTTTGAAGACTTTAAGCTTGTGATGGGGTATGGGATAGTGGGAAGGAAATGAAAGTTAATCTCAAGGTAAATTGATATCATTTGTGCAGGCATAGAAAAATGCGTTGGTAAAGTGAATTAGGTTTTAAGGCTCTCTACTGATATATCGTCAAGTGAGCTTTCTTTGAAGTTCAAATAACCTTATTAAAAAATCAGAAAAGAATTATAGCAAAGTTGATTTTATAAAGCAGAATGATTAATCTTGAAACTTAATAAAACTTCCCTTAAGTTATTATTCAAATTAATGAATATTTGAAAAGCCATAAATTACTCATTTTAATAATGATTTCGGGTTCAACAGTGTTTTCTCAGATCCAGAATTCATCTCTCAAAGTCAATGAAAAACTAAAAAATTCATTAGGTGTAAGTTTTGGGTTGAGCGATTTTCATGTAAGAGATGAATTAGTATCTCCTCTGAGTTACAGGGGTACAGGAATAACCGGTTGTCTAGAATATATAAGACAAGGCAAGAAAAATTTGCATTTTGTTGAACTCACAGCTTATTATGATTTTCTTGAGACAACTTATAGTAGGTATGAAGCTCAGAATGGCAGAATAGGGATCAGATATAGCTATCTTCAACAAATATCCAATTTAAATTTTTTAAAAAACGATCTTAAAACATATTTTGGAGGTGGAATATATAGTTTTTTAAATATTTCCGATTACAAGGAGTTCATTTCAAATATTGGAATTTTAACAACGTCGTGGTATTTGTCTCATTCTGCTGAGTTATCCTTGTTGATGGACTATTCAATGGGATCCTCCAGTACTTTGTTTTTTCAGGTTTATTTTCCTTTGGTTTCTAACGTTTCGCGGCCTAGCTACACTTCATATGATGTTGAATCACACAAAGTAGGAATAGATAAATTGTTCGGAGAAATGGAGCCATTTTGGAAGAACTTTACAGTTCAACTGAAAGCAGGTTATAATTATTTCTTTAATAATTGGCTTAATGTTTTCGCTCAGTATAGTTTTCAGTATTCATCTTATTATGAACCCAGGAATATAGGCTTATACATGAATAATTTTAGAGCTGGATTACATTTTTTATTTTGAACTATTTTATTGATATATTGATGAAGAAATCAATAATGATATTATTATTTTTATGTTTCATTCAACTCTCATGTGAAGAATTTATTCTGGGGCCAGATCCTGAGAACACACCAGCAAATAACTTTGATATATTATGGGGAGAATTTGACAGATATTACCCCTCTTTTATTTCAAGAAATATCAATTGGGATAGCTTATATTCAGTTTACAGACCTCAAATAACCAGAAATACAACTGAAGCGGAACTATGGTACATCATCTGTTCTATGCTTTATAATTTTAATGATTTTCACGTTGCTCTATATAATAGTGACGGAAGTAAAGCTTTTTCATCTTCTCATTTTTATCCTAATAAGTTTGAATTCAGCTTACCCTTAGTAATATCCAAATACCTCAACAATAAGTATAAAACAGCCGGAGAAGGTAATTTTACTTATGCAAGATTCCCAGGCGATACCGTAGGATATATACATATAAAAAGTTTCGATGGAAATGATAACTGGTATGAAGATATTGATGGCATAATCAGGGAATTATCGGACACTAAAGCTATCATTCTTGACATTAGAAATAATAGTGGAGGGTATGTTGAAAGTTCAGAGTACATTGGTTCAGTACTTATAGATCACCCCGTAACATACTGTAAGGAAATAACACGTAACGGACCTAATCATTATGATTTTACAGAACCAGTTTATAGAACGGTTGAACATCGTTCTAATTCCCCGTTTTATACTAAACGAATAATTCTTCTCACAAATCACGTAACCGCAAGTACAGCGGAGTTATTCGCATTATTTTTAAAGCAATTACCTAATTCAGAACAAATTGGGGGTTTTACCAGAGGTGGTCTGGTAGGAATTAGGGGCTTTCAGCTCGTGAATGGTTGGTTATATTTTATGCCTATTATAGTAGGTTTAACAATTGATGGTGAAAATCTGCAAGATATAGGTGTTGCCCCAGATATTAATATTGTGAACACCGAAGAAGAAGTCCAATATATGCATATTGACCGACAGCTTGAATTTACATTACAATATCTTTCAAAATGATATGCTGACCTTATATTTGCAATCTCTTTAATCTCATATTATATTTGTAATGAAAGAAAATCTACCTGCCTGAAATAAACTCCAAGCTGTAGATTAAATTGTTCATTAACCAAAATCTGTCGTTATCATTTTTAGGGACTATTTTAGTGACTAAGTATGTCAAAAAGGTTGCTATTTTATAGGTTAATTTCTATAAAAACGCCATTTTTGAATGGAAATGTTAAAGATTATATGCTTTGGGAGCAGGAGGTCGCAGGTTCGAATCCTGCCATCCCGACTCAAAATCAGCATATTTTCTTCTTACATTTGCCTTTTTAGTGACTTGTTTAGTGACTAGGTATGTTTCCTAGATTGATAACGACGTTAGAAAAGGAAAATCTAATGTTTATCTCCAAAGGTTAAAAGAATATCTTTGACCTCTACTCACTGAACTACTTTAAAATATCGGTCATGATAAATAAATAAAGCTTCATATGCCTGGTAAACCCAAACAGCAAACATTATTAAGATAATGATTAATTTTGTTATTAATTCTCTGCGGTTTTCTTTGTGTAGTATGTTCTTGAATTTGTTAAAGTTCATTGCAATTACAGGAATAAAAAAACAAACAAAAACAACCACTCGGTATCTTTCCTGGTAAGCACTAAAAATGCATATCCCTCCGATTAAATATAACCCTAAAAAATAAATGATTCTCTTATATTTGTCATGAATTATTTTTTTATAACTCAAATCTACTGTTATCAAGAACATTAGTAATATTACCGAATAAGATAACTGTAATATTAACGAAGACATTAACCATGGTATTTTAATCTTTCCTTTATATAGCATTAACAAGCCATCTTTTTGCGGGACAGACCCAAAAGTATAAAAAACTTTTTTGATTTGCAAAAGTAACCATTTATGTGGCTCTTCTTTTATGAAAGTTTTAACTTCAGATATTCTGAATTGTTTTATTACGTCGGGTGTTACTGAGTCAATATTATTATCGCTTATGAATTGCTTTAATCTTTTATTATACCTGTCTTCATTTTCATCAAAAACAAAGCTTGCCTCTCCCCCAAGGCCGCCGTACATAGTATGACCCCAAAATAACGTTTCCGTGTTATCAATATAATTAGAATTGAACATTCTATATGGATTGTAAAAAAATAATATTATGAAGCTTAAAACTGCTAATATTAAAAATTTAAGTAAATTTATTTTGTCTTTAAAATTAAATAATATTAAAAAAATAAATGCCGCGGGTATAAATATGAGTGTTTTCCTGAAGAACATTGAAAAATATATAATCAATAGTATTAATAACGAGTATAGAACTATGCGTATTATTTTTTTCTCATCAATGAAAAGGACAATTAAAAGTAAAAAAACAGAAATAAAGAATATTTCATAAAGCTGATTATAGAAAATAGATCCTAATAAAATATATTCTAAATAAAATATGGTAAGTATGATACTTAATATTGCTTGCTTCCTTGACCCTGTTATATGAAAAATAACTTTATACATAATATATACAGTAATGGTAGATAATAGTATCTGAAATATAAAATAATAAATCAACCCTTTTCCCGATATTTCAGTTATAAAAAATGCTATGAACCCCGGGGTAAGGAAATAATAGCCTGAGATTGGAAGAAATTTTTCTGCGTTTATTAACGAATAGTAAGCATCAAAAATTGCTTTGGATTCCGATATTTCATAAAAGGTGTTTGTATTTAAATATATGGCGATATTTATTAAAAAATGAATGGCTAATAGAATTAAAACCAGATAATAGCTGCTTAATAAATTATTTTTTATCTTAATCATCTGATATAGTTTTAAATTTATATTGATAATTAGGATTATCTCTCATGGTTATTTTACTGACAGGGTAATTTTCTATGAACCATTCCATAAATGCAGTAACATCAATTTTTTCCCCGAGCATTTTGCATTTTCGTTTCCTCCAGATATTTTTTAAATCAGGCATAGTTAATAGTTCAGCTACCTTCTTCTTTAATTCATCCGTTTTATTGGTTTGTATACCGTAAGTAAGCTCATATTTATGTTCTAATTCTTCAAGATAACCAATTTTGCCAACAAAATCATTAAACCTTACCGAGGGTGTTCCTAAAACCGCAGCTTCGGCAATCATTGTCTGACTATCGCTAATTACCAGCGCAGCGTTTGCAATAAAATGATGCATTAAATTCAGATTAAACCTGAAGCGGTATTTCTCCAGTTCAGGTATTGTTTTATCCTCCATTGAGATTAAGAAGTCATAATCTTTTTCATATTTTATGATCAGTTCAAGTATAATTGATAAGCCCAGACCCTTCTTTCCTACATCATGACTGGCAGTTAATTTGACTAACCTAATAATAATAAATGGTTTAGCTGTTCCTAATTTTTCATTAACAACAATATTATCGGGAGTAAAATGATTAGGGTGAAGATATGCTAATTCATGATAACCATTGTAAGAAACTCTCTTTTTACTCCACATACCTTTATCACAGCATTCAGGCAGGATTAATGTTTTCGCAAATGGGTAGAAAATTTTATTTTCAGGAGTTGCAAGTGTGTCATCTTCATTAAAAACCAAAGAAGGAATATTAAATAATCTTCCTACATGAACAATCGCCCAATCTGTTCCAATGAGCAGGTTTGGTTTATGTTTTAAAACCTGTTTTGATAATTTATACTCTTTTTTTAATAACCCTGTTATTGATGAGCCGATTATAAATTTTCGTTCCTTAGGAGGAATTGTAAGAATTTCATAATCAAGACTTTCTTCGCGTAAAAGATTCTCTAAAACATCTTTAGGCCGGATATAAATAAAGCACAAATGTCCATTTGCTCTGAGATTTTTTATGACATTTTTAAACAAATGAAAATGTGCAGGATGATTTAATAAAAAGAAGTATTTCATATCATTCAAATATCCCTTTTATTTCCTGTTTAGACGG